>Ga0182240_100069_pt1 | contig 53192 bp, 50 predicted proteins | sample hydfrates4_PW_90_FD_145594 | JGI IMG/M metagenome (GOLD analysis project Ga0182240, IMG submission 145594) | Subsurface microbial communities from deep shales in Texas, USA - hydraulic fracturing test 4_PW_90 | ecosystem: Environmental > Aquatic > Deep subsurface > Shale gas/oil reservoir >...
GGTTTTCGTAACCTACTGGATTCGAAAACCGAAGGTTTTCGTAACCTACTGGATTCGAAAACCGAAGGTTTTCGTAACCTACTGGATTCGAAAACCGAAGGTTTTCGTAACCTACTGGATTCGAAAACCGAAGGTTTTCGTAACCTACTGGATTCGAAAATCTCTGATTTTCGTAATATGGTCTTTCTCTTGTGGAATGTAACAACCTTGTCGGCATTTAGATCTCCAGTTTCAACGTCCACACTTACTATTTTTAGGGATTCTTTAAATTCTTTTTTTATTCTGTTTAATTCAGTTACTGCAGTTTTAAAAGGCTCCCTTAATTCCCCCTTAACTCCAGTTCCCAACATTGCATCTATTACAATAACTTCGCCTTTTTTTGTATTTTGTTCAATCCTTTCAATTATGTCCAAAATATCATTGGGTAATATAACTTCTTCAATGGTTAAATCCCCAAATTCTGAAATGTTTTTTAAAATCTTAAAATTCTCCCTACTTTCATAGGTTTTTATATTCTCGCTCCTGCCGAGTAAAATCAGGCTAACATCATAACACTTAGAAAGATGTCTGGCAACTACAAACCCATCCCCGCCATTATTTCCTGTCCCACAAAAAACATATATTTTTTCGTTGGAATTAAGAATTTTTAAGAGCTCTTCATACACTGCCCTTCCAGCATTTTCCATAAGTAAAATTTTTGGAATTCCAAGATATTCACAGTTGTTATCTATTACTTCCATTTCTTTTGGGGTTATGACATCCTTTTCTTTAATATTTAACTTATTGACTATGTACCTAAACATTTGTAGGTCTTTTTGAGGTACTTTATTGTCGATAGTTTCTTTTTTCATTCTAATCCCCTTTCATCATATATCCTAAAACCGTATTATAGTGTGTACGAATTTATAGTCTCGGACATAACAAACTTAAATATATCCTTCAAAATATACCTACTCAACTTCGTTGAGTAGGTATCGGGTTTTGGAATCACCAACGAAGTTGGTGAGCTATGAAAACCGTTAGGTTTTCGTTCAATCAAAACCTCTCGACGAAACCGAAGGTTTCGTGAGTTCGACAAAAACCAAAGGTTTTTGTGAATCGACAAATCACTTTGTGATTTGTCTCGATCAGCAAATCGAAGATTTGCTTCGATTTTTTAAAAGGTTTTGTCCTACACTATACATTCATTATAATTCCAATAAGAAATTTAAAGAAAATTAAAAAAATTTAACTTAAATTTAAACATAATAAATTAACACCGAATTTACTAAATCTCAATAATTTCTTTGACGCATACTTGATATAATCCAACATACAGATATATACACAATGTAGGATACTAAAGTATCTATATCTCAAACTATATAATTTTTTTATATTTTAAAATAAAAAATAAAATTATAACCGTTTATCGGGGGGAAAATGTGAATGATTTTAACCATTTATTTAATCCAAAATCAGTTGCCATTATTGGAGCTTCTGAAACTGAAGGAAAAGTTGGGTACTCCATACTTAAAAATTTGATATCATTTAAAGAAAAAGGTGGCGAAGTATATCCAATAAACCCAAAGTATGAAGAAATATTGGGCATTAAATGCTACAAATCAGTACTGGATGTTCCAAATAATATAGATCTGGCAGTTGTAGTTGTTCCTGCGCAGTTTATTCCTGGAGTCATGGAAGAGTGCGGTAAAAAAGGAATAAAAGGGGCCGTGATAATCTCAGCAGGATTTTCAGAAGTTGGAAATATTGAACTTGAGGAAGAAGTCAAGAAAATAATAAAAAAATACAATATAAGAACAATAGGTCCGAACTGTTTAGGAATAATCAACATGCATAACAGATTAAACGCATCATTTAGCAAGGAATACTTTAAAGAAGGAAATATAACTTTTATTTCACAGAGTGGTGCAATATTAACTGCAATATTGGACATAGCTCCCCTTTTAAATCTTGGATTTTCAAAAATTATTAGCATGGGCAATAAGATAGATATTCAAGAAAGCGATCTAATGGAATACCTGGCAGAGGATGAAACTACAGAAGTTATTGTACTATACATTGAAGGTTTGAAAGATAGTAAGTTCATAGAATCTGCAAAAAAACTTGCCAAAATTAAACCGGTTATTGTATTAAAAAGTGGTAGGACAGAAGAAGGGGCAAAAGCAGCTTCTTCCCATACTGGAAGTTTGGCAGGAGATATCCAAATATACTCTGCAGCATTTAAAAAGGGAAAAGTGATAACAGTTGAAACTTTTGAAGAGCTCGTAAACTTAATGCACGTATTTTCAACTCAACCTATCATGAAATCCAACAAAATAGGTATAGTGACCAATGCCGGCGGTTTTGGAGTATTGGCTGCAGATATGTGTAAAAAGTATGGACTAAAACTTGGAGAATTTGAAGAATCTACAGTAAATGAGTTAAAAAAATATCTTCCAAAAACATCATCCATTTCAAATCCTCTTGATTTAATTGGTGATGCAGACACTGAAAGATACAAGAGGTCACTAAATATACTTAAAAAAGACAAGAATATAGACGGTTTATTGGTTATTCTGACTCCGCAAGAGATGACCAAACCTATGGAAGTTGCAGAGGAAATAATCAATATAAAAAGATCCATGGAATGTGAAAATAACAATAAGCCAATTGTTGCATCCTTTGTTGGTGGAAAATCCATTAAAGGGGCAAAGAGTCACCTGCGAAAAAATGGAATACCTGCGTATATTTCCCCAGAAAATGGTATTGAAGCACTATCAAACCTGTATAATTACTATTTAATGAAGATAGAGGACGAGAATATTGAATATGTAAACAAAATTAGAGAAGAAGTTCTTGAAATAAAGAACAAAAATAGTGAAACTATCGAGAATTTACTTAACAATCCAAATGAATACAATGCCAAAAAATTCTTAGAGCTCCATGGGATCAACACCCCAAAGAGATACTTGGCAAAAACTGCTGAAGAAGCAAAAAAATATGCCGCTGAGCTGAACAATAATGTAGTTATGAAAATATCCTCTTCAGACATTCTTCATAAATCGGATGCAGGATGCGTAGTTGTAAAACCTGAAAACATTGAGGAAGCATTTAACACCATAATGGAAAATGGAAAGAATTATTTGGCTAGAAACAAACCAGATGGAATCATTGACGGAGTGTTAATTGAAGAATTTGTTGAAGGATTGGAGCTCATAGTTGGTGGAAAACGGGATAAAGTGTTTGGTCCTGTAACCATGGTGGGGCTTGGAGGTATCTTTGTAGAAGTTTTAAAAGATGTTTCATTTGGAATTCATCCAATAACAAAGGAATACGGTCTTAAAATGCTAAAGGAGCTAAAATCATACAAAGTCCTTGAAGGAGTTAGGGGACAACCTAAAAGAGATATAGAATTTATAGTGGAATTAATAACAAAAATCGGAGTGATTATGGAGCTCTACGATGAAATAAAAGAAATAGACATCAATCCGTTATTTGTAAAAGAAGATGGAAAAGGTGGATGTGTAGGCGATGCACTGATAATAGTCAATAGTCAATAACCAATTAATCAAAATAAATGACAAAATATAATTAAAGATAAAATCGATATTAAAATAAAATTTAGACAGAGTATCCGGCTCCTATTCACTAACTTAATCCCGTCTGGGTTCTTAAGTTAGCAAGAGCCGCCACCAAATCCTTTAACAGCTAAGCGAGGTCCACCAAATAGTGATTTTTTCAGTATTATGTGGACTTCATTTAAAAACTGCTTAGCTATTTTGTCCAGATATATTTTGAAATCTCCTTCATAAATTAATTCATCGCCTTCTTTTGGAGATTTCAAAACATCTATTGAGAATTTAGGTCCTGCTCATCCAAACCCTTCAAAGAATATTATTAAAGAATCGGAATCTCCATGCTTCAATTTCTCCTTAATAAAATTCATTGCATCATCAGATATAGTTACTGGTACCATAAGATCATCACCTCGTACCTATAAATAGGATATTAGATTTTATAATATATAAATGTTGTGACATAAACATGCACATATGCGTTATAACAAAATATATTATGTAAAATCAATTACTAACACAATGACGATTAAAAATAATATAAAAAGATAAGTATATATAAAATAATAAGATGTAAATAACTATAACTGTAGATTTAAAGGTTTACCAATATTATCAAACATTATTAAATCCGATTAACATCGTGGAGGGAATTTTATGCAAATGGTTCCAGCATCAGGATACGACAGAGCAATTACAGTTTTTAGCCCTGAAGGAAGGCTTTACCAAGTCGAATACGCTAGGGAAGCGGTAAGAAGAGGTACTACAGCGGTGGGCATTAAATGTAAAAATGGGGTTATTTTAGCTGTTGACAGAAGAATAACTAGTAATTTAATAGAAACGTGTTCAATTGAAAAGATATTCCAGATAGATGATCATATCGTGGCAGCTACCTCAGGTTTGGTTGCAGATGCTAGAGTATTAGTCGATAAAGCGAGAATAGAAGCCCAGGTAAATAAAATAACATACGGAGAGCCAGTGACTGTTGAATCTCTTGCAAAAAAAATCTGTGACATTAAACAGGCATACACACAACACGGTGGTGCGAGACCTTTTGGTGTAGCTTTACTAATAGCAGGTATAGACAGACATAGTGCAAGATTATTTGAAACCGATCCTAGTGGTGCTTTAATCGAATATAAGGCAACTGCAATAGGTTCTGGAAGACCGCTAGCAATGGAAATATTGGAAGAAAAATATAGTGAAGAGATAACTGTTAAAGAAGCTTTAGAATTGGCAATATATGCATTGAGCAAAACTACTGAAGAGTTAAAGCCTGAAAATATAGATATGGCGGTTATAAAAGATGACGATAAAATCGTAGAAAGAATACCTCTGGAAGAAATTGAAAAATTAGTTAAGAGAGCATCTGAAAAATTAGAGGCTGAAGAAGAAGAAAAAGAGAAAGAAGAGAAATCTGAAGAAGAAAAAGAAGAAGAATAATATATTACCCTTTTTTAATCATATTTCTATTTTATATTTAGTTGGGGAGAATGGATAATTAAGATCCAGGGGGCTACTGAGGTTTTGTTCAATATTTGCCAGTGTTGTTGAACATTTATTTTTAATTTAAATATGGAAAGGTATATAAATAAAAAGAAGGGATATTATGGTGTCATTAGACAAGGCAGTTATAGCAAGATTTCAATCCCACGGGGAAAAGTTTGAAATACTTGTGGACCCTTATTTAGCAGCTAAATTCAAAGAAGGGCAAAAAATAGATATTTCTGAAATTTTAGCAGCTGAAGCAGTTTATAAAGATTCTGGAAAAGGAGAAAAAGTTCCAGAAGATTTATTAAATAAAGTTTTTGGAACTACGGATGTTAAAGAAATAGCTAAAAAGATTATATTGAAAGGGCAAGTTCAACTTACTGCCCAACAAAGAAAGGAAATGAAGGAACAGAAAAAAAAGCAAATCATTTCCATAATCTCAAGAAACACCATAAATCCTCAAACAGATACTCCGCATCCTCCAAAAAGGATTGAAAACGCCCTAGAGGAAGCCAGGGTGAACATTGATATTTATAAAAGTGCTGAAGAACAAGTTCCAAACGTTATCAAAGAACTTAGGAAAATTTTACCTATTAAATTCGAAAAAAGAGATATTGCCGTTAGAATTCCCTCAGAGTATGCGGGGACAGCATACCATACGCTCCACGAGTATGGTACTATAAAACAGGAGGAATGGCAACCTGATGGTTCCCTAATAGTTGTTATTGAAATTCCGAGTGGGATTGAAAGTGAATTTTACGCACACTTAAATAAAATTACAAAGACAAACGTCCAAACAAAGATACTAAAAAGATACGACTAACAGTTAATAACAGTTAATTAAAAGGAAGGTGATATAATGCCAGAATTTAGCCATACAAAAAAAGTAGGTTCAGCAGGAAGATTTGGATCAAGATACGGTAGAAAAATTAGAGTAAGATTAAGAGATGTTGAAATAAAACAAAAGAAAAACTATAAATGTCCAGTTTGTGGATTCCCTAAATTAAAAAGAATGAGTACATCAATCTGGGTCTGCAAAAAGTGTAACGCTAAAATAGCAGGAGGAGCTTACACTCCAGAAACTGGTGCTGGTAAAGTAGTAACCAAAGCTATCAGAAGAGTCATTGAAAGTAAAAGCAGAGAAATCTAAGATTTGAAGATCCTAAGAACCATAAGATACATATATTTCCTTTTTATCTTATTTGATAAACACAATTACTATTTTGATTTTTTTGATATTAACTGATAGATGGTAAATATATCCCAATATTGGTGAGATTATGGCAGAGTATAAATGTTCAAACTGTGGTAGAATCGTAACTTTAGATGAAATAGGCCTTAAAGCCAAGTGTCCACACTGTAGTAACAGAATATTGATAAAATTAAGACCAAGAATAGTTAAAAAAATACAGGCTAGGTAAAATTCAGGAACTACAATATTTCCTAAAGGTTCGATAAAATGATAATTACAACATCGAGAAAACCCTCTCAAAGAACAAGAAGTTTTGTAAAAGATTTAGCTTCTGTTTTAGGTATTAAAATATTAAATAGGGGGAAAACTCCATTAAAAGATATCCTTGAAACTTATGATAATTTCATAGTTGTCGAGGAATTCAAGGGAAATCCCGGAAAACTAAAATTTTACAATACTAAAAAGAACGAGGTACTCTCGTTAATAATTGCCACTAAGCTTCAAAAAGAAGTATGTGGGGAAAATGTGGGCATGATTAAAAAATTAGGTGCAGAATTTGATAAAAGCACCAGCGAATATAAAAATGTATTTTACGATTTTCTGTTCAAAAACTTGGATAGTTTTGACGAATTAAATGAAGATGATAATGAATCCAGTTTTAAAGTTGGCTTTAAAAAGTCGTCAAAAGATGATAATATTTTTTATATTCAATTCTACAAGGGAGATAAAGAATTGGGTCCACTAATCAAGGTCAAGTCTGTTAAAATAATAGATATTGAATCCTAAGTTGATAATATGGACGTTAAACCTTCTTTTAGTTTAAAGATAAAATTCGACTCTACAAAAGAGGCTAAGGTTGTCTATGAAAGTATTTTTTTAGAACATTTAGATTCTCAGATAAAATCAAAATGCGTTATGAAACTTGAAGGAGATACCTTGTATTTAGAGGGGGCTGCCGATGAACTGAGTATTTTAAAAGCTTCCGTTTACTCCTACCTAAGATGGATAAAGGTTGCAGAAAATATATATAACCTAACAAGAAATGAAAATAAATGAAAATAAGAACTAAATATGGTGGTGTGCATTACGTACTTAATTAATGGATACAATTAATTTTGTTAATATAAAATTCTTGTTAAATCGAAATATAGGTTTTATTTACTTCATATATAATATTTTGATTTCACTTAATTGCACACCACTATAAATAACACTAACATATATAAACTCATAATTAATTTAATAATTAATATTATAATAAAAACAGGAGGGAAATTATGGAATTACCACCAAATGTTCAAAATCAGTTAATGCAGTTTCAACAACTTCAACAGCAGTTACAAATGATAGTTTACCAAAAACAGCAAATAGAAACTCAGTTGAAAGAAATGGAAAAGGCTCTCGAAGAAATGGAAAAATCCACATCTAATGAAGTATTCAAAATGGCTGGGGGCATCCTTGTAAAGAGAGAAAAAGAAGAAGTTAAAGAAGAAATTAATGAAAAAATTGAAACTTTAAAGTTAAAAGTTACTAGCTTAGAAAAACAGGAAGAAAAAATGCAAAAAAGACTCATGGAATTACAGGAAAACCTACAAAAAAACCTACAAGGTAACTAATATCTAAGTTTTTTTATTATTGTTTTATTAATTTTTTTATCTTTTTTAAGGTGCTTTTATGAATGAACTACTGAAAAAGTATTTAAAAACTGCCAATGAAATACTGTTTCTATGTCACCACAATGCAGATCCTGATGCAATAGGTGCTGCAATTGGTTTAAAATATCTGGCAACTTCTTTTAAAAACCACAAATCCAAAAACATTAGAATTTCTGCCAATTCTGTAAGCAAGTTATCAAGATCCATTATAGAGGAACTAAACGAAGAAATAGAAATTGTAGAGTACCCTAAACTTCCAGAGCTCGTATTTTTAGTAGATACATCCAGCCTAAATCAAATAACGGTAAATGAAAATCAGTTAAAAGAATCAAAAGTAATTCTAATAGACCACCATAAAAAAACAGACCTGGTAAATATTTGTGATCTTTATATTGTTGATGAAAATTCGCCTTCCACATGTGAAATTGTTTCTAAGATTTTTCGAGATATGAACATATACCCTCCAAAAAAGGTAAGAATGGCACTCTTGTGTGGCATACTCTACGATACAAAGCACCTTAAAATAGCAAAGGAATCCACCTTCAATATCATATCCTGGTTAATTAAGGATATAAGCTTCCAAAAAATTTTATATCTCCTTTCACAAGAGAGTGAGCCTAGTAAAAGAATTGCACACTTAAAAGCCTGTAGCAGGATGGAGTTAAAAGAATTAGATAAATATATTGTAGCTCTTTCACATATAAGCTCACATGAAGCATCCTGTGCAAAGACTATCGTCAGTATTGGAGCAGATGCTGCCTTTGTAGTTGCAGTTAGAAAAAGAGATAAAGAAATAAGAGTAAGTGCAAGATGTAGGAAGGCGCTATCTAAAAAGGTTCATCTCGGATATTTAATGGAAAAAATCGGAAAAGAACTTGGCGGGGAAGGTGGGGGCCATGCAGAAGCTGCAGGTTTAAATGCTAAGTATGAAAAAGGGAAAAGCAAAGACGAAGTTATAAAAGAAGTCCTTGAATTATGCTATACTTCGTTAGAAAAAGCCCTAAATAATAAAAATTAAGATTATGGATCCTGTATTTTAACATCATACTGACAAAAATCATCTCCAAGACCTATACAATGGGTCTCGGTTGCCAGTACCTTTTTACACAATATATTTTCAAAACATCCTGCAATAAAGCCTCCTTCAAAATCACATAAAGTTTTTCCAACGTTAGGCAAACCCGTGCAAGTTATACAGTCATTTATCCTTATTTTTAATGGATTTTCGCTTATTATTTCAATATAACCCACATTATTACATTTGCAGTATTCTATAAACCCCCATACTGAAGATAAGCTTAAAGACCTTCCAAACTGTTTTCCTATCGAATACAATAGGGAACCTACTTCCATATCCACATTTCCCAAGTAATTTACAGGGATGCAACGAATAAATCTAAATAAACATATGTCAAATTCCCTTTCAGGAGTATTTCTATTTTCTTTTGATTGATTGACCATAGATAGTATTTTCATATAAGATCTACAGAGCTCACCAGTGACTTCATCTAGGGGTATATTCAGACTTCTTGCAGTCTGAACTTTATATCTATTGTTCATTATTTTCATCCCCTTTAAAACCATATAGTTATATGAGGAATATTGCATATAAAATGCGTGTGTTTAATCATAAAATTCTTAAAAGCAGTTTACGATTAAAAGGGAGGATATCATGGTAAAAAAACTTGAAAAAGATGAGATATTTGACTCCTACTTCAAAAACTTAAGTGACCGAGAGAGGGCAGTTTTTGAGGGTGGAATCACACTTGGAGCTCTATTCCATCAGTTTGTCGGAGCTCCTGTAAGTTTAAATACGAAAGAATCTCTGGAAAAAGCCATGGAAGAGTCTATGAAAAATCAGCCGTTTGTAGATGATATTGAAGTAAAAATAGTCGGAGACCTTAAAAAAGATTCCTATGTGTCCCTAACTGGGGAAATGCTGGATGTTAAACTTAAAATAAGGGTAAAAGAAACTGTTGCTATTTTAAAATTAAATTATGTTAAAGAAATTGACTATCCTTTGATGTATGTTGAAAAAATTGAATAAAAAATCCTGTAAGGGATTTATAGCACACCTTCGTTTCACTCAGGTGATTAAATAAAAAATTTATTTAATTTTTTAATTTATCCTAATGCCATATCCCCATGTATTTTCATTTTTTCCTGCCAACATGTCTATTATCGATGGTGAACTGTTATCCTCCACAAAGTAAGGGTTATAACTAATATCTCCTATTTCTCCGTAGTGAGTGCTATAATCTCTTGGAGGAGATATGTAAATAAGCTTTTTGTCAGTAATGACTATAGGCTCTTTTTCAGCATACTTTCTTACTCTGAAGTTGTCAAAGTATATATCTTGACTTGGAGAGTTAAATCCCGCGGAAGTACCAAGTTCAAAGTAATTTCCATGGGTATCCGGTACATTATAATTTATCATCCAATCTGGCTCATTGTTATTTAGGTAATCGTCTATTGTATAATATTTACCAGATACCATTCTATTATTTACTATTTGTATTTTTACCCTGTACCAAGTAAGGATACGTGGTACTTCATTAGCATTGATTTCAAGCCGAGCTCTATGAATGTCCAGAATATTACTTTTGCCGGCACAACCTTTATTTTCTGGATATTCATGACTTATCTGTAAATTATAAAAATGATTATCATATGCTAACCAGATTAAATCGCCATTTGGTATGGATTGAAGAGCAGGCCCATTTCCATCCACTCTCCCTCCCAATTCCAACGTATAGAATTCATCAGGATGCCTGTCATCGTTGAAGTAGCTCTTATTTGCAAAATATCCTACCATTATATTTGGGGTGTTATATGTACTATATCCCTTGGCATCGACTTCAATTATATAACTATCCAAGTTCGTATTATCCTGCGAAATCATTCTAGCAACGGGTGGAGCCTTCTCATACTGAATCATTTGTTTATTATACAATTCATTATATAGCGGACTATCAACCTCGCCATAGTTCCAACCTGAATTAATGGATGTGTAATTCCATTTGTAGTTTATGGAATTTTTATCCTCAAAATCATCAAACAACTCAAATACCAAATCCCCATTACTGGATGTACTATAATAGGTTGAAACAATTTTCACTACTGCATTACCATTTGCATCAATATTGGGCACTTTTATCCAAACTATGGCTTTATTGGCCACATTATCCCAATATTCTATCCAATATGGAATCGTGTTGTTATTTTCATCATAGAACCCCAAACCTATTCCATCAGGGTCACTACTAAAATCATAATTGGAGTTATCTAATATTATCTTTACCTGAAAATCAGTTAAACTATAGTTGTTTGGATTGTAGATTGTAATAAAACCCCTGCCAGATGATTTTACATAGTGATATGCATCTATAACAGTTTTTACAGTGCAGTATTGATAGGAATTTATAGATTTTGACTTAAATACCCCATCTTTAGATAACGTATAATTAAATGAATAACCTACTTTAAAAGTAAATCCATCCACCATTGATATATTGGTTATGTTAAAATCATAGGTTAGATTATATCCTGATTTACCATATTCCTTACTAACATTTTTCAAATAGTTATTAACCATTTTTGACACGTTAGTTTCTAAAAACAATAGAACCTCGTCTGTACTATTAAAAAATGGGTCTGTTTCTCCCGAATTATGCTTATTTATAACCCTGAGCTCTGCATCGTTTAGTACCTTGTTAAATACGATAGGAAGGGAAGTTTCAACAGCATTTTCAACTGTTGATGATTTTAAATCCACAGAGGATGCCTTCATTTCATTTAAAACTTGATCTTTTTGAATATCAATTGTTTGATAAAGTAAAGTACCCGTAAGGAACAACAATAAAACAAGTGTAGTCATTGTTTGAGATAGGTACATTTTTTAATCACCATAAACCTTCAGTGTTACTTTTATAGGAGTATTATTTTTAAAATAAAAAATGGCTTTTTTGTAATGATAAGAACGGTAAATATCCTTTTTCAAATGGTTATATGCATCCTCCTCGCTTATAAAGTGCTTATCAGTAATTTTTAATTCGTTATCGTCTCCATAAACACCATACCATCCCTCAGTTCTGTTCATTAGAATTACAGCTGAAACTAGTACAAAATTACTGGTGTTTATTCCTTCGTTGGTGTTTGTTCCATTGATGCTGTAGTTTCCTATTGTTAAATTGTAATTTCTAAACCTTATCCTGTTTTTAATTACCTTTTCTGCCACATCAGCATTGTTGTTATTCATAAGCAGTATTGCAGTTTCAAGGGTTCCATCTGTGACAAGAGTTTTCAGTTGATACGTAACCTTATCGTGTAAAATGTTTGTTTTTATCGCATCCATATAGTTATCCGTGTGTTCCACCATAGAAGAAGTAAAAAAAGCCATTCCAACTAACATAATAAGAACAGCAGCTACTAAATCACTATCAAACAGCATATAAAATCACCTAATTCATATCAACAATACCTGATATATTGTAAGGCCTGAGCTGTGCCACATAAATTGTAGAGGATTGATTGTAAACAATGGTTATATTAACAGGTATGCCATTTGCGGTACTCAATAATCTAATTTCATTAGGTTCGTAACCATCTGAATTATAAGTTGCTATAACCTTTCCAAACTCTGTTATACTCGGCGTATTACTTACAGTTAATTTAAATGGCACTCCATTAACAGAAAATATGGCTATTTCATTGGAGGATGTATTGATGGTGGATGCGTTAATATAAACGAGCTCTGATGAATTTCCAACTGCAAAATATAATATATCCCCTTCTTTTAGAATTTCATATATTCTACTCGTATTTGAATATCTATATGTTTTTATAGGTACAAGAAGGTTTCTAGTCTTTACATACGAGTTGTTACCATATTCAGCGATATATTCTATAGATGTTGTACTAACATTTGATGTATAACCACCTATTGAAACATTAAAATGAACACATTTCACTGGATCCTCTGTATTTGTATCCAAACTATCTATGGCATAAATATCAAATGTCCCAGGTATTTTCTTAGAGTTACCGTATCTAATTGTTAGGTTGCCTAAAAATCCTTTATAACTATCATTATAATTATCTGAAGGAAATTCATGCTCTTTAAATAACATGTCTGTCATCAAGTTAGCTTTTTCAAAATCTTCAATATTTCTTCTTTCCTCCTGAAAAGATAGGTAATTATGAGAATACGTAAAGTATGTTATGTAAAATAGTACTACAAACAACATGGCCACTACTACAGCCTCATAGGTAAATACATAACCTTTATTTGATTTTAATTTTGCTAACATAATACCCCTCAATAACATATATCCTAAAAACCTCTCTCCATATAACAAGTAAATATATCAAATATCAATAAACTTTAAAATTTATTAAAAAAGTTCTTTAATCATTTAATTCTTACGGTAAGGTTTTTATACACATAAAACTCCCCAAATGATATGTTCACAATGTTTTGAGGTAAATTAAGACCACTGGGGGCTTTTCCTGTAATATGTATATAGACGCCATTTTCATCATATTCTGGCGTAAATATTACATTTGTTTCATTCTTAACTTCTATTTTTTTATCTGAGAAATAAATAGTATAATTTAAATTCCCCATAGATTTAAAAGTTGTATTTATGGCGACTTCCTTTGAATAAGAGGTCAATACATAATTTTCAAAGACATCAATTGTTGCATGTGCCCGTTCAGCCTTCTCGGATTCCTTAAAACTATTTGCAGTATTTAGCACATTGTAACCTATAAGAGAAAATACAATTAAAAGAAACAAAATAGCGATTACGGCGTCTAGAGATACTTGCCCTTTTATACCACTCTTCGAGTTTTTGTTCAATCTTTGATTTTTGTAACCTTTGGAAAATAGTTTCCACATAATTAATCACATCTTAAAAAATTATTTGTGAGCTCCAACACCAAAGTAAAGAAATAAGAAAATTGCGTTTATTTATGTTTCATGTTTCGTAAAATCCAATACGTATATAGGTATCATGTCTTTCTAAAACAACCTTTATGGTACTCATATTAGTGGAAAAAGGAACGGTAGTTGAATTAACAATGTCAATATTGCAGGTTGTACGTATAGTAAACCCATTTCCTGAGACTGTAATGTTTTCTCCAGTTATATCCCATTCCGCTGGAGGGGATTTAATATATATTGTCTTTGAAGAACCCGCATCTGCCACAGAAAGCATTTCTACATTGTTCTTAACATTGGAAAGTGCAGCATGAGCTAAACTTGCAGCAGACACCTTAACAGATTTATCAAGGCCATATATTCCAGGCACCATTGTCGAAATAATAATTGCGACTAAAAGTGCTAAAAATAATATGGCAAATTCCAGTGAAACTTGGCCTCTCATATCACCACAGCCATTTATTTGATTTTAATTTTTTAATAATATAGTCGCTTATCTTCTTCCTTCCAGTACATTTTATACGAAAACTCGACATCCTTCGAAGATGATGTAGTATAACTTATTGCAGGTATGTCGAATGGTTTTAGGGATATAGTATTTATTTCATAGCCAATAGTAGGTATTAAAGAGTTATCCAAAAGCCAGTTGCTGTATTCGGTATCATAATACTTTCTCTTTGATGTATGGTCCTCTACCCATTTAGAATAAGAGTCCATCCATATATCGGCATCATATCTTCCCATTATTTTATTGAACCTATAGTAATCCTTTAAAATCATCGGTGCGGGAATCACTATCCCCAATACATCAGTATTTTCCTTTTTTATCGTTCCTCTTACATACAACTTAAAATCCCCTAATTTTATCCCATTTCTTTTAGCCATCGGGAAAATCTCACTAGGGTTAATTATTCCGGTGGTAGTTACAACACCCGGACCACTAACATCAAAATTCTCTTGGACATTATCTGCAACTAAAGAATATGTCCCATTTCCATATATTTTTATTTTTGTTGTAGTATATGGAGGAATCCAGAATCCTTCCTTTCCGTTTAATGTAGTTATATGCTCTTTGTCAGGTATAATCATATCGTAGTAACTAAGGCCTTCGATTAAACTCACAGTTAAAAAATCCTGAGATGATTTAAGGGTTTTTTCAGAATATGTTATATTATCAGGTACTGCGACAAATACGGAGTAGGGATATAGATTTGTAATTTCCCCAGTTAAACTCCAATACACATCCATACTAGCAATAGTTGTTTCTGAATAACCTAAGGGTATCACTAAAGCCAAGATCGTAAAAATTATAAGTTTTTTTGGATCTAGTGGAGAATTCATAGACTACCACCTGTTGATTGCACAATATAGAGATCTTCTGAATTATGTGATATTAAGTTAGGAACCTGTTCTGAAGGAACTATTATAATTAGTAAATAATCAACGTTTTCATCAAAGATTTGAGTATCCTCTTCAATTTTATTTAGTTTCTCACCATATCTACCAAATTTCTCCCTTATAGTTTCATAGTCAAGTTTATCTGCGGCGGTAGCATGTAAAACTCCCGGTAAATTATCCAAACTGTATGATATCGATGATGAACTTGAAATTGAGGTAGTATCTCCATTATCACTTGCAGTACTTGAAGCTGATTTTTGTTCTGAATATCCTATAGATGGAAGTATAACATAGGCAGAATCAACAATCGCATACTCTGGAGGTTCTTGAAGATCTTTCTTGTTGTATATTAGAATGGTATCTCCTGAAAGTGGAATCTTACCACATTGTTTTGCAGAAACTACTATTGTAAGTTTACTTAATTGGGATACTGGTTCCACACTGAGCTCCTTAAGTTGGGATATACTTAAGGACTTCATGAACTCTACGAAATCTTCTTTTGACATGAATCTTCTCTCATCACCCATTTTAATATAATAGTATTCATCGTCAGAAGATAATTTTTTCATTAGTTTTTCATTTAACATGGTCCTAACTTCATTTTCAATATTTGATTCTCTGAATAGCTCATCAACTTCTTGCTGAGTTTTTGCCATTGTTATTTTACGTACCAATTCCTGAGCTTTTGTGCTTTCATTGTAATATTTCCCATAACTATTTTTAATCTGATTGATGGCGTCCTCTTTATATTTCTTCAGCTCTATGTAATCCCTTGCTTCGTCAATGATCTTGTTTATGTCTTCTATATTGTCTTTTTGTTTGATTTTACCAATAAACACAGCCTTTTGAGTATCATGGGGGTACTTTGAAAATAGAGCATTAATGGTATCTATTGCCACCTGCTTATTACCATCCAATTCCTGAAGTTCCTTGGTTTTTGATACATAATATAGGTTATAAGCCTCAAAAATTATTATAAACAATACGATAACTATTAACGCCAATTTCAACTGTTTCGGAGGAATCTTTGATGTTCTTTTGGATTTGGTTTTTAAAGTTTTCAACTTATTGCTAAATTCTTCCTCAGCCATTATGATACCCCACTAATTAAAATTACAAGGATGTATGTATTAACTTAATATTTAGTTAATAGTTTAAATATATTTTTATTGGACAATAATATTAATATCATATTTGTTGGGATCGATATTTTGACTCTCTACAATATAATTTATTATAAAATCTTCAACTGAATTTATTTCAGCCTCATCCCCTCGAATATAAATTGTAACATTGTAAGTTCCATCATCAACTTTATTCCAGCTCACTCCAGAATACGATATTGTACGACTTACACTCGTTCCATTGTATCCTGAATTAACCATTGAAACTGCAGTTTTAGCTGCAATATCTATTTTATCAATCGTCCTATCCTCTTCACTGAACGAATTATTTAAAAAATGAGTAATGGAGTATACTGAAAGTACCAATACTGCCAATGCAAGTATTGAGAACTCCAAAGACATTTGACCTCTTCGGGCATGAAACATAATATCACGCTATTTAATTGTAAAATGTAGTGCAATAATCACCATATAAGATAAAAGAACAAATGGAACAAAAGGATACGTCTTTAAAATGTTTAGTTCTTTTGGGACCTTTCCATTTTTATATAAATTTTTTATTAGATCTATATCTTCATTGGATAAACCCTCACCATCCGTTAAAATTATCCTCTCAGTTTTGTCCGATTTTCTCAATTCATCATAAACCATTTGTTTGAATCTCTTTATCAAATTTGCATTTTCCACCACAACGTTCCCGTCATCCTTTATAGTGATTATATCCCGTAATATATCTCCTTCTTTAAGTTCTTCAACTGATTTCTTGGATGAGACTTCAGCTCCTGTTATAGCATATATGACTATTGAAAGGATAATCAACTCCCCAACATAGATTAAAAAAGATGTTAATACATTATTCTGGATAAAATAACCATTATCAAAAACATACAATCCCAACAAATAAATCGGAGCAACATATCCTATTTTTCTCGTTATATCCTTGTAGTTTTTTATTTTTCTTGACACAAATATTGAAATTATAACATACGCCCATACAATTAATTTAGCGTATTTAATATGATAAAAATCGGTCAAATAAATAATAAAACTTAATACAGTAGCCAGATAAGCTGATGAAGGTACTATCTCCTTCCAGTATCTTTTAAATATATTCAACATTGGAAAAAACGCTGCAAATGCAGCACTTAACCCTATGAGCAATAAAATACCATTTGGAACATAGTATTGAGTTTCATAGGCAAAAATTGGAGAAAGGGCCGTGAATATCTTTACATCGCCGCCCCCCATACCAACTCCTAATATCAAACATAACAATAACGTTGCAAAGAATGCTATAATCGCATCAAACCCAAAATAATAATATCCAATAGGTAAATTAACCAATAACATTAAAATAACTACAAAATGGGGTATTATTCTCTCCTTAATATCCGTTATAGTGGCAACTCCCAAAAGTATCAAATTGAATAAATACACTCCAACCAATATGCTGTCATAACCAAACATGTTATCTGCCAAGATCATCCTTATTAATATATTATAAAGCTTTTTTTGAAATATTTAACACTTTTAACACTTATTTGTTGTCCCCCTAATAAATATAGTTTTAAAATATAGTTTATTTATTTTTCACTTTTTCTTTGATCTTTAATACTAACTCCCTATTATCAAGGAGCTCTATGGATTCATCCAATCCCTTGTCCTTTGTAAGTTCAAGAATCTCTTTTAATACTTCACAGGCTACTTCTGGTTTATGTATCCAATGGCAGTTCATACAGCTCCACACTTTAGAACCATCTTTTCTTTGAATCCACTCCCCTAACTCATCATCCTCACATGGATAAAATGGACAATAACACCACAGACAGCACTGACCGTCAAAATGACATGGATAATATTCACAGTCCCTATTTGCACCACATATTGTAAGTACTTTTTTTAAATGATCTTTCGCAAGGTCTATCATTCCATCACCATCCAACCCTTTTAAAAAAGTGTTGGATCCCAAAAATATAAGTTTGGCATCCAAGACTCTTTAAAGGCTTAGCTATTAAACTACGAAAATCTAAAGTTGAAAATTTTTATTTCTAAACCTAATAAATTTAACAACATATAATAACTCATAGTTATTGTTAATGACCATACATAATATATATTCATTGATTATTTATTATTTTTATTATTATGTATTGCATTAAAAAGGTGAATAAATGGAAAAACTTATTGAGTTAGCAAATAAAATAGAGAACAAAGATTTAAGGGAAAGAGTTATTGATTTTCTAAAAAATCCACTACCCACCCATAAAGACATTGATGATACAGGGATAAAAGTCGAAAATTCTCCTGCAAGTGTAAAAAGGCATCACAAATATTCAGGGGGATTGATAGAGCATATACTGGCCGTTACAGAGATGGCCCTAAAAATGGCAGAAGTGTTGGACGAAGTTTATGGGCTGAGTTTGGATAAAGACCTAATAATCGCAGGGGGATTGCTTCACGATATCATGAAACCTCAAAATTATATCGAAGACGGGGAGAAATTCGACCATATACCAAATTTCCATCTAGATCATCTAACCTTGGGGGTTGCAGAGCTATACAAAAGAGATTTCCCTATCGAAGTTATCAAAATAGTTGCAAACCATCATGGGGAATACAGCCCATCAAGGCCGGATTCAATTGAAGCTTGGTTGCTGCACTATGCAGATAATGTAGATGCTTCAATAAATGATATTGCCATAAAAGTATGTCAGGCCAGAGCTCGGGATCTAAATGTAGAAGAATCTGAAATTTATAAGAAAGTAACCCCATTAAAAATCTATGAAATGAGATCAAAGGAAGGTAAAGAGAAACTAAAAGAATTTTTAAAAGAAACCTTGGATCTGGAGGAGGAATATTAGGGTTTATTGTACTCCACTATAGATTCAATAACATCAATTAATTTTGCATCTGTTTTAACTCCATTTGAATTATAATGTACTCTTGTTGCATTAAAACCCTTTTCTTTTAGATTATCTATCAATTCAGAAATCGGAGGTGCCAATTTCTTTATAAAACTGCAAATTTCATGAATATCATAACATCCTATTTGATTTAACTCGCATTCTTTGGAAATCGAATCTAAGACATTTATGGCCTTTTGTGAATAGTTTCTTTCAATGGACACTTTTAGCGCATCGTTAACGATATTTGGATCATTTATAGGGCCCAAATACAGCGGACCGCCAAATCCTTTTTCATAACCATTATTAAAGCTTCTAAATATTTTTTCTTCGTTTATACTCTTCATATAACCTAATTCTCCTATGGCATTATCAGCTTTATTTGCCCCTCGTTCAGTAACTAAAAAAGTTCTTACATAGTGGTCAGTTGCATGGGAAAATATAGGTTTAAGTCCGATATCGTACTTTGAGGCCATTCTTATAGCATAGCCTATCAAAATCCTTACTGCCACCTCCTTATCTTTTCTTAAAGGTATAGCATTGTATCTTCTAATACAGGATTTTCTGTAAGCACCGCATAACACCGCCGTATCTGTGGCAGTCATACACAAAACTCCATTTTTTGTAATTGTGGCCCTTATGGCACTATCCAAATATGGAGCTGGAGAACCAAATGGATCCAGATCAACTACATTAAAGACTCTAAAATTCCTCGACAACAGAACATTTGCATCCTCGTGAAAGATCTCAACGTTATCGTTTCCATTTAATTTTAAATTTTCATTTGCCAGTTTTACTGCATTTGGATTTATATCTCCTATAACAACTTTTAAATCTCCCTTAAACTTTAATTCATTTGCATACCTTAAACCCCTAGCACCACTACCTCCCAACGGATCGCAAATTAAAAATTCATCCCTTTGGAAATTATTTAAAAAACTTTGAATTACGGAAACAGATATATCTCTATTAACTTCCATGATAGGATTATAGAATACCTTATCCTTCTTTGATAGTGTTTGACTTTCAGGAACCATTAATTTTGTTTCACCCTCTTCAATGATTTTCATTTTATCTCACCGATGATTTGTGTTTTATTTTGTTATATTTTATTATTCCTATCTATTTGAATTTAGATGAATTAATTACAAAAAATGTTATATAAGTTGGATGTAAAATTTAGTGTATAACACAGAGTATAATAATACCGTGTATGTAGTGAATATAATTGCAATAATATCTATAGATACATATGTATACAGTATTTAAAATAGATAAAAACTAAGATCACTAAACTATACTTCCAGTTAATACGAAATTCATCCTATTTAGTCCGTTTTTCGACGAAATTATTACGATATTTTGATATATTATAACTCACAAAATGATTATAGATCATTACTATTTTGCGAAGGTGGTTAAATGGCAACTAACACAAAATACGACAATTTTAAAGTTAGTGTAGTTAAAAGAAACGGAAGAGGTGAAAAATTCAATATAACCAAACTTGTAAAATCTCTTTTAAACTCCGGGGTTGATTATGAATACTTAGATCCAATAGTTGACCAAATATCCAGTAAGATTTACGAGGGAATTTCAACAGACGATTTAAAGGACATCGTATATGAAACACTAAAGGAATTCGATAAAAAAACCGGGAAAAATTATGCAAATAACTACAGATCCGAGAACTGTTTAAAAATAAGAACCTCAGAAAAAGAATTTGAACCATTTAACAAAGAAAAGATAGTTCACGCTTTAGTTCAAGAAGCAGGGGCAGATGAAAAAACAGCTAACAAAATAGCAAATGAAGTGGAAAAAGAGATAAAAAAATTGGGCGTTAAATACCTCACAGCTCCGATGATTAGGGAAGTTGTAAACGCTAAACTTATTGAATTCGGTTTGGAAGAATTAAGACACAAACACACTAGATTGGGGATTCCTGTTTATGATATTTTTAAATTAATCAAAAAAGGTACAAGGGAGAATGCAAACCTAATGCACAATCCTGAAAGTATTCATAAGTGGGTAGCTGACGAAACAATGAAGCAGTTTGCACTATTAGAAATTTTCCCAAGATTTATAGCAGATGCTCACATGAGGGGGGACATTCACTTACATGATTTAGAATACTCCGCGATAAGACCAGTATGCTGCCAGCACGATTTAAGAAATTTTTTTATGCATGGACTTAAAGTCGATGGAACCGGAAGACATACAAGTGTTTCAAAACCTGCAAAACACGCTGAAGTAGCTATACAACACGCCGCTAAGGTATTGAGTGCTGCACAGTGTGAAATGAGCGGTGGACAAAGCATTGATGAATTTAATATTTGGCTGGCCCCATATGTGAAAGGATTGAGTTATGAAAGAGTTATACAGTTAATGCAGATGTTCATCTATGAAATGAACCAAATGTATGTAGCTAGGGGCGGCCAGTCATTAGTAAAAGACGAATTAATATTCATAAAAGATAATGAAAAATTAAAAGTTTGTAAGATTGGCGAATATATCGATGAAGTAATGGAGAAATATAACGAAAAAATAACCGTTAATGGCGATACAGAAATATTGTATTTAGATGAAAAAGATGAAGTATATACAATATCCGTAAATACCAATACTGGTAAGGCAGAATTTAAAAGAGTTTATGCACTATCTAGACATAAACCATATAATAAAATTTATAAAGTCGTTGGAAAAGATGGAACAACAGTATCCATTACAGAGGACCACTCACTGTTCAATTACAATGAAAATGGACAACTTGTGCAGGTAAAACCAAAAGAAATGAACCATATAATTAGAAACTTTGATAACCCATACGCTATTGAGTACAAAATTGGAGACTTAATCAGTACGGGGTATGCAAGGTCAGATTCAAAATACAACAGCAGACAAAATGATATTCCTGAAAAACTAGAAATAACAAAAGAATTATGTCAATTTTTAGGATTATTTGTTGCAGAAGGAAGTTATGGAACCAATAGCATAAGAATAGCTACAACAGATGATGACATTATTAAATTCATAGAAGAATTCGTAAAGGATATTAATGAAAACATTACCTTAACTATTGAAAAGGAGAATAAAATAGTTTCATTTACAAACAAAGGACTGCATGAATTCATTAAAAATGTAATGTGTATAAATAGCGGAGCTCCAAATAAAAACATTCCTGAATTTATACTGAAAGGGGATAAAGAAATAAAACAGGCATTTTTAGGGGGCCTTATAAGCGGAGACGGATACATTAGTAAGGATGGAAGAGTTCAGATATATACAACATCAGAACAATTGCTTGGACAACTGCACATTTTACTATCTGGATTAAACATGATGTATTCAATAAGCAAAGTTAAAGAAGAAGGGGAACAGATTAAAATTAAAGGCATAGAATCTCAAAGGAACCATAAATTGTATGTAATTGAAATAGCGAAAAACAGTACTGATGTATTAGATGAATATATTATTCCAAAATACAAAAAAGACAGAATAAAAGGCTCAGATTATGAGCAGTTAAGTTATGATTACAGTATAATAAAAGAATACTTAAGAAATATTGCGGATAAAAAACCATGCGACGATTATGCGTGGAAATCATCAGATAGGAAATTAAAACTAACTACCTTGGAAAAAATTGAAGAAATGAATCCTGAGTTAAAGGATGAAATAACTAAATTCAAATTGAATGTGCCGTTTGAAATAAAAGAGATAAAAGAAATTGATTACGAAGAATATGTTTATGATTTAAGTGTTGAAGATAACGAAAATTTCATTACTGCAACAGGAATATTGTGCCATAATACCGTATTCAGTAGTATAAACTTAGAATTAGAAATCCCTGAGTACTTAAAAGGTAAACCTGCCATAAAAGCCGGTCAAGTTGTTGGAACCTACGAGGAATACGAAGATGAAGCCAAAATGATTGCTGAAGCATTAGTTGATGTTTTAATGGAAGGGGATGCAATAGGAAAACCGTTTTTGTTCCCTAACGTTATATTCAAATTAAGGGACAACGCATTTAAAAATGAAAACAAAGATTTGATATTCAAGATTCATGAATTAAGTGCCAAATGGGGGCTCCCATACTTCATCAATATGATGGCAGACTACCAAGAGGGTAACACCAACGCCATGGGTTGTAGAACAAGGTTAAGTGGAGATTGGAAAAACCCTGAAGAAGGCACCTTAAGAACAGGGAACATGCAATGGTACACCCTCAACCTTCCAAGAATAGCTTATGAAGCTAATGGTGACGATGATAAATTATTTGAGATCCTAGGGGAGAAATTGGATGTTATAAGGCAGGCTTTAACCATCAAACACGAGATTACACTTGAAAGACTACATAAAGATAGGGTATTACCATTCCTAACTCAAAAATTCGGTGAAGACCAATACTATAGATTTGACAATACAACTAAGACATTTGGATTTGTAGGGTTGAATGAACTACTTAAATACCACCTTGGCGAAGAATTGCACGCCTCAAAAGATGCTTTAGAATTTGGAGAGAAGGTTATAGAATTCATAAGAAAATATGCAGATGATTTGAAAAAAGAGACTGGTTTAAGATGGACTGTCACTCAAACTCCTGCAGAAAGTACTGCAGGAAGATTTGCTAGATTGGATTACAAATACTACAAGGAAGAAACACGCTCAGTTATAAATGGGGATTTAAACGATATTGGAAGTTTATATTACACCAACTCTTCACACGTTAGAGTTAATGCGCCAGTATCCTTAGGAGACAAAATAAAAGTTGAAGAAAAATTCCACCCACTATGTAATGGTGGGCATATTGGGCACTTCTGGAATACAGAAGCCTACGCTAATCCTGAAGTATTAATGGATATTACTAAAAAGATAACAAAAACAAATATCGGTTTCTGGACCTACACAAAGAATTTAAGTATCTGTGAAAACTGCAATATGGGAATGAGCGGATTAAGAGACAAATGTATAAGCTGTGGAAGTGAAAATGTAGAAAGATTTAGCAGAATAACAGGTTATCTTCAAAATGTTTCAAACTGGAACAAAGCAAAACAACGTGAGTTAGTAGATAGAAGGAGTAACATACCTAGAATCTAATATTTTTAGTTTATTTTTTAGTTTTGAAGTTTTTACTTACGTCAATTTATATCGTGTACTTCTATTTTCGGCAGTTAAATATTTTAAACCTCTCTTCTTTAAATTATTCAATAGTAAAAAACTTTAATATATATTTAAATATACATAATTAGGAATAGAAATACAAATGGAAAAATTAAAGGTGTTTTTATGAAAGCGGTTTGTGTTTTAAGTGGGGGATTGGATTCAACTGTCGCTGCTTTAGTGGCTAAAAGTAAAGGTTATGAACTATACACGATTACATTCAACTACGGACAGCAGGCCGTGGAAAAAGAAATAAATTCTGCAAAAAAAATTTCTGAAGTTTTAAGTGCAGAACATAAGGTTATTGAGTTATCGTTTGTGAAGGAATTCAGTAAAAGCGGACTAACCACTGGAAATATCCCAGAACTAAGTTTTGAAGACTTGGATGATAGTGAAAAAACTGTTGAAACCATGAAGGCCGTATGGGTTCCTGCAAGAAATATGATTATGTTTTCGATTGCCTCAGGGTTTGCAGAATCTGTTGGAGCTAAAAAAATCTTTACAGGATTAAACAAAGAAGAAGGAGTAACATTTCCAGACAATACTAAAGAATTCATAGATATATTTAATAAAAGCTTAGAGTACGGAACTTTGAATAAGGTTAAAATGGAAGCTCCGCTTTATGACTACGATAAAACTGAAATAGTTAAGCTTGGAAAAAAACTCGAAGATGAATTGAAACTGGAAATCCTAAAATACAGTTATTCTTGCTATAAAGACAATGGAAAAGATTTCTTACACTGTGGATCATGTGAAAGCTGTATGAGAAGAAAAAGGGCATTCCAAAATGCAGAAATTGAAGATCCAACAGAGTATATCATTTAAATTTACAACTAAGTGAAAAAATGATAGTAATTCCAAGATACGTACTAATTGAAGAGAAGGCGACAGATAAAATCTTCACAATACTTTCCAAACTTAATCTAAAAAAACCACTTGTAATAACTGGAAAAAAAACCAAAAAATACAATATAGGTTTTGAATACCTATACTACGATGAAATAGATCTTAACGATCTGGACTCTATTGTAAAAAACGCCAAAGAATACGATTCTATAATAGGAATAGGTGGGGGAAAATCACTTGATATTGGAAAATTTATCTCCTACCACATAGAAAAACCATTTATAAGCGTTCCAACTACTGCATCAAACGATGGTATTGCATCCCCAATTGTCTCCATAAAACAGCCTTCGTTTATGGCAGAGAGTCCAATCGCCATAATTGCAGATGTAGATATCATAAAAAAATCTCCTAAAAAACTCCTAAGTGCAGGGATGGGAGATATTGTATCCAACATTACGGCAGTTTTAGATTGGAAACTGGCCCATAAGGAAACTGGAGAAAAATACAGCGATAGTTCAGGGATATTCTCAAAAACAATTGCAATGGAGCTAATAGACTACGTCCTAAACTCAAATCTTGACGAGTACCCAAAAAAGTTAGTTAAGGCATTGATAGCCAGTGGAATAACCATATCAATAGCTCATTCCTCTAGACCAGCTTCTGGAAGTGAACACCTATTTTCTCATGCCTTAGACCATCTAAAGAAAGAATATGATTTAAAAACGAATTCCCTGCATGGAGAACAGTGTGGTATTGGAACAATTGCAGTTTCATATTTGCATAATCAGGAAGACATGTTGAAGTTTGAAACCATGGAAAAGATAAAAAATTCCCTTGAAAAAGTTGGAGCTCCGATTGATAAAAAAGGTCTTGGAATTGATGAAGATATTTTAATAGAAGCTCTATCTATTGCCCATAAAATAAGGGATAGACATACTATATTGAGAAACGGACTAACAAAAGAACAGGCACGAGAAATACTGGAAAAAACCGAGATTATTTAAAATCTAATAAAAATAAGATAAAATAAAAAAAGATAATTTTAACTTATAATTTTTTAAAGCTCTCTTCTATAGCATTTAACGTATTATTTATATCTTCATCGCTGTGTTTTATTGATGTAAAGCAGCATTCGAACTGTGAAGGTGGTATAAACACTCCATTCTCAAGTAGTCCATAGAAGTACTTCATAAATCTTTCTGTATCGCTCTTTTTTGCAATTTCATAATCTAAAACTTCGTTCTCATTGAAGTATATCTGGAACATTGAAGATATGTTGTAAACTTTTGCAGGAATATTGAACTTTTCAGCAGTTTCCCTTAGGAAATCAGCTATTACTTTGGCTTTTTTTGAATTTTCTTTATAGAAGCTGTCATCAAGGTTTTTAAGAGTTTCAAGCCCTGCGGTTATTGATATTGGATTTCCGTTAAATGTTCCTGCCTGATATACTGGTCCAGCAGGTGAAAAGTTTTCCATAAGCTCCTTCTTACCAACTATAGCTCCTATTGGGAATCCGCCCCCCAATATTTTACCAAGGGTAGCTAAATCAGGAGTTACACCAAAGTATTCTTGAGCACCACCTTTTGAAAGTCTAAAACCAGTTATAACTTCGTCAAATATTAATACTATATCGTTTTCTTCAGTTATTTCTCTTAAAAATTTCAAATAATCGTCTTTAGGTAAAATACAGCCAACATTGCCCATTACTGGCTCCACAATTAAACAGGCTATTTCATCTTTGTTTTCTGCTATGGCTTTTTTTATTGCATCTTCGTCATTAAATGGAACCAGTATTGTATTTTTAGTTGTTTCTTCAGGTATACCTGGTGAATTAGGGGTTCCATGTGTTAGAGCTCCGCTTCCACTTTTTACAAGTACGTAGTCATGGGCACCGTGGTATGCACCATCAAATTTTATTATTTTCTTTTTGCCTGTAACCCCCCTTGCAAGCCTTATAGCGCTCATGGTAGCTTCAGTTCCAGAATTTACAAATCTAACCATCTCAGCACATGGGATTCTCTTTATAACTTCTTTGGCTAAAGTTATCTCCTTCTCTGTTGGAGCTCCGTAGGCAGTTCCCAATTCAAGTTGTTCTTTTACTGCATTTGATATATTCTCGTTTGCATGACCAAGAACCATTGGACCATAGGCAAGGCAGTAATCTATGTATTTATTCCCATCTACATCGTAAATATAACTGTCCTTAGCTTTTTCAACAAAAAATGGATAAGGTTTAAAATACCTAACAGGACTGTTTACACCACCAACTAAGTATTTTTTTGCCTCATCGAATAATGCTTTTGAATTCATATTATACCTCCTTTTTAATTAATAAATATAAACACTCTCTCCTATCAAAAGCTCTTTTAAAAGGTTAAAAAGCCCCATTGTACTTTAAAACCCAGAAAACAACCCAAGTAAAGAAAAATGGAACTACACCACTTCCAAGCCATTGTTTTCCATCCATACTATCTCTACCAAATATAAGTGCAGTTATGTGTCCAGTTATTAACAAGCTAAATATCATAAATAACAAGGCAGCTAAACCACTAAAAAATCCTAATCCAGACAGGTAAACATAGTTTGTAAGTAATCCGCATATCGAACCACCTACAGTATGCAATATGGCAACCTTTCCATCTAAATCCATATAAAACACCTATTATTTATTATTTTTTCACATAATTCAGTATCATTGATATTGTTGCATATCATTATTCCCTTGATATATCATTAATTGTATATATTGTAATAGTTTCCTTTGGTCTCTTACTATCGGTTGTTGAATAATCTAAAACAATATCAACTTCATCATTTGCATAAAAAGTATCGTCAACCAATATTTTATCCCCCTTTTCCAATAAAAAAGCAAACTTTCTTTTTGTTTTTAAGGATCCTTTATCGATTAATATTTTCTCTTCTTTTAAAATCGGTTTTATTATTGAGTAGTGCATAGAGCTCACCCCAGATATGGTGTGTTTATTACCAATTGCTATTTAACTTTAAATAAATTAGGATATATAACTTTTAAAAAATCTTTTAGGCATTGTTCTTATTTATAAAAATTTTATAATATATAGTTTAATGTCGTTATTTCGTAAATGATCGTAATATTCATTAAATCAATAAAATAAAAAAGAGTATGTTATTTTATTTAAAATACCTATTGATTGTAGTATGTTTCAAGAGGCGGAACTACCTGTTTTTTTCTTGACATTACTCCGTCTAAGAATACACTATTTCCTTCAAGCTTTACATTAAATGCATTTTCAAATGCTTCTTTGTTACCTGCAACTAAAACTTCACTGCCTTCCTTCATTATATCAGTTATTAAGAAGAGTATGAGATCATAACCTTCGTTCTTTAATTTTTCTTCTATGACTTTGTATATGTCATCTTTTTTATTTTCTACTTCAGCTGTATCAATAACTTCAACCTGCCCAATTCCTACCTTGTTTCCATTTAAATCGAAATCTTTGTAATCTATTGAAACTATTTCTTCAGGTTTCATTTTTCCTACAGTGGATTTTGCCTTAAGCATTTCCATTCCATATTCTTCTATGTTGTCGATTCCTGCAATTTCTGCTAATTTTTGGGCCATTTCCTTATCGAGCTCTGTTGTAGTAACTGACTTAAAGAGTACAGTATCGGATAAAATTGCTGAAAGTAACAATCCTGCTAAATCAGGTTTTAATTCTTTGTTTTTTCCACCGATGTAATCCATAATTCCTTTAAAGTAAAGTTCTGCAATAATTGTTGCCGTACACCCAACAGGTTTTGCCAAGTACAGTATAGGTTCGGATGTGGAAATATTTATTTTGTGGTGGTCAATTATTCCAATTAATTTTCCATTGTCTAAGTCATCCAAAGCTTGGGTTTTTTCAGCATGATCTACTAAAAAAATATCCTTTCCTTCTGCAGAGGTTATTAATTCAGGCTCCATTAATCCGAACTTCTTTAATACAAATTCAGTTTCAGGGTTTAAGTCCCCCTGTCTTGCTGGGTAACCATCTAAAAAGTGAGCTAAAACTATTGCTGAACAAACACTATCTGTATCTGGGTTTTTATGGCCTACAACATACAACATCCTATCACCAACTATTTTTACATTTATTTTGATATTTTACGTTTGTCTTATTATGGTTAATATCAATAACACGGTTAAATAATAAAATAAGATATAAATATAAATAGGTAATGTAATATAACTATATACGCCTCCAATAAACCGACCTACATGAAGCCTGTGGATTACCTTGCTGTGATAGAGGGTTCGAAATTGGAGGTACAATTTTATTACACTCTCGACATGGGTTAGCTACCTGACGTGGCGTATGCTTAGAATGAAGGATCAGTGTTAATGTCGGGAGACAGCTATTCAATATCTAACAGGTACTATTCAATACTATTTAACACATTACATAATTTTAATTGTTATCAATATTCGAATTTTCGAGTGTAGTGTGTGATTATTTTTATACTTTATTTGCATGTTAAAAATATACAATAATTATAAATAACATTTGAACAAATGTTCAATTGAACTGGTGATATAATGTCTTATATTTGTGAAGTTTACAAAGAACATAGGGAAAAAATAAAAAAAGTAAATAAAAATCTTCCAGAAAACGACACAATTAAAGAACTTTCAAACTTCTTTGATGCATTTGGGGATCCAACAAGACTTAAAATTTTACTTGCCCTTAAAGAAGAGGAACTTTGCACCTGTGACCTATCGAATATTACCGGACTCTCGGTTTCGGCAATTTCACATCAGCTCAGGGTTTTGAAGGACAGAAAAATTGTCAATTATAGAAGGGATGGAAAAAATGTATTCTATCGTTTGGAGGATGAACACCTTAAGGAGATCTTAAAAGTTGCACTAGAACATTTAGGTGAGTAAAATGTCAAAAAAACTTAAATTGAAAGGTTTAGATTGTGCAAACTGTGCATATAAGATTGAAAATGCCTTAAAAAAAGAGGGGTTTGAGTCTGCATCAGTTAACTTCGCTACCGGTGAGCTCACCATTGAAGGGGATATAGAAAAAGCCAAAAATATAGTGAAGAAAGTTGATTCAGGGGTTGAAGTAATAGAAAAAGAAGAACATCACCATGACTGCCATGATCACGGTGAAGATCCAAAGAAAATGCTTTACTTCATAGTTCCATCGTTAATTCTTTTTGTAATTGGGGTACTACTTAGGTACTACTACAACTACGACAATATTTTTGTATTTGGAATATTTGTCGTAGGCTATATGTTAGTAGGGTGGAAAGTTCTAAGGAACGCTGTTGTAAACTCCATCCACGGAAATGTCTTTGATGAGAACTTTCTTATGATAATAGCCACTTTAGGAGCCTTTGCTATTGGAGAATATCCTGAAGCCGTAGGTGTTATGCTCTTCTATATGGTGGGTGAGTTCTTCCAGAACTTATCAATAAATCGTTCTAGAAAATCAATTAAAGGGTTGTTAGCATTAAAGGCAGACTACGCAAACTTAAAGATTGGAGATAAGACAATTAAAGTTAAACCTGAGGATGTTAAAGTTGGTGATCTAATCTTAGTAAAACCTGGAGAACGGGTACCATTGGACGGATTGGTGATTGAAGGTTCATCAACTGTTGACTCTTCAGCACTAACTGGTGAAAGTATACCTAGGGTAGTCAAAGAAGGAGATGAGCTCCTATCAGGAATATTAAACTTAAATGGTCTTTTAACAGTTAAGGTTACAAAGGAGCTCAAAGAATCGACAATTTCAAGAATCTTTGAACTAGTTGAGAACGCAAGTGCAAGAAAAGCAAAAACAGAGCGTTTTATTACCAGATTTTCCAGATACTATACTCCAATAGTCGTAGGTTTAGCAGTACTCATAGCCACAATCCCACCCCTGGTTTTTGGAGAACCTTTATCCAATTGGGTATATAGGGCATTGGTACTATTGGTTATATCCTGTCCATGTGCATTGGTGCTTTCAATTCCTTTAGGCTACTTCGGAGGAATTGGAAAGTCTGCCAAAGAGGGAATACTCGTCAAAGGTTCAAACTTTCTCGATGCACTAAGCAAAGCTAGAATTGTGGCATTTGATAAAACAGGGACTTTAACAAAAGGAGTATTTAAAACGGTACAGATAGTCGCAAAGAACAGCTTTAACAAAGATGAAATCTTAAAGTTTATGGCATTGGCTGAAGCTCATTCAAGTCATCCAATAGCAAATGCAATAAAAGAGGCTTATGGAAAAGAAATTAATGAAAACGAGATTAAAGAACATGAGGAAATACCAGGGTATGGAGTTAGAGCCAAAATTAATGGAAAAGAAATAATGGTTGGAAACGATAGGCTTTTGCATAAATTTAACATCAAACATGACACCTGTCATGTAAAAGGTACGGTTGTCCATGTGGTTGTTGATGGAGAGTATGCAGGTTACGTAATAATATCCGACGAGATAAAAAAAGATGCTTTAGAAACCATACAGGAGCTCAGAAAACTTGGAGTTAAAAAGATTGTAATGCTTACCGGTGACAGCAAGGATGTTGCAGAAGAGATAGCAAAAAAAATCGGCTTAGATGAGTTTTACGCTGAACTGCTACCTGAGGATAAGGTAAATATTATCGAAAAGCTTGGGGCAGAGAAAGAAAATGGTACCGTTGTTTTCGTTGGAGACGGAATAAACGATGCCCCAGTTATTGCAAGGTCAGATTTAGGTGTTGCAATGGGAGCTCTGGGAAGTGACGTTGCCATAGAAACAGCAGATATAGTTATAATGGACGATAAACCTTCGAAGCTACCTTTAGGAATTAAAATATCAAAGAAGGTACAGAATATAGTTATGGAAAACATAATCTTAATTTTAATCGTTAAACTGTCATTTGTACTACTCGGAGCTCTTGGACAGGTCACAATGTGGGAGGCCATATTTGCAGATGTTGGAGTTGCACTACTTGCAGTTTTTAACTCGATGAGGATATTAAAATAGGGGAACAATTTAAAGTATTTAGATAACTATTTTTATTCTATTATTCTTATTCACTACTACTGCATAATTATTATTAGAATATATGTGAGTTACTCAGGTGATTGAACAAATCCCTGCGGGATTTAGTTGAATAATCTATGATTATTCAACTCTCAACAAAAACAAATGTTTTTGTGAGTCAGCAAATTCCTTTGGAATTTGCTTCGATCCCTGTAGCTTCGCTACAGTGGATATAGCTCACCTTCACTACGTTCAGGTGATTTTATGGAAAATATAACAATTTATTTTGCAACAGGCAACCCCAACAAGATCAAAGAGGCCAATATCATTTTAAAAGACTTAGATGGCATAAATATCGAGCAGATAAAATGCCCTTATCCAGAAATTCAAGGAACACTTGAAGAGGTTTCAGAATTCGGAGCTAAATATGTTTATGAGAAAATAAATTATGAAAATCATAGATTTTCAAATCCAGTGGGAAAACCGATAATAGTTGAAGATAGTGGTTTTTTTGTTGAAGAGCTCAATGGATTCCCAGGTACATATTCAAAATATGTTCAAGAAACCATAGGAAATGAAGGAATTTTAAAACTTCTCGAAGGTAAGGAAAACAGAAATGCCTATTTTAAAACTGTTATTGGATACTGCGATGAAAATGGAGTTAAATTATTTAAGGGAATTGTAAGGGGAAAAGTCTCAGAGGAAATTAGAAGTAAAGGATTTGGATTCGCCTATGACAGTATATTTATTCCTGAAGGGGAAGATAGAACTTTTGCAGAAATGACTGCCGAAGAAAAAAGTGAAATATCACATAGAAAAAGAGCTTTTGAGGAATTTAAAAAACATTTAGAGAACTTAAAAAAATAACATTATGAAAATCAAAGACTTTCAATACCCTAAACGGGAAGTGAGATTATGGATTCATTCGACATTATGAAAGCATCACAAATTGCTTGCTGTCTTGAAGTGAGCAGTTTTAAACCTGGAAATGTGCACAGAAACAGAGATTATAAAGATATAATGTACCACCACTTTATAGCCTCAGGAATAGGTTTTGGAAATATTGTTTATGAAGCTTCCAAGGATAGCAAAAATTCAGGATACTACATAAAAAAAGGGGTCATAGAGTCTAAAAAATGGTCCCCAACAAATGCAAACCTTGGAATAGTAATGTTACATATGCCTATTGCAATGGCATCTGGAAAGCTTGAGAAGTTTAATGAAGATAAATTAAAGAAAGAACTAAAGGAAATTGTATCAAATACCACAACAGAAGACGCCATTAATGTGTATGATGCCATTAACATAGCCATGGCTGGTGGATTAAACACTCCAGAAGAAGGTCCTGATGTATCGTCAGAAGATGCTAAAAAAGAATTAATTGAAAAGAATTTAACACTCTACGATGTTTTCAAGATATCTTCCGAATGGGACAATATATCAAAGGAATGGACCGATAATTTTCAAATATCCTTTAAAGGCTACAATTTATTAAAAGAATACTACGAAGAGTTTGAAAACATAAATTTGTCAATAACAAAGACATTTTTAAAAATACTCTCCGAATATCCGGATACACTGATTTCTAGGAAAAAAGGAATTGAAAATTCAAAAATGGTCTCAGAAATGGCTAAAGAAGTTCTGGAAAACTTTAACCAGGAAAAGGTAATCGAGTTCGATAAATTTTTATCCAAAGAGGGAAATAAGTTAAATCCAGGAACCACTGCAGATTTAATAGCATCATCTTTAATGATATATCTACTCGATAGAATCGATAAAAATAATACTGTGTTGTGGTAAAATTAAGTTATTTATTTTTTAATTTCTTTCAGTTTGTTTATTATGTTATTTAAATTTTCTTTAACTCTTTCTATTTCATCTTTTTCATTTTTATTTACATATTCGGATAACTCTTTTTCTAATTCATTTTTTGCTTTTTGAATTTCATCTATTGAATACCTATCATTTAAATCTATTAATTTACCAAGATTAATTGAACCTATTAATGAAGTCATAAGGAGCTCATATTTTAAAATATTGGTAATATTAGTATCACAATATGCCAACCACAATATATTTATGATTTTTTTATCCACATCATCTGAGATTTTAAAAGTAGTATTTGTTTTTATTCCCGTATCTGTTTTTTCTGTATCAGTAATCGGAATATAAAATTTATTTATTAAATCCAATAAATAGCGTTTATTGATTTCCTTTAATTTATCTATGACATAGAAAAAACAATCATATTTATTTAAAGTATATGATTCTTTCAACATAACTTTATAGATATTATTTATTTCATCATTAATTTTATCAATTTCAGGCGGTTGTATGAAGTATTTATCATCTGAATTTGAAGTTTTAGGTATGGAGTATATGAAGGTTTATCTAAACTTTCAATTTTTTCTTTTAATTCATTGATATTCATTAATATAAACTGATAGCTATTGTCTCTTATGGCTCTTTTTACTGTTCCATATTCTCCATATGGATTATATATTTTTTTAAGAAATTCTTCTAATAACCATAAATAACAACTATCCTTAGACCGTTCATATTCGAAAATTATTTTAAATGAAATCGTCTTAAAAACATCGTGGTTTGAGGTGTACAATGATATGGTATATTTTTCAAAAAGTTTTCCTATGGTTTCGATTATTTTATCTGTAAATATTATTTTAAATCTTTTAATTTCATCATTCTTAGCATTTAATGACATACCGTTTTCATAAATTGTTTCTATTATTTCCAGTTCCAAATCAATGTCGTTGTTATTATTTATTTTCACTTCTGCAATTTTATATAATGCGTCTATTGATGATTCATAAACCTTATGCCATAATGGGTCTTTTGACTCTTTTTTATTTAATATACTGGTATATTCATTTATTATACGCCTTATAACAAAAGTATAATCTATAAAATACCCCTGATTCTTTGGATTATTACCATACTTTTTAAATAATTTCTCATAATATCCCCCTAATGAAGATATGCACTTTTCCGCAGTATCTAAATCACCGGATTCTAATTGGTTTTTTATTATTTTATATACTCTGAATAAAGAATTATATTCCACGGGTTTTTCTATTTTCTTTTTATCCTTAGACTTTCCATTAGTGCCATTATTCCCGTTATTATTAGTTTTAATTTCTTTTTTCAATAAATTTTTTAATTTCTCCATATATGTTAGGTTTTTTATTTTTCTAATTATTTTATTTTTCCAATTATCTTTGGAAAGTTCTTCTTTTGATAATTTTTCTAATACATAGCAGATTGATTCTGAGGGATTAACAATTTCACAAACTTTTTTAATATATGAAAGAAAAGTACATACGCTTAGTAAAATACCGAAAATTACAACTAAAACTAAATATACATTAAATACTTTCATAATGGCACTAAGCAATAATATAATAGATAAATATAGAATTACTGCTAAAAATTTTAAAAATACTTCATCTTCAAGAAATAATTTCATTATTACGGTTCCCCGTTTATCAGAAATATGTTGTATTATCAATGTAGTAATTGAAATAAAGATGCCACTTACAGTAAAAATAGCTATGGCAACATCTATTAAGCCATCATTTAACTCATTTAATCCATAATCTAAAAGATTATAACGTATTATGTTATTTATTATCCCAATAGTATAATTATAATCTACAAAAATATCAAGAATAAATGCACCAATTAAAATCAATAAGCCCCAATATGAAGATTTTATTAAATCCCCCATAAATTTAATATTACCCATATATGCACCCCAATAATCAATAATAAAACAATATTATAAATTGAATTTGTCGTATAAAACATATTGGAAGTATTAAATATCTTTTTATAATCTATTTTTATTCATAATTCATATTCAGTAAATTATATATGCAATCCTTTTTTAACTACTTTAAATAAGGTAATGGAAGATTATGTGTTTAAAATTATATTCAACGGTGATTAGATGAGCGAAGATAAATACGATAAAATCATAGATTTGGCAAAGAGAAGAGGTTATCTATGGAGCTCCTTTGAGGTATATGGTGGTATCGCAGGTTTTGTTGATTATGGTCCTTTAGGCGCAATATTAAAAAATAACGTTATTGAAACCTGGAGAAAGCACTATATTGTTAAAGAAGAGTTTTACGAAATAGACAGTCCAACTGTAACACCGTATGAAGTATTAAAGGCTTCAGGACACGTGGATAACTTTACAGATCCGATGATTGAATGTAAAGAGTGTTTGGAAGCTTTTAGGGCAGACCACATAATAGAAGAAAAAGTAGATATTGATACAGAAGGAAAAACACTACATGAGCTCGATGAGTTAATAAAAGAACACGAGATTAAATGTCCAAAATGTGGTGGAGAATTTGACAAGGTTAAAGAGTATAATTTAATGTTTGTTACATCAATAGGTCCTGGTGGAAAGAGAACAGGATACATGAGACCTGAAACAGCTCAAGGAATATTCATACAGTTTAGAAGAATATCCCAGTTCTTTAGAAACAAATTACCATTTGGAGTTGCCCAGATTGGTAAGGCATATAGAAACGAAATTTCACCTAGGCAGGGAGTTATCAGATTGAGGGAATTCACCCAGGCAGAAGGAGAGTACTTTGTTCATCCAAATATAAAGGACTGTGAAAAATTCAAGTACGTAGAAAATGAAGTAATCCCACTTTTACCTGCTAAAACCCAGATGGATGAAAACTTAAAACCAGAAGAAAAAGTAGTTCAAATGACACTAAAAGAAGCTGTTGAAAAGGGAATAATAAGACATGAAACAATAGCATACTTCATAGCAGTAGCTAAGAAGTTTTTATTGGATATTGGTATTGACGAGAAAAAATTGAGGTTTAGACAGCACCTACCAAATGAAATGGCCCACTATGCCATAGATTGTTGGGATGCTGAAATATATACAGAAAGATTTGGTTGGATTGAGTGTATAGGAATTGCAGATAGAACCGATTACGATCTAAAGGCACATATGAACCACAGCGGTGTTGATTTAAGAGTATTTGTAGAGTTTGACGAACCAAAAGAAGTTGAAGTTTATGAAGTTGAATTAAACTACAAAGTTGTTGGTAGGATATTTAAAAAAGATGCAAAATTGATTGAAGAAGCCCTAAAAAACATGGAAAACGATGAAATGGAAGAACTTGTAAATTCATTAAATAAAGATGGAAAATATATTTTAAAAGTAGGTGAAAAAGAATTTGAAATTTTAAACGACTATTTAAAAATAAACAAAGTTAAAAAGAAAATAAGCGGGGAAAAAGTATTGCCCCACGTTATAGAACCATCCCATGGTATAGACAGGATAACATACTGTTTAATTGAACATTCATTTAAGGAAGAGGAAGATAGAACCTACCTAGATTTAAAACCACACGTAGCTCCTATAAAAGTTGGTGTCTTTCCACTGGTAAATAAACAAGGTATGCCAGAGATTGCAAAAGAGATAAAGGACATGTTAAGAAACAACGGCATTATTGCTGAATATGATGACAGCGGAGCTATAGGAAGAAGGTACATGAGAATGGATGAGATAGGTACACCATTCTGTATAACCGTTGATGGCGACACACTGAAGGACAATACAGTAACGCTCAGAGAAAGAAACTCAAGAGAGCAAAAGAGAATTAAAATTGAAGAAGTTGTTGACTATATTAAATCGTCCTTGCATTAAAATAGAATTTCATTTTCTTTTCTTTACAATTTTTTGATTTATTATGAATTTTTCTGATTCGTCGAGACCTTTGTTTTTGTCAGGTTTTAATTTGTTAATAATATACACCCATAAAATATAAATATTGAATATTATTAAGTCTAAATATCATAATAACAAATAATATAAATTGTGATAATATGGTGAATAATGTAAAGGAAGAAGTTAAAACATACTGGGATTTTAGAAGTGATTCCTATGATAATTCTCCCGGTCATTCTGGTTTTGTAGATATTTGGAGAACTGTTTTATCTGAAACTTTTAAAGGGAAAATGAAAATCCTTGATGTCGGATGTGGAACAGGTTTTTTATCATTAATTTTGGCTGAATTAGGGCATGAAGTTGTCGGTATTGATTTATCTGAGGGAATGCTCAGTAAAGCGAGAAAGAAGGCGGAAGAGAATGGATATGATATTTTATTCAAATTAGGGGATGCCGAAAATCTACCTTTTGATGATGACTCTTTTGATGCTGTTGTTAATAGGCACCTGTTATGGACACTCCCAAATCCAGATAAGGCAATTATGGAGTGGGGAAGAGTTATAAAAAATGGTGGAAAGGTTGTTGCCATGGATGGAAAATGGCGTAAAAATTCCCTTAATGAGTCATTAAGGACTATTTTTAGATATTTGGCAGTAGCAATCCATGAAAAAAGAAATCCCTTCCAAAACATAGGTTATAAAGAAGAAGTGGCTAAAATGCTGCCATTCAATGGAGGAACGGATGCTGAAAATATAGTTAAACTATTTAAAAATGCAAATTTGGATGAAATAAAGGTTAATGATTTAAGTTGGATTAAAGAAATCCAGAAGAAGAATTTGCCGTTATTATATAGATTAGCATGGGGAAACTCCCATTATTATCTCGTTGAAGGTTTTAAAAAATAAAAAATAAAGGTAAAATAAAAATCTGCCGATGAGGTCTTGTCGGCTTTTGACGACTGAGGCGTATGTATCGGATTTAAGGTGATTACATGAAAAAATTAATGATTATATTTTCTACCGTACTACTTATAGCAGGCTGTGTTATGATGACAGGCTGTGTAGGTGAAAGTCCAACATCTAACGCGCCAGCAGATACTCAGGCACAAACTAACACAAATGAGATATCCACCGCTACCACTACTGAACCACAATATAAAGATAAATTTATAATGGGCTATGGAAAAGACCCAAAACTTAAAGGAGGAAAATGGGGAATCGGATTCTTCCCAAAAACCCAAGTCCTTGAAAAACTTGTGGAGTATGATATGAAAAATGATGAATATGTTCCATCATTGGCAGAAAGCTGGGAATTTAAAGATGGCGGTAAAACCATAGTGTTCCATCTTAAAAAAGGAATAAAGTTCTCTGATGGAACTGAATTTGATGCAAATGCAGTTAAATTTACAATAGATAGATTAATAGTTAGAAATCATGGATTAGCACCAGAAGGTGCTGATGTAATTGATAAATACACCGTTGCAATTCACTTTGAAAAACCAGGATTCTTCAATCTTGCAAAAATGGCAGAGTTCCACTTTGGTATGATGGCTCCAACATCTGTTAGTCCAGTTGGGGACCCTAATGGAACATTAATTACACCAATTGGAACAGGACCCTTTAAGGTTGTAGATTATAAAAAAGACCAATACTCAACATATGAACCAAATATGTATTGGTATAATGAAAGAGGCATTAAACCTAAATTTAAGGAATTTGTTTTAAAGGTAATTCCAGATGAAGACACAAGAATTATGGCATTAAGAAGTGGAGAAGTAGATGGAATCACTGATTTTGTTCATGGAGGTTCTGAATACACTCCAAGAAACCAGTTAAATGTTCTGGAAAAAGAAGGATTTAAGGTTTATAAAAGAGATATTCCTATCACACGGGTAATAGCATTTAGCTACAATAAAGAGCCATTTAATGACCCCGAGCTCAGAAAAGCTGTAAGTCTTGCTATAAATAGGGATGATATTGCTAAAGTATTTGACAATCAAGTAAGACCTGCATGGAATGGAATGTTTGCCCCTGAAGCTCCGGGAATGGCTAAGGCAGGCATAAAATATGAATACAATCCAGAAAAGGCAAGAGAAATTTTAAAGAATAAAGGAAAAGAAGGATTAAAAGTTAATATAATTGTAGATAAAGGTCAGGGTGACCAGATTCTTGTTGCACAGCTCTTACAGCAACAGCTTAAAAATGCAGGATTTGACCCACAACTTGAAATCCTGGAATCCGGTGCATACAAGGAGAAAAGAAATTCCGGTAATTACGATATGAGATTATACTACATTGGAGGAACCGATAGAAGATTCTATTTAAGAATGTTTTGGAGATTCTACCCTGACAGTAAATGGAAAGCATATGAAAGTGAAAAAGTATATGAGCTCTATAAAAACATACTTGAAAATCCAAAAGATATTGATAAAAATAACAGAGAAAAAGATTTAATAGCATTCTATAAGGCATTATATGATGAAACAGGAGTTGTTCCACTATACCACGATGTGATGACTGTTGTAACGAGTCCAAAAGTAGATGCTAAACAAGATGAGCTCTTTGAACAGGCTGAACCACAATTCTACTGTGTCGGCGTAAGGAAGTAAAATGAACATTAACGACATTAAATTAATTTTAATTTATTTTTTATTTATTTTGCATATTAAATCTTATTACAATTTTAATTAAATAACCGGTGGTTATATGATTAAATACATTTCAAAAAGAATTATTCACATAATTCCAGTCCTTATTGGAGTATCTTTTATCTCGTTTTCACTACTTTACGTATTTCCCGGAGATACTGCTGAATTAATTGTAATGATTAATACAGGCACTGAACCTTCACCAGAGATGGTAGAAAAATTTAGAGCTGAATCAGGGCTTGATAAACCACTACATATACAGTATATTAATTGGCTGTCTAAAGCCATTCGAGGAGATTTTGGAACATCTTGGAGCAGTGGGGAGCCTGTAATGAACGAAATTATGGAAACACTACCTGCATCGGCAAAGCTGTTTTTTTCAACATTTGCAATATCAGTTGGATTTGCATTTTTACTTGGTATTTTATCCACACTGTATAAGGATAAAATTATAGACCATGCATGTAGAATCTGGTCACTTCTTGGAATAAGTATTCCAAATTTCTGGCTTGGATTAGTTTTGATTTGGATTTTTGCTGTTCATTTTCATCTGTTGCCTGCATTTGGTTATGGGAGTATGGAACATCTAATACTTCCAGTACTAACATGGTCGATGTCTTTCATGGCCATTAAAACAAGATTTATTAGAACAACCTTATTGGAGATCATGAATGAAGATTATATCACAACAGCGAAGGCAAAAGGACTTTCTGAAAAAGCTGTGGTTTTAAAGCATGTTCTAAGAAATGCCATGATTCCAATTATTACCTATCTTGCATTGGGAATGTCTCATTTAATAATAGGTTCAGTTATCGTTGAAACAGTATTTGCATGGCCAGGTCTTGGTTCATTTCTTGTAAAATCAGTTTTTACGAGAGATTTCCCTGTGGTTCAAGCACTGATTTTTTTAAGTGCAGTATTGATTATTGGTGTAAACTTAGTTGTTGATATATTGTATGCCCTAATAGACCCAAGAATAAGATACAGTGATTGATATGAAAGCGATTAAAAATTTAAGATATTATTTAAACAATAAAACCTTTTTTACAGGATTTGCAATAATCTTATTGATAGTGATTGTTGGATTATTGGCACCATTTGTAGCAAATGACCCATATAAAACCGACATGGTAAATAGACTTTCGCCACCATCCTATGAACATCCATTCGGCACGGACCAGCTTGGTAGAGATTTATTTTCCCAGGTAATTTATGGGGCAAGAGTCTCTTTGATTGTGGCATTATCCATATCACTCATATCAATGATATTGGGCTGTTTAATAGGAGCAATAAGCGGTTATGTTGGTGGATTTGTTGATGATATTATTGGTAGGATTATAGATACATTCCTATCCATCCCAGAAATCATCCTTAACATTGCAATGGTTGGAGTGCTGATGGTTTCTCTAAATATTGGTTCATCAATATGGATTGTAATTCTTGCAGTTATAATAACAAACTGGGTAAGTTATGCGAGAATTACAAGGGGTATGGTCTTATCATTAAAAGAAAGGGAATTTGTAAATTTATCGAAATCAGCAGGTGCAAGCGATTACTGGATTTTATTTAAACATATTATTCCCAATGTCGTTGGCCCCATAATTGTTCTTGCAACACTAAATGTTGGAAATGTAATAATGACAATATCTAGTTTAGGTTTTTTAGGACTTGGAATTCAGCCACCAACGCCAGAATGGGGTGCTATCCTAAACTCTGGAAAAAATTATCTAATGATTGCACCATGGATTGCAACATTTCCAGGTCTGGCAATAATGTGTGCCATTCTTGGATTTAATCTAATGGGTGACGGCCTGAGAGATATATTTGAACCTAAATCAAGGAGGTCTGTTTATGAATAATCTTTTAGCTGTTAATGATTTACATGTTGATTTTTTGCTTGGAGATATTAAAGTAAAAGCAGTTAATGGTGTAAATCTTGAAATAAAAGAAGCAGAAACATTGTGCCTTATCGGTGAAAGCGGAAGTGGAAAATCAGTTTTAGGCTTATCGATATTGAAATTATTGCCAAGTAATGTGGATATTAATGGCCGTATATTATTTAATAATAAAGATTTATTGAAATTACCTGAAAAAGAATTAAGAAAAATTAGGGGAAAGGAAATAGCATGGGTTCCACAGAGTCCATCGACATCTTTAAATCCAGTATTAAAAGTAGGCTATCAAGTTGCAGAGCCTATGGAGTTGCATCTCAATATGGATAAAAAAAGTGCATGGAGTAAGGCGGTTAATTTGTTGAACTTTTTTGGAATACATCCTGCAGATAAAAGGGCAGAGGAATATCCACACCAGTTCAGTGGAGGAATGAGGCAGAGAGCTCTGGTGGCAATGGGGACATCAACAAAACCAAAACTCATCATTGCAGATGAACCAACAAAAGGTGTGGATTTAATAAAAAAAGTAAATGTAGTTAAACTATTTGAGCAAATCAAAAGGAATAACGATAAGTTATCTTTGCTGTTAATCACCCACGATATTCCCTTCGCAAAAAAACTTGCCGATAGGGTTGGAGTTATGTACTGCGGTCAAGTGGTGGAAGTTAGCAATGCTGAAACTTTCTTTAATGAGCCTTTACATCCATACTCTAAGGCATTAATTAGAGCTCTTCCTTCAAGGGGATTAAAACCAATTAAAGGAATCACTCCAAGCATGGTAAATCCACCAAAAGGGTGTAAATTCCACCCAAGATGTGAGTTTGCAACAGAAAAATGTCGTAATGAGGAGCCACCATTTATTGAATATAACGGCAGTTTTGTGAGGTGTCATCTATATGATTAGGGGCAAAAACCTATCAAAAGTTTTTGAATCTGGAATGTTTTCAAAACGCAAATTTATTGCAGTAGATAATGTTGATATTGAAATAAAAGAAGGTGAAACACTTTGCCTTATTGGAGAAAGCGGAAGTGGAAAATCAACACTTGGCAGAATGCTTTTAAATTTAATTGAACCCACCAATGGCGAGGTTATATTTGACAATTATAATATTACAAAAATGAAACAAACTGAGCTCCGAAAAATCAGAAGATATATGCAGTTAATTCCCCAGTATCCGGACAGTGCGTTAAATCCAAGATGGACGATAAAAAATAGCATTCTTGAACCTTTAACGATTCACAAGCTTATGGACAAAAATAACAGGCGGGAAAAACTGGAAGAACTTATAGAAACTGTCGGATTAAAGAATGAGCACTTAAACAGATATCCACATGAGTTAAGCGGAGGGGAATTGCAAAGGGCAGTTATAGCAAGAGCAATATCATTGAAACCAAAGTTTATCGTATGTGATGAACCAACATCGATGTTGGATGTTTCGGTTCAGGCGTCAATTATTAATTTGCTACTAAATTTACAAAAAAAGTATAATCTATCATATTTGTTTATCACTCATGATTTGGAAATAGCAAATATCGTTGGACAGAGATTTGCTGTGATGTATGGCGGACAAATACTTGAAGAAGGAAATAAAATCATGGATAAACCACTTCATCCCTATACTGAACTACTTGTTAAATCAATTACTATGGATGAGGATATTGAAAATATCAATGAATTATTGTTGGATAAAACTGAAACTGAAATTAAAAAATCCAATAACAATAGAGGATGCAAATACTATCATCTATGCCCATATCATGACGAAAAATGTTTAAAAGGAGCTCCGCCAGTTGTTGAAGTTGATGAGAATAGGAAGGTTAGATGTTTCAGACATGCCTAAATTAATTATGGGCTTTTTTACTGTTTATTATTTTCGATTACTTTTTTATATATTATGTTACTTAGTAATATTTATTTATAAATTTTAAATATTTTATAATAAATTTATTAGTATTAAATGTATATAGTAATATTTATATATAATATGTAATACATATGATGCATAAATTTTAAAAAGGTGATACCTTGAATATGAAAAGAATCGGAGCTCTCCTATTATGTGGATTGCTTGTATTCACAGTGGCGATGTGTGGATGCACATCAGATACAGCACCAGAAACCACTGCACAACCACAAACTGATACAAATACCAATACGAATACAAACACTCAAACTCAGAGCCAAACCAAACCACAAATATTAACCTTGGGAGCTTATGAAGACCTTAAAGGATTTGAAGGTAAAAGTTTAGTGTTCGACACCTTGATGAAGTATAATGAGGACTTCTCACCAAAAGCAAATATTATAGAAAGCTGGGAAGTCTCAGGGGATAAAAAAACCTATACATTACATATTAAAAAAGGGATAAAATTCACAAATGGGAAGGAAGTAAATGCAGATGTTGTTAAGTTTTCAATAGAATACTGGGCACCATACAGATACTGTAAATACACAAAATACCTTGACACCATAGAAAAAGTTGATGATTACACATTAAAACTTAAATTTAAAGAATCATACGCACCATTATTGGAAGAATTACCAAGAATCTATTTAACACTTCCAGAAACAGTTGATGACAAAGGAAACATTAAAGAATGGATTGGAACAGGTCCGTTTATCTTAAAAGAATATCAAAAAGACCAAAAGGCAGTTTTAGTAAGAAATGATGATTATTGGAACAAGGCTGAAATGCCAAAGATTGAGAAAGTAATATGGAAGGTAATTCCAGATGAAAACGCAAGAATTATGGCATTAAAGAGCGGAGAAATTGATGCAATTGGAATAACAGAGCACTATTTATCAGTTCCTGCTCAGAGGATTCCAGAATTGCAAAAAACACCTGGATTAAAAGTAATGATTGCAGATAAGGGAACCGTTGAAACATATTCATTCAATTACAAAAAAGGCCCTTTAACTGATAAAAAAGTTAGACAGGCAGTTGCCTATGCAATTGATAGAGAAGGAATATCTAAAAATCTATTCAATGGAATTCCACAACCAACAGGGCATTTACTATTGCCAGAATTTAAGAACGGTCCAAAAAATGCTAAACCATACTCATACAATCCGGAAAAAGCTAGACAACTTCTTGCAGAGGCAGGCTACAAAGACACCGATGGAGATGGCATATTGGATAAGGATGGAAAACCATTAAAACTTGCCCTTGTAACAGGAGACAGACAGATGGAAAGAGATACCGCAGTTTATATTCAGAAAAACTTGAAAGACTTAGGAATTGATGTGGAAATTGCAAGTTTAGAAAGCAAGGCAAGAAAAGAAAGGGCTAAGAAAGGAGATTTCGATATTTGCAGATGTCATCCATGGGTAGCTCCACCGGTTAGATACTTAAAATGGAGATGCACCGACGATGGCTATGATAACTACGGATGTAAATTTGGAGTAAATGACAGAGTTAAGGAATTAATTAATATAATCTACACTGGAAATGATGAAGAAATTAAAAATGCATGGAATGAGCTCTGGAATATAGAATATGATTTCTGCCCGGCTACAGGAGTTTATGTTAGACCGAGAGCATTTGTATTTAAAGACAATGTCGAAGGATTTAGATTTGATGCTGATGTGGGATATATTGATTTAAGCAATGTTGTAATTAAATAAAAAATAACTAAATAATCAAATAAACAAATTATCTCTTTTTATTTTTTAAGGTGAGCTCATGAAAAATTTTATATTAAGGAGGTTATTTTTGGCAATACCAATGGCAATAGCTGTTTCATTGATTTCATTTTCATTACTTTACTTTTCCCCGGGGAATCCCGCAGAAATCATATTGGAGCAGAAATCACCAGATTCCAGTCCTGATGAAAATGCAATTAAAGAATATGAGAAAAAACTTGGACTAGATAAGCCTTTTTATGATTTATATGTAATATGGCTTAGCAAAGCATTAACAGGAGATTTTGGAGTTTCCCTTCAAAATGGCGAGCCAGTTATAGATGAGTTTATGGCAAGATTTCCATATACTGTTATGATTATGGTCGGTGCTACTACTGTTTATTTTGTGCTGGGGGTTGTAATGGGCATATTATCTGCACTTAACAAAGATGGCATAATTGATAATATAGTCAGAGCTTATGCATCATTAAAAATGGCTATCCCAAGCTTTTGGTTGGCGTTGTTGTTAATATGGGTATTTTCTGTTAAACTTAAAATTATTAGTGCATTTGGATATAATGGGCTTGATAGTTTAATACTACCTTCCTTTGCTCTTGGTCTGGGCATGGCAGGTTCTCTGGCAAGGGTTTTGAGAACATGCATCCTTGAAGTCATGAGTAGTGATTATGTTTTAACTGCAAGGGCGAAGGGGCTTTCAAATAAGGTTGTTGTATTGAAGCATGTATTAAAAAATGCCTTTCTGCCAGTTATAACATTAATGGGGATGAAAACAGCCTATTTACTTGGAGGTGCCGTCATAATTGAAAGTATATTTGGATGGCCAGGTATTGGAAGTTATTTTATCGATATAATCAATGCAAAAGATTATCCTGCGGTTTCTGGACTTGTATTTATATTTGGAATTCTATTTGTTCTTGTTAATTTAATCGTGGATATATCTTATGCCATATTAGACCCGAGAGTGAGATACGATAAAGGTGTATAAAAAATGAACGCCAATAAAAAGTTTGCTTTATGTTTGGCAGGTGTTGCTGTCATATTTATTATTTCATTGCTCTCTCCATACATATTCAAAGATGTAAATGAAATAAACTTTGATAGAAAACTCCAAGCATCGAGCTTGGAACATCCATTTGGAACAGACAATTTTGGAAGAGATTTATTGGAAAGGACATTGTATGGATTGAGGATTTCACTTATTTTAGCTGTTTGTATTGAGGCAATATCCTTAATCATCGGTGTCTCAGCTGGATTAATAGCAGGCTATTATGGAGGTGTTGTTGATGAGATAATTAGCAGAACCATAGACACACTGATGGCATTTCCAAACATTATTTTTGCATTAACCTTAATTGCAGTGCTTGGACAGAGCATGGCTACGCTGATTTTAGCACTTTCACTGCTTGGATGGATAGGGTATGCAAGGATTGTAAGAAGTGAGGTTTTGTCATTAAAGGAAAATGAATATATTTCATTGGCAAAAGCAGTTGGAGGAAGTGATTTTTACATAATGGCAAAGCACATTCTTCCAAATGCAGTAATGCCCATAATTCCACTAGCCACACTGATGATAGGACATTCTGTTTTATCCATTGCAGGTTTGAGTTTTCTTGGATTGGGTGTCCAGCCGCCAACACCTGAGCTCGGGCTTATGCTGAAAGAATCAATGACATACATGGATACAGCACCGTGGCTGATGATTTATCCGGGTTTGGTGTTGTCAATTTGCGTTTTATTATTTAATACTCTTGGGGACGCACTAAGGGATATTCTTGACCCAAGAAAAGAAAAAGTAGAGTAATGGAATAATAATAAATAAAGATTTATAATAAAATATAATAAAATTTAATTTATATTAATAAAAAATAATAAAAATAATAAAAAGGCGATACAATGAGTATTAAGGAATATATCAAATCAAGATGGGACAATCATGCAAAAAAATATGACAACATATCGGCACACGGTATAAACTCGGAGAAAGATAAAAGAGCCGTTAGAAGTGCATTGCAGGAGGTACTTGGAGATAGAAAAAAGGTTCTTGATGTCGGATGTGGAACAGGTTTTTTATCATTAATTTTGGCTGAGCTCGGGCATGATGTTATAGGTGTGGATTTATCTGAGGGAATGCTCAGTAAAGCGAGAAAGAAGGCGGAAGAGAATGGATATGATATTTTATTCAAATTAGGGGATGCCGAAAATCTACCTTTTGAGAATGACTCTTTTGATGCTATTGTGGAGAGGCACATACTATGGACGCTCCCAAATCCAGAAAAAGCCATTAATGGATGGGCCAAACTTCTAAAAAATGGAGGTAAATTGATATTGATTGAAAGTGAAAAGAAGGAAGGAAATGTTGCCAACCACCACTATAACGAAGAAATTGCAAAGGAGCTCCCTTTTTCAAACGGCATAGATTTGGAAAAATTCAAAGAGATAGCAAATGAATGCAATTTAACATTTAAAGTAGAAACTTTGGACTGCGAGAAGATAAATTTAATGATTGTTTGCGAAAAAACTTGTTAATTTTTCTTTATTTGATTTTATCGATATATAGTTGAATAATATAAATGTATATTTGATAATAAATAATTAGTAATAAATAATAAATATTATGTAATAATTTATGTTAAATTACATTAAAATATTAATAAACTAAAAATTCATTTGGTGATTCAATGGAACCTTTGCAGGGTTGTAGGATGATTGGAGCCATTAGGGCATTTAATGGAATACTTGACGGATATTCAATATTACACTCACCACCTGGATGCCATTCTGGTGTGATGATGTTGGAAGTTTTGCAAGATAACAGCGATTGGAGAATTGCAGTTTCTGGAATGCATCAAAGGGATTTGGTTTATGGGGCGGAGAACAAGTGCTTATTGGCAATAAAAAAGGTATATGAGACCATTAAACCAAATTTTATTGTTGCTATGGATTGCTGTTCATCAGGTATTTTAGGAGAAGATTTAGAGAGCATTGTTAATTTAGCAAAGGATGAAATTGATAAAGATATAATCTATTTTAGCGGAGCAGGATATCACAGTTTGGCATATTCAGGTTATGATGAAGCATTAAAATCATTAGTTCAATTTATGGAGCAAAAAGAAACCATTCCAAACTCAATAAATTTGATTGGTATAAAAATCGATGATTTTAAGGCTAAGGAAGATATTGAAGAAATAAGGAGGATTTGCTGTAATGCAGGAGTTAATATAAATTCTATTTTAACCTGCGATACTTTTGATGCCATAAAGAATGCTCCAAATGCTGAATTAAATGTCGTCTTTGGAGATGGAATTAAATTGGCAGAATTAATGAAAAAGAAATTTGACATCCCATATGTTGTTGTTGATTATCCATATGGCTTAAATGGGACCTTGGAATTTTTAAACTCGCTAAATGAGCATGTTAATGTTGATTTTGAGTTTGTTGAAGAGGAAAAGAAGAGGATAATCAAAACTGTTGAAAAGGTTCAGTTCTATTTAAAAGGATTCTACGGCATGAGCTCCGCAGTAGTTGGAGATTATAAGGCATTTGGATTTGCCAAATTTTTGTCTGATGAGATAGGGTTTGACATTGATACCTTGGGCGTTTCAAAATTTTACAATATCAACAGCAAAATAAAGGAAATTAAGGATATCGTGGAAAATATTGTTATAGACGACAGAAAGGAGCTGGAAGATAAAATTATGGAAAATAACATTGAGATACTGTTTGGTTCCAGTTATGAAAAGAAAATGGCACAAAATAAAAACATACCATTAATAAGGTTCTCCTATCCAGTAGTTGATGAAATATCTTTAAGTAATACTCCACTTGCTGGATTTAGGGGAGCTCCTATAATTATTGAAAGAATTATAAATGAAATTACAAAGGCATAATAGGTGGCGATATGCAGTATAAAGAACAGAAAATAAGAATTTGCTCAAACCTTCCACTGCATAGGCAAAGCGGTGTTCCTGGGAAGGTTTGTGGAGCTTTAAGGATTGCAAACCAAATAAAAGGATGTGTCCCAATACTCCATTCACCAGTAGGTTGTGCATTCCAAAGGAAGATAAACACATTTGCACCTTATGAGATAACCTACAATTTACCTTGCACAAATTTAACAGAGGTTGATACAGTCTATGGCGGTCATGAGAAATTGGTAGAAAAGGTTTTGGAGGTTAATAAAAAATATCATCCTGAGCTCATATTAATTATATCAACATGTGCCCCTGATTTAATTGGAGAGGATTACGATATTACATTGGATGAAGTCAGGGATATGATTGATGCAAAGATTATATACGACACAGGAAATGCAAAGAGAGCTCCCGTTGGCATGCAAAGTGCATTATATTCATTAGCCACTCAGGTAATGGAGGAACAGGATAAAATCAAAAAAAGCCTGAATATTTGCAAACTTTCATACCATAGAACAGATTCAGTTGATGAATTTGTAGATATTTTGGAAGAGATGGGAGCTCATGTTAATGGAGTTTATTTCAACAACAACACCGTTGAAGATATAAAAAACATTCCAAGAGCTGAGCTCAATTTGGTAGATTTTCCAGCAGATTGGGTATTATATGCCGAGAAGAAATTTGGGACAAAATATCTTGTGCCGCCACGACTAAAAATAGAAGACTCACTAACGACATTAAATGGGTTTGCCAAATATTTGTATGCTATTGCAGGAGCTCTGGACTTGGATACTGATGTAATTGAAAAAAGAAAAAAAGAAGCAGATGAAAAACTTGAAAAATATAGGAAAAAATTAAAAGGTAAAAAAATAGCAAGTGGATTTTCAGTTCATGGAGGGGCAATGCAAACACTGATTGAAGACGTAGGAATGGAATGCCCTGTTTTAATATTAAAAACTAGAAGAATGAATTTAATGATGAAAGATGATGCTGTTAAACACATATCCAATTCAATGACAAGATTTATTGAAAATCATCAAGGATATGCTCCAGAAGTATTGATAAATCCAACTACTGAGGAAGAAATAAAGGCTATGAAGGAACATGGTATTGAATTGTGCGTAGGCGGAATGGAAAATAACATGTTTGAATATTTAAGAAACGGCATAAAATTATTCGATATGAGGCGGATGATGCAAATATCAAAAATGGGCTTCAACAATTCTGTAAATATAGCAAGGGAAACCTATAAAATTGTCTCCAAAGAACCAAAATCACACTTGTTATTGGGAAATATAGAGTATTCAATGAGAAATCCAAGTTTATCAAACTATTGGGCAGATATTGTTGATATATTCCAAACATGCTGGCATTGTGATTGTAAGGACTAATCATAATGAGATTAATATAATTATATAAAATAAGAATTAAGGTGATAATGTGAAACAAATAGCATTTTATGGAAAAGGAGGAATTGGTAAATCTACAACAGTATGCAATATAGCGGCGGCACTTGCAGATGAGGGAAAAAAGGTAATGGTAATCGGGTGCGACCCAAAACACGACTGCACTTCAAATTTAAGGGGTGGGGAAGAGATTCCTACAATATTGGACACGCTGAGGGAAAAAGGAATGGAAAAACTCAGTTTAGAAGATGCAATAGAGGGGAGAAAGATTGAAATGGATGAAATCATCCATAAAGGGTATAACGGCATATACTGCATTGAGGCAGGAGGACCAAAACCAGGATACGGATGTGCTGGAAGGGGTGTCATTGTAGCAATAGATTTGTTAAAGAAAATGGATATATATGAAGAATTAGGCGTGGATATAGTTCTTTATGATGTTCTTGGAGATGTTGTTTGTGGAGGATTTGCCATGCCTTTAAGAATGGGATTGGCTAAGCAAATTTATGTTGTAACTTCCTCCGACTACATGGCAATGTATGCGGCAAATAATATATGCAGAGGCATGAAGGAATTTGCTAAAAAAGGAGGAAGTAGGCTGGGAGGATTAATTTACAATGTCAGGGGTTCATTAGATGCTTATGATTTAGTTGAAGAAATGGCCAATAAAATAGGAACTGAGATTACAGGTAAGATTCCAAATTCTATGCTGATTGCTGAGGGTGAGATTGAAGGAAAAACTGTAATTGAATATGCTCCTGACAGTGAAATTTCATCTATTTATAGAGAGCTCGCCAGGAAGATTTATGAAAATGATACAGGAGTAATTCCAAATCCTCTGGAAAATGAGGAAATAATGCAAATTGGGCAGGCCGTTAAGGAAAGGATTAAAAAAATGAGGAACTAATTGTAATGTTAATTTTATTCGCAAATTAATCTTATATTGTTATTTATATTTACTAAAAGGCATAAGGGCGATACCATTGGATATATTATCTTATTTAACTCAAATAATCGTTTTATCATCAGTTGGGATTATTATTGCAGGAATCATTGAAGAAACAAATCTATTGTCCATAATTAAGAAAATAACAAAACCATTATGTTTAATCTCAAATTTACCTGAGGAGTGTGTAGTGGCGTTATTGGGGAATTTTATAAATCCAACAGTTGGAAAATCGATGCTTGCTAAATTCTACAAAGATAATAAAATAAACAGTAAAGAGACAATAATTACTACAATAATAAGTCCATTGCCAATAATTTTAGGAGAGAGTATATTTAGGGTGCAGCTACCCCTTGCAATTGTTCTCCTTGGATATAAATTAGGTACAATATATGTGCTTTTTAATATGTTTTCTGGATTTTTAATGGCTTCAATTGGAATTATATATTCAAATATCTTTTTTGAAAGGAAACCAATAAACATCAATACCAACAACAATGAAAAAATTATATTCAATAGGGAAGTTATTACGAAAGGTGTTATGAAATCTGTAGAGCTCCTAAAAAAAGTAATTCCTATGATTGTAATATTTACATTACTAATATATTGCCTAATGACTTTTGGTTTAACGGATATTGTAAAAGAGATATTTACACCAATATTTGGCATACTAAATTTACCGGGAGAAGCAGTAATGGTTTTAGTTGCAAATTTTGCCCATTTCTCCGCAGGATATGCTACTGTGGATATATTAATAAAAAATGGAGTGTTAAATGAAAAACAGGCA
>Ga0182240_100070_pt1 | contig 53171 bp, 56 predicted proteins | sample hydfrates4_PW_90_FD_145594 | JGI IMG/M metagenome (GOLD analysis project Ga0182240, IMG submission 145594) | Subsurface microbial communities from deep shales in Texas, USA - hydraulic fracturing test 4_PW_90 | ecosystem: Environmental > Aquatic > Deep subsurface > Shale gas/oil reservoir >...
TAGATTAAATGTGGAATTTATGGTATCCTTGCCTTGCATTTTTGTTCTCCTTTATTTTAGAGATTTGGGCAAGGACTACCCTTAATCTCTATTATAAAGGAGTTTTTTCTTGCATAGGCAAGATTTTCTATAATTTTTCAGGATTTTTTACAGTTTTTTATGATTATCAAGGTTATCTATGACTTGACAAATTAATTTTTTATTTATGCAACGCTAGTGAATTATGCTAACTGAGAGAGGGCTGTGCCAAATCGACACAGCCCTCTCTCTAAGCCTTTAGGTTAACTGCTTCTCTGAAGCGCTGAGTTGCTTCTTAGAAGCTACATACTATATATCATTCTATTTTTTTATTAAGATTCCTTCTTAAAAATGAAAGGTAATAAATAGAATCTATTTTATTTTTTTACCCCTGCCGCTTCCTGGCGAGCTATGGCACGTTTTAAAGCGCGTTCGGCCCTGATGAAGTCAAGATCCGGTGAGCGCTTTTTGAGCCTTTCCCTGGCCCTTTCTTCAGCTCTTTTTGCCCTTTCAACGTCGATTTCTCCGGAAAGCTCTGCCGTGTCCGCCATGATGGAGACATTGTCATCGCGAACTTCCATGAAACCGCCGCTAACAGCCATCTTTTCCTCGCTACCCTCTGCCTTAAAGGTTACAACACCTATCCCCAGATTTGTCACAAGGGGGGCGTGTTTGGGTAAAACACCGAGATAGCCCTCATATGCCGGAACTATCAGAGACTCAACTTCCTTACTTAAAACCTTTCTGTCTGGCGTTACGACCTCCATTTTCAATTTGGTCATAATATCAACGCCTTTCTATTATAGTTCCTTCGCCTTTTCAACTGCCTCTTCAATGGTTCCAACCATGTAGAAGGCCTGTTCAGGCAGATCGTCATGCTTACCTTCCAGAATTTCCTTGAAGCCTTTGATAGTGTCTTTGAGCTGAACGTATTTACCCGGCATGCCGGTAAACTGCTCGGCAACAAAGAATGGCTGTGAAAGGAAACGCTCGATCTTTCTTGCCCTTGCAACTGTCAGTTTATCCTCTTCGGAAAGTTCATCCATACCGAGGATTGCAATGATATCCTGGAGTTCCTTATAACGCTGGAGGACTTCCTGCACACCACGAGCTACATTGTAGTGTTCCTCACCCAGAGTTCTCGGATCCAGAATCCTGGAAGTGGAATCAAGCGGATCCACTGCCGGGTAGATACCCTTCTCAACTATCTGCCTGGAAAGAACCGTTGTTGCATCCAAGTGAGCAAATGTGGTAGCAGGTGCAGGGTCAGTTAAGTCGTCGGCAGGCACGTAGATTGCCTGTACCGATGTAATTGAACCCTTCTTGGTTGATGTAATCCTTTCCTGAAGCTGACCCATTTCAGTTGCAAGTGTAGGCTGGTAACCTACCGCTGATGGCATCCTTCCCAGGAGGGCGGACACCTCGGAACCTGCCTGTGTGAAACGGAAGATGTTGTCGATAAAGAGAAGCACGTCCTGTCCTTCCCTGTCCCTGAAGTATTCAGCAAGTGTAAGTCCTGTGAGACCTACACGCAAACGGGCTCCGGGAGGCTCATTCATCTGACCGTAAACTAGAGCGGTCTTATCGATAACTCCTGACTCCTGCATTTCGAGCCAGAGGTCGTTACCTTCACGAGTTCTTTCACCCACACCGGAGAATACGGAGAATCCACCGTGCTCGTAAGCAATGTTTCTGATGAGCTCCATAATGAGTACCGTCTTACCAACACCGGCACCACCGAAGAGGCCAATTTTACCACCCTTGGCGTAAGGAGCTAAAAGGTCTACCACCTTGATACCTGTTTCCAAAATTTCCTGTGCCGGAGATTGTTCTTCATATTCCGGTGCAGGACGGTGAATAGGAAATCTCTCTTCAACTTCCACCGGGCCCTTTTCATCAATGGGTTCTCCCAGAACATTAAACATCCGGCCCAGTGTATTTCTACCTACAGGAACTGAAATAGGAGCTCCCGTATCAACTGCAATCATTCCACGCTGCAGTCCGTCAGTAGACTGAAGTGCAACGCAACGAACCGTGTTGTTCCCCAGGTGCTGCATCGCTTCCATTGTAACGTTTATCTCAAAATCGGCACTGGCTTCCTCTTTTTGCATCTCAGAGGTAATCTTAATCGCATTATATAATTCAGGCAGTTTTCCCTCGGGAAACTGCACGTCTACTACAGGGCCGATAACCTGTACTACTTTTCCCTGGTTCATATTAATCCTCCCTTCACTATTAATCTAACGCAGCTGCGCCGCCGACAATTTCTGAAATTTCACGGGTAATTGCTGCCTGGCGAGCCCTGTTAAAGGATAACGTAAGTTTATCTATCATTTCTTCAGCATTATCAGTAGCATTGCCCATTGCAGTCATCCTTGCTCCATGCTCGCTGGCTTTAGCCTCCAGCACAGCACGATAGACCAGAGTTTCCACATAGCGTGGAAGCAGGGCATCCAACACTTTGCTTTCACTGGGTTCATAGATATAATCCACATTTCCGTAATCTTCTTCCGATTTAACGGGAGGCTTGATAGGCAAAAGCTGAACTACGGTGGGTTCCTGACTAATTGCCGATCTAAAACTTGTGTAAGCAAGTTTAACTTTGCTAAAAGCTTCTTCGTTGTACATTCTCATAATTTCCCTAGCCAGTTCCCTAGCCTGGATAAAGTCCGGGATATCACCCAAGTCTACATAGTCCTCAAATATTTCATAGTTTCTACGGCGGAAATATTCCTTGCCGCGCCTCCCTACCGTTACAAGCGCTACATCTTCATGCCCGTCAGCTCTCAATGTTTCTTCAGTTTTTCTAATAATATTGTGGTTGTAACCACCGCACAGTCCCCTGTCTGCCGCTAAAACAACATAGATGACTTTACCTCCATCCCTTTCTTCAATTAAGGGATGGGTGTAGTCTTCACCTATTGCTCCGGCTAACCTGCCCATGACGCTGACAAGCCTGCTCGTATAGGGCCTGGCTGACAGGAGGTTTGCCTGTGCCTTTCTAAGTTTAGCAGCTGCAACCATCTTCATAGCCTTTGTGATCTGCTGGGTGTTACGAACACTGCGGATGCGCCTTTTAATATCACGCATTCCCGGCAATTTATATCACCACCTTAGCTATCTAGAAACTGCTCCTTGAATTCGTTAATTGCCTTCTTAAGTTTTTCATCATTTTCATCGCTGATACTTTTTTCTTCGCGAATTGCATCCAGGATATCCTTATGGGTTGACTTCAAAAATTGCAGGAATTCCTTTTCAAACTTTCTTACCTTATCTACTTCAATATCATCCAGGTAACCGTTAACACCAACGTAGATAACCGCCACCTGATCTTCAACAGGCATCGGCTCATACTGGTCCTGCTTCAGGATTTCCTGCATTCTTTCACCCCTGGCAAGTCTGGCCTGAGTGGCTTTATCAAGGTCGGAACCGAACTGGGCAAATGCCGCCAGTTCCCTGTACTGTGCCATGTCCAGACGCAGGCGTCCTGCAACCTTCTTCATGGCCTTGATCTGTGCAGAACCTCCAACCCTTGATACCGAGATACCGGCGTTGATGGCCGGGCGGATACCTGCATAGAAGAGGTCAGACTCAAGGAAAATCTGCCCGTCTGTAATGGAAATTACGTTTGTCGGAATATATGCTGAAACGTCACCTGCTTGTGTTTCAATAATCGGCAAAGCTGTCAAGCTTCCTCCCCCGTGCTTTTCATTGAGGCGTGCAGCCCTTTCCAGGAGACGAGAGTGGAGAAAGAATACGTCACCGGGATAAGCTTCCCTTCCGGGAGGTCTCCTCAAGAGCAGTGACATTTCACGGTAAGCTGCTGCCTGCTTGGAAAGGTCGTCGTATATTACCAGCACGTCCTTTCCTTCACTGTACATGAAATATTCTCCCATTGCGCAGCCCGCATAGGGAGCTACGAAAAGCATCGGCGCAGGTTCACTGGCAGTTGCGGAAACAACGATTGTATAGTCCATGGCGCCGTGTTCTTTCAGCTTATCAACAACACCTGCAACTGTAGACGCCTTCTGACCTATGGCAACATAAATGCAGATAACGTCCTGACCCTTTTGATTGATAATTGTATCTACAGCTACTGCCGTTTTTCCTGTCTGCCTGTCACCAATAATTAACTCCCTCTGGCCCCTACCGATTGGAACCAGTGAGTCAATAGCCTTGAGACCTGTTTGCAGCGGTACGTCCACAGGCTTACGTGCAACAACACCCGGAGCCTTAAATTCCACAGGACGGGTTTCATTAGTTTCAATTGGGCCCATTCCGTCTATAGGCTGACCCAGGGCATTAACAACGCGGCCTATCATGGCAGGTCCCGCCGGAACCTCCACAACGCGGCCTGTTCTTTTGACCTGGTCGCCTTCCTTAATTTGAGTATAGGGTCCCAGGATAACACAACCAATATTATCCTCTTCAAGGTTGAGTACCATGCCGTAAACTCCGCCGGGAAACTCCAGCATTTCACCGGCCATTGCCTTCTCTAAGCCGTAAATTCTGGCAATACCGTCCCCAATCTGTATTACAGTTCCCACCTCTGCCACATCAACTTCCTGGTCAAAATTTTCTATCTGGTCTTTGAGGATGGAACTTATTTCATCGGGTCGAATGCTCATCTTTTCTCACCCCTCACTTTGCAAGTTCTGTCTGCCGTAAATGTTTTTGGAGCAAATTTAACCTGGTTTTAATGCTTCCATCTATTACCTTATCGCCTATTCTTACAGTGAGCCCGCCAAGTATTTCCGGATCTACCTCCGTTTTCAGGCGAATTTTCTTACCTGTAACCTTTTCGAGCTGTTTTTCCAGGCTTTTCCTGATATCATCACTTAACTGAACGGCAGATTTAACCCGGGCTTCTTCAATTCCCCGGAATTCATCGAGATATTCCAGAAATTGTTCATACATACTTTGGAGATAAAACTCTCTTCTTTTCTGAATGACAAGAAGCAGGAAATTGAGAGTGATTGGATTGACTTTATCTGCAAAGATTTCCTTAAATATTTCCTGTTTGTCTTCTGCCATAATCAGTTGATGTTCTACAACCTTTTTCAGCTCTTCATTTTCAGCTATAACGTTTATGACCAGCTTTAAATCCTTTTGGATTTCTTCCAGCAGATCCTTTTCCTGACCCAGTTCGAACAGAGCCTGTGCATAACGGCGAGCTACGGATTTGTCACTCATTGTACTTCGCCTACCTCATCAACAAATTCCTGAGCCAGTCTTTTGTGCTCCTCAGTGTCCAATTCCTTCTTGATAACCTTACCTGCAACTAGTACTGCAAGAGTAGCTGCTTCTGAGCGGATTTCTCCCAGGGCCTTTGCCTTTTCTGTTTCAATTTCTCTTTTAGCCTTTTCAAGTGTTTTGTTGGCCTCTTCACGGGCTTCCGCTATAATTCTCTCACGGGTATCGTCGCCAATTTTCTTGGCATTTTCAATAATACCCCGTGCTTCTTCCCTTGCCTGCCCCAACTGCTCCTTATATTGAGCAAGGAGTTCATTTGCCTCTTCCTTGGCAGACTGTGCTTCCTGCAGGTTGTTTTCTATTTTGTTGTCCCTTTCTTCTATAACCCTCATCAATGGTTTGTATAAAAGAATATAGAGAACTCCCATCACTATCAGAAGGTTGATTGCTTGCAGTATAAAGGTTGAAAAGTTGAAGTGAAGGGCCTCCAGTACAGAAGCCATATAGCTGTCCCCCCCTTGTACACCAGGGTTTTTATTTTATAGGATGTTCAAAAAGTCCGCGCGAAATCCACTTCGAATTTCTACGTTGGCTCGTCTCCTGCGCTGCTCACGTAGGTTTCTATACTACGCTCCGCTGCTCGAAGCCTTCGCCGCCTTGAACTTCTCGTGTCTCTCGTGCTCCTTTTCGAACACTCATTTTTTGAAAAAGGCAGGGAAATATACTCGAAGCTTCACCCCGCCCGGAATTCATTTTACAATCCATACTTTGCGTCTTACACGGCACTTGTAGTTTTACCGGGGGAAAATATCCCCCGGTATGTACCTTTTCATTTTAAGATGTTGTTCCATCTTAACCAATTTTAGTCCATAACAGAATGGCGATAACAAATGAAAAGAGCGTTAAAGCTTCCATAAATGCCAGTGCAAGAATCAGTGTTGTACGGATATCTCCAGAAGATTCAGGCTGGCGAGCAATTCCCTCCATTGCTCCACGGGATGCATTACCTTGTCCCAATGCAGAACCTAGAGCAGCAAGACCAATTGCTAAACCTACACCAATAAATGCTAAACCTGCCATTAGTCCCCCTCCTTTCAAATAATTTAACATATCTTACAAATTAAGAGGTGTTTACCGGAATTAATGGCCGTGTATGAAGCTAGCTATATATATAACTGGTAGCATTGTAAACACCATAGCCTGGATTGTACCCATTAACACTCCCAGTACCTGGATTGGTACCGGCAAAAACAGCGGCAAGATAATGAAAAGAATTGTCACTACCATTTCTTCCCCAAACATGTTTCCGAAAAGACGGAGTGCAAGGGAGAAGGGTTTTACCAGCTCCTCCAGGACATTTAGCGGAAAAAGAAACGGTACTGGTTCAAAAAAGTGCTTCACATACCCGACTATTCCCTTTTTCTTGATACCTATCAGCTGAACTATGATTATAGTTGTTACTGCAAAGGCCGCTGTAGTACTTAAGTCCATGGTAGGTGGTTTCAATGTCGGTATAAACCATGACAGGTTCAAAAAGAGAATAAATATGAATAGTGTGCCGATTAGAGGTAGATATTTTCTGCCTTGCTTGCCTAGAATAGAGTCTATTAAATCCACAATAAATCCTACGATCATTTCAATGATGTGTTGTCTTTTAGTTGTAGGTTTTTCGCTCAAGCCCCTTGTAAAGAAAAATATTACTGCAAATAAAACAATCATTACAATCCAGGTTGTTACAACTGTATCTGTAATTTCCACGGGACCTACTTTATAAGCTACATACGGCTGGATATGTTCCATTACATGGGCCAGTTTATGGACTATCTTTTCCATTATATGTTCCACGATTTCACCCCTTTCCGGAAAGCAATTTTACAGCATCCTTAAAGTAAGTAAGCATTTGCAGGATAAGTCCCATGGCAACCCCTAACATGAAGTAAATGCCCCACTTTATTGAGATAAACAGAACAGCCATGGAAATAAACATTCTCAGGAAAGACCTCAGCATGAACCTGTTCTGGGACCGGCGGGGACTTTCTCCCTCAAGTCCTTCCACAGCGCTGGCCACAAGCCAAAAATTAAATATGCTAAAAGGCAGTCCGGCAATGACTCCAATTCCAAACCTGTGATCCACAAACAAATAGCCCAGCGCCGCAGTTATAAGACCAAAAACTACAATCTGGACAACCCTGTTTTTGAAATCGGTAAACTTCACTGCTTGCTTTTTCCCCCGTTCTTCTCCTTTTCCTCTTCCTCATAAAGCTCTTCTGATTTATTTAAAATCTTGAGTTCTGTCATGAGACTCTTAAAGGTTACCGCTATTCCCAGAAAAATTCCTATTAATAGAAATGCAGGTGAAGTTCCCAATTTTTTATCCAGCCACTGCCCTCCAAAAAAGCAAAGAAGCATGGCAGCTATTGAAGTGACGCCAAAGGACAGTGCAAAATTGGCATAACGGGCATAATTGAAATAGTCCTTTTTCACATTTCAACACCCTTAGTCGGTATATAAGAAAAACTTATTTTATATATTAAATTTTTATATTTACTACTTGTTCGTTATAACTTTGTGAAAGTCCTTTCAACACCTATGTCTTCTAGCCAAGTTCATTAAAAACAACCTAAAAAACAATAGTATTACCAGTTATTATTCAATTAAGGCTCCATTCCCGGGGGGGATGGGATTTCCTGCCAAAGTAGTACAGTAAGGCTTGTACTATTCTTTCTGAAGCCCTGCCATCCCCGTAAGGATTGACTGCATTTGCCATTTTGTCATATTCCCGCTTATCTGTGAGAAGCTCCATGGCAGCAGCTATTATTTGTTTTTTATCTGTTCCGACAAGCTTTACAGTGCCTGCCTCCACTGCTTCCGGGCGTTCTGTGGTGTCCCTCAGGACCAGTACGGGCTTACCAAGGGCCGGAGCCTCTTCCTGCATTCCCCCTGAATCTGTGAGCACCATGTAAGAGCGGTCCATGAGGTTAATAAATGGTTCGTAATCAAGCGGCTCTATTAAATGGACCCTCTCCAGCCCAGCCAGCACACTATAGGCGTGTTCCCTAACCCGGGGGTTTTTATGAACCGGAAAAACTACCTCCACCTGCTCATTCCCTTCAACAATTTCCTTAAGTGCGGTAAAGATGTTTTCCATGGGACGACCCAAGTTTTCCCTGCGGTGAGCAGTTACCAACACTACCTTTTTACCGACAAAATCTATACTCTTTAGTCTTCCCTCAAAAGCAAAGTTTTTATTTACAGCGCTTAAAAGCGCATCTATGACAGTGTTGCCTGTAATGAAAATTCCCTTTTCGGGAGTGTTTTCCCTGAGAAGATTGTTTTTTGCAATGGCAGTCGGTGCAAAATGCAGGTCGGCCAGCGAGCCGGTAAGCCTGCGGTTGATCTCCTCCGGGAAGGGCGAGTACTTATTGGAAGTCCTCAGGCCTGCCTCTACATGCCCAACAGAAATTTTATGATAAAAGGAAACAAGGGACGCCGTAAAGGTGGTTGTGGTATCCCCGTGCACCAAAACCAGATCAGGTTTTTCGTTTGCAAAAACCTTTTCAATTCCTTCCAGGACCCTTGTGGTTACGCCGGTAAGGGTCTGGCGTTCCTTCATGATATTTAAATCATAATGGGGCTTGATTTGGAAAAGCTCCAGAACCATATCGAGCATTTCCCGGTGCTGGGCCGTAACCAGCACGCGACTTTCAATCTCGGGATGTTCTTCCAGTTTTTTGACAAGCGGAGCCATTTTGATTGCTTCCGGCCTGGTACCGAATACTGTAAGAACTTTAATCACAAAATTCCTCCTCTGTATGTCTTCAAGAGGATGTTCGAAAAGCGCTCCTTTCGAGCATTCTCTACAAAATAAGTTTGCTGCAAATTGGAAGATAGTATACAAATCAGTAACAGAATTCCTGTGGAATGTTATTTTTCATACAAGAGTTTACTATTCGACAAAAAAATGAAAATACCTTTAAAATTTTAAGCAGAAATATAATTGGATAATAAATAGAAAACATTATGTAAAATTATAATCCCATCAAAATCCTCAGTCTATCTTCAACTAATGCTAATGTATCTAAAGATACCGCACCCCACCGTTCTATAAATCTATCTGTTGATACAGACCTGACATCCTCACATTTTATGAAGCATCTCTCTTTCAAGCCACCTTCCGGTGGCATTATTTCAGCATGGAAAGGAATCCCTTTATTCTTAGTAGTAATTGGTAAAACAACAGCAAGATCCGCCGGCCCATGATTGAATAAATCAACTGAAACAACTAGGCACGGCCTTGTTCCTGCCTGTTCATGTCCACGCACAGGATTAAGTTCTACAAGCCACACCTCGCCCCTTGAAGGTTTCATTTACTTATCCTCCAATCCATCGGCAAGAGTAGAATCCCATTCTTTTCTTTCTTTTAGCTCTTCTTGCCATTTTTGAGGATTATTTTTTAAATTAGCATAAGCTTTATTAGCTTCTATCAGAAATTGCTTTCTCCGATACTCTTCGATTGCTTTATCAAGTATTTCCTGCATAGGTTTTCCTGCTTGATTTGCAATCTCCCTTAGAATTTTTAAGGTATCATCACTTATTCTAACTGTTGAACTTCCCATAAAACGCCTCCTTATTTATGATACAAATATATCTACAATATAGTATACCATATTGTAGATATATTTAACAAGAAATAAAAAGGCCTGCCATCAATGACCTTTAAGACACCTTGGAACTTAAATACCCTTTTCTTTCCAGTTTTTCAAGATGTCTCTCTACAATTTCTTTGATATTTACACCGTACTGGTTTTTGAGAACATACATCATCGTATAGCAGCACTGGGCAACGTGAAGAAGAGCAAGTCCCATGATTTTGTTAACTTCAGATGATTTTGGCATGCAATTTTCACCGTTCATTCCCCTGAACTTTCCCCTGGCCTGGGCAAGCCTTCCCATTGCCTTGTTGATATTGCGCAGTGTTTTATCCAGGGTTACCCCTGAGATATTTAACTGCGGTAAGGAAATATACTGGTATTTGCCGTCAGACTTAAGTAGAATCTCGTCTCTGCGTTCAGGCTTGAGATATTTCTTTTCTATAAGCTTTTCAATATGGTCGTCCAACCATTCCTGCACTCTGATTCCTTCCTTTTCAAAAACGAACATGAGTGTAATAACCGTTTGGGCAAGGTCAAGAAGTTCTTCTGCCACTGAACTGATGGAGCCTTCACCTTCTTCAAGGAGTTCCAGTTGTTCCGAAAGCTCCCCTATCTCCTCCATCATTTTCAGGAGTGTAGAGTCCAGAGTGGGGGAAAGGGCGTTAAGCTTTGGGAGTGCTAAGTTCTCCATTTTATTCACCTTCAATACAACTATTTACCGGTTTTGGCATGAGGATTATCATAATCCGCTAAATGCACTACCTCTACCCAGGGAGCCCGGGAGAACCAGTCGTAATCAATATGATAATCCCTGGCGTATACTACTTTTTTAATGCCGGTAGAAATAATAAGCTTTGAGCATTCGGCGCAGGGACGGTCCGTGACATAGATGGTAGCGCCCTGTCTCTCCTCAGGAGTACATTCTAAAAGCGCGTTAACTTCCGCATGGATAGTCCTGATACAGTGGTTATTGACCACCATACAACCTTCATCAATACAGTGGGGCAGTCTCGAGGCGCTGCCGTTATAGCCTGTCCCCTTAATTCTTCTGTCCTTAACAACTACAGCCCCCACATACCTCCGCGGGCAGGTACTCCTTGTGGCCACTTCAAAGGCAATATCCATAAAGTATGTATCCCAATCCTTTCGCATGATAATACACCTTTCATTCATAATTTCCCAATGAGCCAGAAGAACCGTCCCCTTGGCTTCCCTTGATTCACTTGGTTCCAAAGAGGCGGTCTCCGGCGTCTCCCAGGCCGGGTACTATGTAAGCATGTTCGTTGAGTTTTTCATCTACCGCTGCTGTAAAGATGGGTACATCCGGGTGCTCGGAGTGAACCTTTTCAATGCCTTCGGGAGCAGAGATAAGGCAGACAAGCTTAATGCTCTTGGCTCCCCTTTCTTTTAAAAATGTTATGGCTGCTGAAGCGGACCCCCCTGTTGCCAGCATGGGATCAACGATGATAAGGTCCCTTTCCTCAACGTCAGTGGGAAGCTTGCAGTAGTATTCCACTGGCTTCAGTGTTTCGGGGTCCCTGTAAAGTCCCACGTGTCCTACTTTAGCTGCCGGAATCAGCTTTACCATTCCTTCGACCATTCCCAGACCCGCCCTTAAGATAGGAACGATTCCAACCTTTTTGCCGCTGATAGACTTAACTGTGGTTTTACAAATCGGAGTCTCCACTTCCTTCTCTTCCAGGGGGAGATCTCTGAATACTTCATAAGCCATCAGCATGGAAACTTCTTCAACAAGCTCCCTGAAGTCCTTTGAACCGGTATTTTTATCCCTGATGAGGCCAAGCTTGTGTTGAATCAGCGGGTGATCAAAAGTATGTACTTTAGACATTAAAATCTTCCTCCCAACAGTAAATTGGGGAAGCGAGAATCCTCGCGTCCCCCGATATACCTTACACTTTTACCTACTTTTTGTAAAGTGGAAATTTGAAAAGTCCGCGCGAAATCCACTTCGAATTTCGGCGTTGGCTTGTCTCCTGCGCTGCTCACCCGGCACTTAACCAGACAATTTGCCTTTTCCATAAGGTTTGATAACAACTTACCTCTATCCAACATTATCTGGAAATGATTCGTTAAGTGCCGGGCTCCGCTGCTCGGAGCCTTCGCCGCCTTGAACTTCTCGTGTCTCTCGTGCTCCTTTTCAAATATTTTTGTAAAGTGGAAATTTAGCACAGATTTCCGCTACTGTTTCTCTAACTTCATCTCGCTCTTTTTCAGTTTTTGAAGTTAGAGCCTTATTGATACATTGTGCTATAACTTTCATTTCTTCTTCTTTTAAGCCCCTGGTGGTAAGTGCAGGAGTACCTATCCTCACACCGCTTGTTACGAAAGGCTTTTCAGGATCATTGGGAATTGCGTTTTTATTTACGGTAATATGAACAGAGTCCAGGATTTCCTCTGCTTCCTTACCTGTTACATTCTTGGGTCTTAAGTCAACAAGCACCATATGATTGTCGGTGCCGCCCGAAACAAGACGGAAGCCTTCTTCAATCATTGCTTCTGCAAATGCCTTACAATTCTTGACTACCTGTTCTTGATATTCCTTAAATTCCGGCTTCATCGCTTCTTTAAATGCTACAGCCTTTGAAGCAATGATATGCATGAGGGGACCGCCCTGGATGCCCGGGAAAACAGCCTTATCTATTTCCTTGGCATATTTTTCCTTGCAGAGAATCAAACCGCCTCTGGGGCCACGCAGCGTTTTGTGGGTGGTACTTGTTACAAAATCTGCATAAGGTACAGGGTTAGGATGCAGTCCTGCAGCCACTAATCCTGCAATATGCGCCATATCCACCATCATTAAGGCCCCTACTTCATCTGCAATTTCCCTGATTTTATCAAAATGAATAATTCTGGGATAAGCGCTAGCGCCGGCCACTATCATCTTTGGCTTTACTTCTCTGGCCTTTTTAGCCAGCTCATCATAGTCGATGGTTTCTGTTTCGGGATCAACCCCGTAAGCATAGAATTCATAATACTTTCCGGAAATATTGACGGGACTTCCGTGAGTTAAGTGTCCCCCATGGGCAAGGCTCATTCCCAGGACTTTATCTCCCGGGTTTAAAAATGCAAAATAGACTGCCGTATTGGCCTGGGCTCCCGAATGGGGTTGCACGTTGGCATGCTCTGCCCCAAAAATCTCCTTAGCCCTATCCCTTGCCAGGTCCTCAGCGATATCTACACAATGGCAGCCACCGTAATATCTTTTGCCGGGATATCCTTCCGCATACTTGTTGGTGAGGACTGTTCCCATGGCAGCCATTACTGCCGGGCTGGCAAAGTTCTCTGAAGCAATCATTTCCAGAAAACCTTCCTGCCTGTCCAATTCCTTTTGAACAGCTTCCGCAATTTCCGGGTCTACATTTTTAATAAGTTCCAGCTCCATTACTATCTCCCCTATCTATAAAATTTTTTAAATAGGATGTTCGAAAGGTTGCTCCTTTTCGAACACTTATTTTTAAGTTAAATACTGTATTCTTTTTCTATTTCGGTGATCTTATTTACACGGCGTTCATGTCTACCACCGCTAAACTCGGCCTTTAACCAGGTGTCCACTATTTCTATTGCAAGACCTGGACCGATTACCCTTTCACCCATTGTCAGGATATTGGCGTTGTTGTGCTCCCTGGCATATCTCGCGCTAAAGGTATCATGACAGAGGGCTGCTCTAATTCCGGGAACCTTGTTTGCGGCAATCCCTATTCCAATTCCGGTTCCACATATTAAAATTCCCCGTTCATATTCACCCTTTGCCACAGCTTCCGCGACCTTTTTAGCAAAGTCAGGATAATCAACTGACCCTGAATTATATGTACCCATATCTTCATATGTAATTCCCTTTTCATCTAAATATTCTTTAATCTTTTCCTTTAGATTAAACCCGCCGTGATCACTACCAAGTGCAAGCTTCATATAGTACACCTCTTTTAATTATAATAACTTTTATATTACCACATTTAATTTTATTTTACCACATTCTTGCCATTTAAATTTAGCATTACCTTAAAAAATTTACAAGACCGATCCGGCCTAGATCGGTCTCACTTTTTCTAAATTTGCCTGTTATAGTCCTCAAAGCATTCCAGGCAGACAATTTTACCGTCCTGGAACCTGGCCCTTGGTTCCATAAAGTATTCACCGCATTTTTCACAGCGTACCGACTGGAAAATGCGTGCCTTCCCGGGGAGTTCCACTTTTTTCACCTGCACATCACAAATCTCTTCAGCGGTGGAATTGAGAATATGATCTATCAATTTTTCCTGCATCTTCTTAAATTCCTTCTGTTCTTCGGGAGTGGCTTCTCCTGCAAAAACCTTTTTGCGCAAATCCTTCTCTGCAGCGGAGAAATCAAACGGCTTAAAATACACCCTTACGCCTTGACCTGTTTTCCTGCTGGCAATTGTATAGACCTGCTTTCCGTAATCCTTTAAAAAGAGGTTTCCTTTACCCAGTGTACAGGCAGTTATGACCTGTACACCGTCTACACCGCAGCCGTCAGTTTCAGCAATTGCTATCAGTTCTTCATCTTCAGCCCTCTCTACACCCAGTTTTTCCAAAGCGATTTGACTGGCCCTGACGCCCATTGCCAGCCCGGGACAGGCATGCCCGTGAAATTGTACAGCCTCTTCCCAGGGGGTTAATTGTCTGCACATGATATCACGCTCCTTTAATTTTTTCTTAGCCAGGTGGTAATAAAAAAACCATGATGGTAGAGCCTAACGATAGTTCACAACCTTCATGGCTTTATTATTAGCGATATTAAGATTTAATGTCCATCCATTCAAATAAATAGCTGCATACTTTCGTAGTATGCGGTTATATATTTAAACTTCAACAAAGAATGTAAAATTCCTTCCTGTCCATAGTTCACTTTCTCCTTTATAAGGTTTTATTTTAGTTTTTTTAAACCATGACAGTTTAATTTGTCAATAGGAACAAGAACCGTCCCCGGCTTGCCTTTACAAACAGGGTTCCAATCCGCTTATTTTATTGCTGCCTTAATTCGTGAAAAATTGCCTTCACCTTGGGATACCCTTATTTTGAGGTGATCCAATTCTGCTTTATGTACCTCATTACTATGTTGTATAGCCTTCACTATTTCATAAATTTCATCTTGCCTACTTTCCACTCTATTAAGCTTACTTAAAATAACCTCAAACATCTCTTTTGTTTCCCTATCCATTGCTTACACCACCTTTTAACTACTATTATTATTTTACTATTATAAAATTACCATATCAATAATTTTTAGTGCAAAGGAGACTAACTCCTTTTTCGATACAATTATTTTTTTGCAAGAGCAAGCAAGAAGAACTTATTTTTTTAACTTTTATTTGAGTAGTAGCATCTCGTTTCATAATATTACCAATTCTCCAAGTTATCCACAGAATCCTCTACCATACTTTCCTAAATAACAAAAAAATACCCGAAAAAATTCGGGTATTTACCTTCGTAATGCCTCAACGGGAGGCACCGAGGAAGCTGAGATGGCCGGGTAAACTCCAAAGAGGAGTCCTGCTCCGAATGCCACCATGGTGGAAACCTGGATAGACTGGAAGCTGATTGCAGTTTCAAAGCCGTAGCGGGCAAAGAAGTTCACTCCCCAGATTCCGGCAGCCACTCCCGCAATTGCGCCAATTCCGCTCAAATAGATTGCTTCCAGCATAAACTGCACAAGCAAATCTCCCTGCTTGGCCCCGAGGGCCCTGCGCACTCCTATTTCTTTAGTTCTTTCACTTACAGCCACAAGCATAATATTCATAATGCCCAGGCCGCCAACAAGGAGTGAAACGGCTGCAATTCCTCCTAAAAGGAGTGTCATTACTCTATTTGCCTTATCCGCTTCCTCTACTAATTGATTGAGGTTAGTTATAGTAATCAAGTCCTTGCCGCCAAGTCCGGGTATTTCATTTTTATCAGGTGCAGGCATATCAGGCGATTTTTCCATAGCAGGCATCGGTTTAGCCGGCGCACCGCCCGCTTCTCCCTCATTGTTACCAGGCACAACAGGCGTAGGCGCCTTTTGATCCATACCTAGCTTGCGGCGAAAAATTCTTCCCATCTGAACAACAGCCAGGTCTGCTTCCCGCGGAGAACCCGCCTTGCCCCAGATCTCCTCCACTGTCCTCTTCTCAACTATTTTTTGCGCTGTAGTATAAGGAATAAGTATTTTATAGTCTATTCCTTCGGCATTACCTTTACCCTTTGGCTCTAAAACCCCCACAATCCGAAAAGTGCTGCCGTCAAGGGTAAATGTTCGTCCCACCGGACTGCGCCCCCCTAAAAGTCCTGCCGCCAGTTCATAGCCTAGCACTGCAACGGGCGAGCGCTGCTCCACATGCCATTTTGTAAAGAAATGACCTGAAATCACTGCGTGGTCACGTATTTCTGGAAACCGGCTGTTAACGCCTATAAGCTCTGCATTTCCCCTCGAACGGCGCCAGCGCATGAGGGCTTTGCCGTGAACAACGGGTGTCGCCATTTCCAGCCCTTCTACACGCTCCACCAGATCTTCACTTAACCCCGGTTCAAACTCCACACTTTCTTCCATTGCCTTCACTACAATTACATTGGAACCCAGACTTTTAAACTGCCTGACTACTGCCTGGCGCGCCCCTTCTCCGATGCACATCAGACTGACCACCGAAGCGACGCCAATTGCCACACCCAGTATGGTAAGCGCCGAACGCAAGGGGTTAGCCAAAACCCCGTGCCAGGCCATCTGAGCGCTGAACCAAAAGCGGACCCACAAGGAACGTATCCATTTAAGCATTATTAACCACCTCACTTTGAAAGGATAGCTGCTGCAGAATGAGTTAAAATAAACGTCCCCTTGACTCACTCAGATCCGCTGCCGTTGTCTTCTCCACCGCCATCATCAGGCGTATCCGGGAGGAGGGAATCTTGAGACTGGATACGCTGGCTGGGCAGAATATCGGCCGAACTGCCGACAACCACCTGGTCTCCTTCCTGAAGTCCGCTTTTCACCTCCGCTACACGGTCATTCATCAAACCAAGTTTAACGGGGACTACTTTAACGGAACCGTCCTCCTGCAATACTTCAACTTTAGGCTTGCCGTCCTCTTCAAAAATAGCCTCCAGCGGAACCAGTAAGACGTTTTCAGCACTTCCAGCATTAATATAGCCCTTTGCCTGCATGCCGGGCCTCAATTCAGGTCCTCCCTTGACACTGATATCCACATAGAAACGGGTGACTCCGTCCCGGTCCTCTCCCATTGTGGAAACATGCTCCACTTTTCCTTCAAAGGTTTTGCCGGGGACTGCATCAAGTGTAATTTCAACAGGTGCATCCTGCCTGATTAAAAGTACGTCTACATCATCGACACGCACTCCCATCCGCATATCTCCCGTATTATAGATGTGACCGAGCCAGTCGCCCATCGGTACTGACTCTCCAACTTCTCCCCTGATATTTGCTACCACTCCGTCTATGGGTGATTCAATTTCCATCTGATCAAAGAGGGAGCGCAGCTGTCTTAAATCCTCTTCCTTTTCTCGTATTTCTTCAAGCTCTGCTTCAATCTGTTCTCGAGCATCTTCACCGGAGAGTGAAACCAGGGGTTCACCCTTTTTGACCTGTTGCATTTCCTTAACATGTACTTCAGTGGCAATCGCTTCCGCAGTACTCAAAACCTTTTCCTCATCAACATAATTTTCAACTTTGGAAGGATAGCCTATCCACCTGATCTTGCCAAAATCCATCGTCTGTTTGATTTCACCTGTGTAAGACTTGTCTACCAGTCCAACATTGACTTCCATACCGGGGCGAATTAAACCCGGGTTATCGGCTTCTATCGTCACCCAGTGCACAAACTGGTACTGTTCTTCTTCCGAACTTCCTACGGATGAATCGCCTCGCAAAGCAGAGACCGGCTCCGGAACGGGATCGGGATTAATTTCCACCACCTTGCCTTCTACAAAGCCGTTATAAGTGGAAAATCTCAAAGCTACCCGCTGGCCGACCTCAACATGTTGAAATTCAGCTTTGGACAGTTTGGCAACTAAACGAAAGCGGGAGTCGTTCACAATTCTGGCGATAATATCCCCTGCTTGCAATTCCTGGCCTTCCTTGACATTTAAACCCATGACCCGGCCCGAAATAGGAGCCGTCAGATTAATCCCCCTGGCGGGATTCACCGTATTGAGCCTATCCACGCTGACATTCATTTTATCGGCCAACGCTTCCTTATCGGCTTCCAGTTGATCCTCCAGGGTTTCAATTTTTGTTTCCAGTTCAGGGGAGATCAGTCTCATGACAACCTGTCCTTTTTTAACTTCGTCCCCTTCCTCTGCCAGAATCTCATCAATTATAAAGTTAAAATTGTAGGAAGTGTTCATTCTGTGGTCGTAGCTGCCGGGAGTACGCAAGGAGCCTCCCCTGGAAGGATTGAGCGTACCTGTCACCTCAACTCCCACCTGGATATCGCCGCGGACCACAGGTTTTGTAGCATAGACGGGACCTTGAGTCTCTTCCTGGGGCGGCGGCACAAGCTGCTGGTAAGCATAATACCCCCCACCCAGAACAACAACTACAATAAGTACAATCATAAGAACTCGCTGCATCATATATCTTTACCCCCCTAGGACACATTAACATTTTTCCCTAAAGCATCAATCGGTTCTTCCAAAACCTCTTCACGTTCCAGTTCTCCATCGAGAAGGTGAATAACCCGGTAGCCGTGCCGGGCGATATTTTCTTCATGGGTGACCTGGACGATTGTTAGCCCCTCTTCCCTGTTGAGACGCTGAAAAATACTCATTATGGTATGTCCGGAACGTGAATCAAGGGCACCTGTAGGCTCATCCGCCAAAATAATTTTCGGCTCACCAACCAGCGCCCTGGCAATTGCAACCCGCTGCTGTTCACCGCCTGAAAGCTGCGAAGGCTTATGGCGAAGCCTTTCTCCAAGGCCTACGGATTCAAGCGCTTTTGCTGAACGCTTTCTTCTTTCTTTACTTCCCATCCCCCTGTAAATTAAAGGCAGTTCCACATTAGCCTGGGCATCCAGGTCCGGTAGCAGGTGAAAGCTTTGAAAAACAAATCCTAAAAACTGGTTGCGAATATCTGCTAAACGGCTGTCACTTAATTTCTCAACGTGCTGGCCGGCCAATATATATGTACCTGTTGAAGGGCGGTCAAGGCAGCCGATAATATTTAAAAGTGTTGATTTCCCTGAACCGGAAGGTCCCATGATGGACACAAAATCCCCTTCTTCTACACTCAAGCTGACACCCTTTAGGGCATCAACCTTTACCTGGCCCGTTTTATACTGGCGTGTTACATCCTTTAGCTCTAGAAGCGGCAACTTTCTCCCCCTTTCACAAAAACATCTATACTAGAAAGACGTACTAAAGCGCTCAAAAGTTCCCAGATTTACTAAGAATATCTATTATTCTTCAATTATATCACTATTACAGGCATCCATAAATATCCACAACTTATCATAGCAGCCGTTGCTTTTTAAACATAAACTATTAAAGATAGTAAATTGTATTGTCAGTTGTAGCCTCCATTAATAACAAAGGAAGAATGGCAGGAATATATATAAGAAGAGGAAAAAAATTAAAGAATGGTTTTAAAGTAAAGTAGGAGGTAGAAAAATGCCAAAGGTTGGTATTGATCCCGGTCATGGAGGACACGACCCTGGTGCTAGAGGAATAGGCGCTCTAGAAAAGGATGTAAATTTGGGAATAGCTCTTTTTTGCAAGGAAGCATTGGAACGTTGTGGAGTAGAAGTAATAATAACTCGCACTACAGATAAATTCTTGACACTATTCGAAAGAAGTAATCTTTTTAATGCTGAAGAAGTTGATTTAGCAGTGTCAATTCACTGTAACGCTTCTTCAAGCGAAAACGCAGATTATATTTCCACTTATGTTATTGAAAAAGGTTATAATGCTGAAATAGCAGCTACCTTAACACAAAGGGAGTTAGTGAAAGTAACCGGTTGGCCTGACGGGGGAGTAAGAGAAGCAAATTTCCACATGGTACGTGAAACAAAAATGCCCGCCATTTTATCGGAGAATGGTTTTTTAACGAATCCTAGAGAAGAAAAATGGCTATCCATACCGGAAAATCAGAAAAAACTCGGAGAAGCCCATGCCAAAGGGATCTGTGAGTATTTAGAAATACCTTTTAAACCAAAGGAAAAAGTCATTTATAGTGACGTAGCACCCTTTACCAAAGACGGCAGAACATTCCTGCCAGTTAGAGCATTTGTGGAAGCCTTTGGCGGTAGAGTTGAGTGGATAAGTGCCACACAAGAAGTGATTTGTTATCTGAACGACAAGAAGTTAACTATGAAAATAGGAAGTAAGGAAATGAAAATTGAGGAGGTTTAACCATGAAAAATCCCGTCCGTTCATACTTTTACAAGTATTATAACAGATGGGATTATTCAAAAAAGCTTCCCTTAAACTATTTATTTCTTTCTGTTACTGCCTTCTCAAACCACCCGAGTTTGGCATCCGGTATTGCATCGGTTCGGGAATTATACGGCTTAATATCAAGAAGCGGGCTCTGATCCAAAGCATCCATACCCTTTACGTATAATTTATTTCCTTCTCTCTTCACTAAATCAACTATATCAAATGCGATGGGGTTGGGGCGTGCGGGGGAACGTGTTGCAAAGACCCCGTGGGGTTCGTCATCCCATGGCGTGTTGGCAATTAGCTTATCTCTCTCCGCCCTGTCCAGCCAGTAAAGTATTATCAAATGCGTAGCAGTCTCTATATCCTTTAAACCATCTGCAAATTGAGAAAGTATTTCAATTTCAAATGTATCTTCCTTCATACGCCCTTGCGGAGGTGCAGCTGATTTTTCTTTATATGGTGAATGGATGATGCCTATTTGTTTGAGTTTCATTTCTAGTAACCGCTCCTTTCCTGTAATTTTAGCACCTGGCAGTATTGCAGGGTTTTTGTTTCCTGTGAGTAATGAGATGACAACTCAGGTGCCGCCCTTAATAAATCTCTGGTATAAGGATGCTGTGGCGATGAAAAGACTTCACACGTGGGTCCCTCTTCTACTATCCGGCCGGAGAGCATTACCGCCACCCTGTCGCTTATTTTTCTGGCCAGTGCAATATCATGAGTTATAAACAACATTGTTAAGCCTCTTTTTTCCTGGATGTCTAAAAGTAGCCTGATTATTTTTGCCTGGACGCTGGCATCCAGGGCAGATGTGGGCTCATCAGCAATAATCAATTTAGGGTTAATTACCAGAGCCCTGGCTATTGCCACCCTTTGAATTTCACCACCGCTCAAGTAGTGTGCATATCTTTTTAAAAAGCTATCGTCAACAGCCAACTGTACTTCCTGCAGCGCTTTTTTCGCCATCTCTTTTCTTTCTTCCCGGGAACCAATTCCCTGAATATTTAAAGGTTCAATTACCGCATCCAGCACATTCAAGCGGTGGCTTATGCACTCCTGGGGGGTTTGAAAGATCATTTGCACCTGTTTGTAGAATTCCTTCTTTCTATTCACCAGCTTACTTCCATTAAAAAAAATTTCACCTGACTCCGAATCTTCCAGACCCATTAAACATTTGGCAAGTGTTGTCTTTCCGGAGCCGCTTTGCCCCACCACTGCCAGAGTTTCACCTTCAACCAGCTCTATACTTACCTTATCCAGCGCTTTAACCCGGTTATACTTTTTCACCAAATCCCTTGTTTCCAAAAGTGTAACTATGCCGCCCCTGTGACAGGCAATTTTTCTATCAGCTTGTTGTTCCAATTCCGGCACTTCCTGTTCACAACGGGATATTTTCTGGGTACACCTGGGGTGAAAGGTACAACCCTCCAAAACATTTTCCTGCCTGCCGGGGATACCCTGCAAATCCTTGGTTGTAGTCATGTTGGGAAAAGAACGGAGTAACCCTCTGGTATAAGGATGTTTCGGATTCTGAAGCAATTTTTTTGTCTCCCCGAGTTCTACAATCCTACCGGAATACAGGACGGCCATTTTTTGGGACAGTTTTGCCGCAACTGAAAGGTCATGGGTAACTACAATCACAGTCCGCCCGGCAGCTATCTTTTTAAGCAATTTGAGTATTTCCACCCTGGTAATTGCATCCAGTGCGGAAGTAGGTTCATCAAGTATTATAACCTCCGGGTTATTTGCCAGAGCCATTGCAATTAAGACCCGCTGTTTTTCCCCTCCGCTCAGCTGGTGAGGGTAAAGGTCAGCACAACCTTGAGATAACCCCACTTCCTTTAAGAGAGTTAAGACACGGGCTTTTGCTTTTTCAAGGCTGTACAGCTTATTCTCAAGCATTGGCTCCATAATTTGCTCACCGGCTGTCATGAGCGGGTTGAGGGCCCTTGCCACGTCCTGAAAAACAATACTTATCTTATTCCAGCGCAGCGTTCTTTTTTCATCTTCCGAAAGTGTAAGGATATTTTCATCTTCCAAGGTAACTTTTCCCTCAACCTTGCCCTGGCATAATCCCAGGAGGGTAAGGGCAAGTGTAGTCTTTCCGGTTCCCGACTCACCAACTATGGACAGTACCTCACCTTGCCGTATTTCTAAATCTATACCCTTTAATATCCGGTAGTTACCATAGCAGACTTTTAAATCATTTATCTTAAGCATTTTCCTTCACCCTCAATCTTGGATTCACTGTTTCCTCCAGCGCATAACCTAAAAACGTGAAAGATAAGACCGTAAGGGAAAGTGCTAACCCGGGAGGTAGTAACCAGTACCAGACATTTAAATATGCAAATTCCAGAGCCCTGTTAAGCATAATTCCCCAGCTGACTGTAGTTGGATCACAAATTCCCAAAAAGGCCAGACCTGCTTCCATAAAAACCGCCCTGCGGGCATGCTGTACAAAACCTGCTACCATAAGGGGGCCTAAATCGGGAAGTATATGTTTTCTTAAAATATAGAGGTTACCTGCACCAAAGGTTCTAGCCGCCGCAATATGCGCTTTATTTTTAAGAGAAAGGGTTTGGGCCCTGATAACCCGAGCGCCTCCCTGCCAGCTGAAGGCAGAAATAACTATTACAAGCATTAACAAACCCGGCCTGACATAGGAAGTTATTAAAATAATTACCAAGATACTGGGCAGTGTTAAAAAAACATCTGCAATCCTCATGACAATTCTTTCATAGAGACCGCCAAAAAGCGCTGCGGTCCCTCCCAGAAAGGCGCTGAGTAGCGTTGAAGTTATCCCCACCAGGAAGGCAACTACAAGGGTGGTTCTCGCACCATATAGCACCCTGCTTAAGATATCCTGGCCGATATCATTGGTACCCAGCGGGTGCTTTGCTGAAGGGAACTGTAATGTGTTGGGCGAGGTCTCTGCAGGGTGGTAAAAGGTTAAAAGCGGCGCAAATATGGCAATGGTAGATATTATAACGAGTAATATCAAGCCCATTCTACCCATATTATTCTTTTTCACACAATTAAAATAGTCTACATGCATTTATACCACCCTGGGATCAATTTTTTTGTACAAGAGGTCCACAATAAAATTGGTTGCCAGGACCCCTATCGCAACCAGTAAAAAGATTCCCTGCAGGACAGGGTAATCTCTGGCCATTAGAGAGTTAAAAATAAGCACACCCAGTCCCGGATAAGCAAAAACAATTTCAATAAATATTGCTCCTGCAAAGATCCTGCCTACCCTGATTCCGGTCCTTGTGAGTATGGGTAAAAGGGAATTTTTGCCCACATGCCTGTACCTGATGGCAGTGTCTTTGAGTCCCTTTGCCCTGGCAGTGAGTATGAATGGCTCACCTAAAATTGTTATTACTGTCGTCCTTGTAAGGAGGTAAGAGGCTGTTATTTCCGAGAGCACTACGGCAGCTAAAGGAAGTGACAGGTGCCATAAGATGTCCCTCACAAGGGCAAACCCCGATAGCCCTGTATAAGGAGTAAGTGCCCCCGATAAAGGGAAAATACCCAAAGATACTGCAAATACCAAAAGAAGAAGTATCCCTATGAAAAAATCCGGAAATCCGTTAAGAAGCATTAGACCTGTTAGTATCCCCTTATCCTGCCATCTACCACGGTTCCAACCCGATTCCAGGCCCAAAATAAATCCCAAAAGAGTTGACAGGACAAGTCCCAAACCTACAAGCAGCAGGGTCCAGGGCAGGGCTCCCAGGATAAGTTTCGTAACAGATGTTTCATAATAATATGAATACCCGAGATCGGCTTTAAGAAGTGAAGATAAATATATAATAAACTGCTCGGGCAGAGATTTATCCAGGCCAAAGCGTTCGATTAACTCTGCCTCCAGTTCGGAAGTCATGGCAATGAGAGCCTCCTCCCCGTAGATGGCTGCCAGAGGGTCCCCCGGCAGCAAACGGGGAAGGAGAAAATTCAAGCTGATAATAATTATAAATGCTAGCAGGTAATCAAGCGCTTTCTTTTTCACGTTCCTCACCCTAACTATTACCCAAAAGTATTACCATATGCTCTAATTGCTTAAGGTTTGACAAAAGACAGCTTATTTAACGGTATCGGAATCCCCAATGCCATTCCACCGGGCGTATAATATAAATCCACTTTCCCGTCATGCGCCCACTGCCAGTCAGGGTAATAAAGGGTAAGGGTAGGGAGCTCTTCAGAGTACATTTTCTGAATACGGGCTACAATTTTTTTGCGTTCAGCACTGTCCATTACAGACAGCTGTTTCTTTAAGAGTCCGGTAAGTTCTTCATTTTCAAAATACCTGGCACTGTTGAAGCCTTTACCCAGAATAAACTTATTAAGATTCTGGGGGTCTCCTCCCAGGCCTCCGTGACCGCTGATTGCCATCTGGAAATCCCAATCCTCTATTTTTGAATCAACAGTTTTATCCTCAAGGCTGCGAAGTTCAACCTTTATCCCTATATCCTCGAGATCTGCCTTAATAAGCTCCGCATCCCTTGCAAATCTGGACTTAATCAATAGTTCAATTTGAAGCGCCCTGCCATCTTTATAAAGAACTCCATCTTTCCACTCATAACCCAGTTCCTCAAGGAGCTTTCTGCCCTTTTCCGGACTAAATGAATAGTTATTTATCTCCGGTGAATACCAGGGATTGTCAGGTGCAAAGATCCCCGGACTTCCCTGCAGGGCATGGCCCCTCTGGGCTATTTCCACAAGCTTTCCCCTGTTAATGGCATATGCTATAGCCTGCCTGAATTTCTTGTCTGAAAAAGGTTCTTCCTGGTGGTTAAACATCAGTTTTGCATTCCAGCTATGATCGGAAGTTAAGACAATAAATTCTTTACCTGTAAATTTAGCAATCATTTCAGCGGGAATATCGCCGGCATTTACAGTGCCTTCCAGCAAAGCTGAAGGTATCATCTGTTTTCCCACTTTTATAAAGCGGATTTTATCTACCTGAGGTTTGCCAAGATAATAATCCGGATTTGCCTCATAAAGATATGTTCCGTGCTCCTTGTTATAGTCAACCAGCTTAAATGGGCCTGTCCCCGTAGCTGCCTTCATATCTTTACAATCCCTGGGGTTTTCAATGTTTTCATAGATATGGCGCGGGATAATGGGAAGTGTCCCGGCAACATTTGCTAAAAACGGGGCATATGGTTTTTCCAGGTAGACTTTGACCGTATACTCATCAAGTGCTTCTACATTTTTGACAATTGTCGTATCACTCCACGGATACGGGTTTTCCCTTGTATACTGGAAAGTAAACACTACATCATCGGCAGTAAATTTTTCCCCGTCATGCCAGGTCACATCCTTCCTGAGGTTAAATAAAAAGGCATTTTCTTCTTCCAGGTACTCCCACTTGTCAGCCAGTGCCTCCGTGAATCCTTCTTGATCCTTCCAGACCAGGGTATCAAAAATAAAACTCATTCTGACATAGCCCGGTCCCCTTAAATAGTGGGTATAGGGAGCGGGAAATCCCCAGTCCCCTGTTGCATCAGCAATTGTATAGGTGACTGCAGCGCTGTTCATATCTTTCTCATTTTCTGTTTTTGCACCACAGCCAGCAAGTATAAAAACCATTAATAGACCGAAAAGCAAAAGATAAATTACTTTTTTTCCTTGAAACATTTGCACATACCTCCATGAAATAAAATAGGCCATGAAAAGTATGGCCCTTAATGAGCCAGACCTTCATGGCCTTACTGCGCAGATATATTATTTTTAGGAAAAGTTAAAATGGCACATGCCTTCGTGACATGTTGTTTTCTTTTAATTTTATAATTCTACATATCTTTCAAAGTTCCTCCTTAATTGATCGTTACTTTATAATTTTTTTCACAAATTATAAAGCCATGCATATCTTGGCCTGTTCAGACCAGAATGTCATGACTTTATTGCCAGAACCTCCGCATAGTGAAGGGAATATGCCAAAAGCATTTAGAATATATACGTTTAGAGGGAGAAAAGTAGGGGAGGAGTAGTTACATGAAAGAATTAACGCCATTTTTATTTGCCATTCTGGCTGGAATTTTTACAACATTAGAGGCTACTGTTAATGCTAAATTAGGAAGTATCGTAACCCCGAAAATTGCAACTCTCCATAGTTTGATTACCGGGGTTATTGTTATTTTGACCGCAAACCTGGTAAGAGGAAGTCTCAATCAATATACTAAGATTATTTATGTCAGCCCCCAATGGCTTATTGGAGGAGTAAATCATAAGCGGCTTAGTAATTGACTTATTTATTTCAAAGCAAAAAGAATTACTTTTGTATAAATTATCAGGAGTTGTTTTGTTACTGATTGGAACTTACTTTATCACAAAGTAGCTGCCGCTTTTTTTCATTGGTTGTGATCTTTTTGTTGAAAAATTACTTTTTGTATGCTATGTTTATTTTCAAATAGGAATATTTCTTATGTAGGAGGCATATTTATATGGTGGCAAAACATCTACTGGAAATCATGAAGGATAAGGGGTGTAAGATTACTCCTCAGAGAAGGCTGATAATAGAAATTTTAGAGAATGGCAGCCACAAAAGCGCCGACGAAATTTTTAATGAAGTAAAAAAGAAACAGCCTAATGTCTCCTTTGGAACAGTTTACAGAAACCTCAATATTTTAAATGATTTGGGTCTGGTAAGGGAACTGGATTTTAAAGACGGTTGCAATCGTTATGAGTTAGCCGGAAAACATCATCACCATTTAGTTTGTTTGGGGTGCGGCAAAGCAATAGAACTAGAAATGTGCCCTTTACAACATAAAGTAGAGGAAGCAGTTAATGAACACAATTTTGAAATTGCAACCCATAGTTTTAAAATATATGGATACTGTTCTCGTTGTCGTTAGTGAAAAAAGTCTTGCGTCACTAGTTACTGGAACAAAAACTGGAGGTATGGTTATGAAAAATTTATTAAATAAAATCCACATTATATTTTTAATTTGTGTCCTAACCATACTTTTTAGCGGTTGCTCTACCGGAAGTACTGCTGCTGACAAATCCAGGCCTGCAACCACTGAAGCAAATGATAAAAAACCGGCAGTTGCCGTTTCAATTGTTCCCCAGGCTACCTTTGTAAAGGCTGTAGCCGGTGACTTAGTTGATGTGGTAACTATGATTCCACCGGGAAACAGCCCTACTAATTATGCCCCTTCTCCCCGGGAACTGACACAGCTCAGTGAAGCCTCCTTATATTTCTCCATAGGGGTTCCAACAGAGAAGGCAAATATTTTGCCAAAGCTTGCGGATTTTAATAAAAACTTAAAGGTCGTAGATTTAGCACGGCATGTAGCTGAGGTATATCCTGAAAGGTACTTCGACTCCGCTGAAGAGCAAGATGAACCTGCTGATGATCACCACAGGGAACAGGTAGAGGACCATCATCATAGCGGTAGAGACCCTCATATCTGGCTTTCTCCCAAGAGAGTACAGGTAATGGTTCAGGTAATTGCCGATAGGCTTTCTGAAATAGATCCCGGCAATAAAGATACATATCAAAAAAATGCCCAAAGCTATCAGGAACTGCTCTCTCAAGTAGACCGGAAAATAAAAACAGTTTTATCGGGGGTAACCAATAAAACTTTCTTAGTTTACCATCCCGTCTTTGGATACTTTGCTGACGATTACGGACTAAAAATGGTAGCTATAGAAAAGCACGGCAAAGAAGCTACCATAGAACATATGCAAGAAGTCATAGATCTGGCAAAGCAAAAAAATATTAAAGTAATCTTTTACCAGGCGGAAATTGACAGCAAACAAGCACAGACCATAGCTGAAGAAATAGGAGGTAAAACTCTGCAGGTTGCGCCCCTTGCACCAAATTATATAGACAATCTGGAAAAGATAGCAGAACTCTTTTCTAATGTTTTAAACTGAGGTGGTTAGATGGAAAATGTAGTGGAAATTGAAAATGTAAGTGTATATTACGACCATGTTATAGCGCTGTCTGATATTAATTTAACAATTAAAGACAAAGATTTTCTTGGTATTTTAGGGCCAAACGGCGGCGGAAAGAGTACCTTATTGAAGACTATTTTAGGGCTCCTAAAGCCCGCAACCGGCAGTATCCGCGTTTTTGGCAGCCCACCCCATAAAGTAGGCGGGCTCATTGGCTACGTTCCTCAGGCTTCCAAGTTTGCTAAAAGTTTTCCCATTAACGTATGGGATGTTGTCTTAACGGGAAGGTTGCGCAAAAAAAACTGCCTCTTTCGCCGCTATACCCTGCAAGACAAAGAGGCTGTTAGAGAGTTACTCAACCGGTTAAATATTTATGATTTAAGAGACAGGCAGATAGGCCGGCTGTCTGCAGGCCAATTACAAAGGGTTTTGATTGCAAGGGCCTTAGCCCTGGAACCTAAAATAATTTTGCTGGATGAACCAACTGCAAGCCTTGACTCCAAATCCAGGACACAAATTTATTCCATTTTAAGCGAGTTAAATAAATATATGACAATTATTCTGGTAACCCACGACATGGGAGCAGTATCTTCATATGTTAAAAGCATTGCTTGCTTAAATACTAAATTATATTACCACGGAGAACCGGAGTTAAACAGTACTCTTGTTTCAAAAATCTATGGTTGCCCCGTGGACTTAATTGCTCATGGTGTCCCGCACAGGGTTTTGCAAGAGCATGAGGAGGGAAATTATGCTTGAGGCTATTTTCAAGTATAACTTTTTACAAAACGCCGTATTCAGCGCGATTCTGGCAAGCATTGCATGTGGAATTATTGGGACAATTATCATGGAAAAGAAAATGGTAATGATAAGCGGCGGGATAGCACATACGGCATTTGGCGGAATAGGAATGGGGTACTATTTTAACATAGAGCCTATCATTGGTGGCTTAATTTTTTCTGTACTTGCTGCATTAGGCATTCCGACCATTCAAAGAAAAACTACTACAAATTCTGATATTTTAATAGGCTTGTTTTGGTCCTTTGGAATGGCTGTAGGAATTCTTTTTGTCGCATTTACACCGGGCTATCCACCTGATATGACTTCTTATCTATTTGGAGATATCCTGACTGTTTCAAAAATTGATTTATATATTATTGTAGTTCTTGATGTGATAATAATCTCTGTAATACTATCTTTCTTCAACCTGTTTAAGGCATTTTTATTTGATGAAGAATTTACTGCTGTTCTCGGCATTCCAACCACACTACTTGATTATATACTTTTCATACTGATTGCTCTGACAGTTGTTATTTTAATTAGAGTCGTAGGCATCATTTTGATTATTGCCCTATTAACTGCCCCTACATCAATAGCAAAACAATTTACCTATAATCTTAAACACCTCATGGCATTATCAATCTTACTGGGAATTCTTTTTTGCCTGCTGGGATTACTTTTTTCTTATAAGCTTAATATACCTTCAGGTGCAGCTATTATCATCTTATCAGTATCCGCGTATTTTATTTTCTCAGCCTTCAAAAAAATTCTCTCTCGAGCGAAAATATGATTTTTGAAGTGCGTGTTCGAAAAGGAGCACGAAAGACACGAGAAGTTCAAGGCGGCGAAGGCTACGAGCAGCGGAGCCCGGCACTTAACGAATCATTTCCAGATAATGTTGGATAGAGGTAAGTTGTTATCAAACCTTATGGAAAAGGCAAATTGTCTGGTTAAGTGCCGGGTGAGCAGCGCAGGAGACAAGCCAACGCCGAAATTCGAAGTGGATTTCGCGCGGACTTTTCGAACAACCTCTTGAAATAGAAAAATGCCTCCCTGACACTAAGTCAGAGAGGCAATTTCAGAAGGCTATTTGAATATCAGGAAGTTACATTTTATTTTAAATCTCCTTTAATCCCAACTACCACATCATTTATTGGAATATCCTTGCCTGCTATTTGCAGTGCTTTTTCTAAAATAATTCTCATTCCACCACAGCAGGGAACTTCCATTCTGGTAAGTGTGATATCTTTGATATTATTTAATCTAAAAATTTCTGCAAACTTCTCAAGATAATGTTCAGCATTATCCAGTTTTGGACAACCTACGAGTACTACTCTGTCTTTCATGAAATCGTTATGCAGGTTTGGGTATGCAAATGGTACGCAATCTGCACAGACAAGAAGACTGGCATCTTCAAAATACGGAGCATCCGGCGGTACAAGCGTAATCTGTACGGGCCACTGTCTGAGCTGTGATTTTAAGCGGATATTATCTGTTTTTGCAGCCTCGCCTTGTTCTGGCTCTTCTACAAAACTCATCATCCTGCTTCCCGGACAACCTCCAGTATGGCAGGAATCCCCCTCTTCTTTTTCCTTGTTCAGTTTTGCAAGTCTTTCCTGTACTGCTTTATCATCATATTCATCTGCTTCTCTTTCAACAATTTTAATAGCGTCCTGAGGACATTCTCCCAAACAATCACCTAGACCATCACAGTATTTGTCAGATACAAGTTTTGCTTTGCCATCTACAATTTGAAGCGCACCTTCATGGCACGCGGGAACGCATAGTCCGCAGCCGTTACATTTATCTTCATCAATTTGAATAATCTTTCTGACAACCATTGTATTATTCCCCTTTCTGTATCATTTGTTGGTTATATTATAAATCGTGTGTGGGATATTTACTGTGATGGCAATCACAATATTTTGTCAAAAACCACCCCACTCTTTTTAAAGAATGGGGTAGGTGAGTACTCTTACTTATACAACTCCTGTTTTAAATGTTTATACACCGGCAATCGCTGGCGTACTCTTTCTATCTGTGCAGATTCAATGTCAGCAACCAGAACTTCTTCACCACTGCCTGCCTCCACCACTACTTCACCCCAGGGGTCTACAATCATTGAATGTCCCCAGGCGGTATATACTCCTGCAGTATCTCTACTGGGTGATGCTGCCGCAACATAGATTTGATTATCGACAGCCCTTGCCCTTAATAATAACTCCCAGTGGGCAGGTCCCGTGGTCATATTAAATGCGCCAGGTATTACAACCAGCCTGACACCTTTCAGAGCCATTACTCTGAACATTTCCGGAAAACGCACATCATAACAGATGGCAACACCAATTTTGCCAAACTCGGTATCTATTAATGTTATTTTCTCTCCGGGCGAAAGTGTGTCCGACTCTTTAAAGTAAATTTTTCCCGGGACATTTATATCAAAAAGATGCATTTTACGGTGCCTACCGAGTAAAGAACCATCCGGTCCAAAAACAAAACTCGTATTATATAAGCTTTCACCTTCCTTTTCGGGAACCGAACCTCCCACCAGGTAAATCCCGTGCTCTGTAGCCTGTCTTTGTAAGAAGCGGTATGTCTCCCCCCGGGGATAGCTTTCAGCATACTCGGGAAAATAATCATTAGCATAGGGACAGTTAAACATTTCCGGAAGAACTACAATTTGTGCCTCCTTTTCCACTCCTTCCCGTATTCCCCTGGCTGCCCTTTCCATGTTTTCCTTTTTGTCAAACCCGACCTTATGCTGGATAACTGCCAGTTTATAATCCATAAACGATACCTCCTATCATTACTTAGTTTTTATTTCGCCGGAATAAAACAAAAACCTCTTGACAAAACTCCTAATAGCTGGTTTTATGATAAAAAATGCTAGATAGGTTGATACTATGGAATTTCATAAAATAAAAATTGGTGAAAACGAAGCAGGTCAAAGATGTGATCGGTTTTTAAAAAAATATCTTCACAACTCTTCCCGAGGAAATATCTTTAAAATGCTGCGCAAAAAAATTATCAGGGTAAACGGTAAAAAAACCAGGGAAAATTACCTGTTACAAATTGGGGATATTGTTGAATTCAGGTTAAATGTAGACACCCTAAGTGAACTCACCGGAAAAAAGACCGCCGTAAATAAGGATATTGTTCCAAACTTTACCGTAATTTATGAGGATAGCAATATTTTGATAGTAAATAAACCTGCGGGAGTAATAGTGCACCCTGATCAGAAGCATCATACCAATACACTTGTAGATATGGCCGCAAAATATTTATATGATAAAGGAGAGTATGACCCCAGAGAAGAAGTTACTTTTTCCCCCGCCAGTGTGAACAGGCTTGATTTGAATACCAGCGGCATGGTTGTCTTTGCCAAAAACTACAAGAGCCTGCAAATTTTAAATGAATTGATGAGAAAGGATAAAATCCAAAAGCTTTACCTGGCACTGGTTAAAGGTTCCTTGCCTGGTACGGGTGAAATAAGAGGTTATCTACAAAAAGACCCCCAAACCAACAAAGTATCTGTCAGCCAACTGTCACAGGGTACTAAAAGTATCAAGGCCAGGGAAATTGTAACAAGATACAAGGCAATTAAGTCATATCCGGCATATACACTGTTAGAAATAGAGTTGGTTACAGGCAGGCCGCACCAAATCAGGGCTCACCTGCAGAGTATAAAACATCCCCTGGCCGGAGATCCCAAATACGGTGACAGTACCTGGAATGATTACTTAAGAAAAAAATACGGGTTAAAACGGCAGTTTTTACATGCCCATTCCTTGAGTTTTGGAGAGTGCACAGGCATCCTGAAACATCTTACAGGAAGGACATTTAATTGCGCTCTACCGGGAGAACTCAAAAAAATTATTGCCAAAAAACGATTGGTATAGAAATCACCTCAATATAGCATCATAAGAAAAGAGGTGATTTTTTAAATGCCGAAATATTATATTTACTTAATATATACTGGACTATTAGCTTTAATCCTCATACTCGTCGTACCCAGAAAGGAAATTAGAAGACTGGCCTTCTGGGGTATACTCTTTGGAGCAGTGGTGGATGCCTTTGCAATTATTTTGTTTACCCATCTTCTTGACGTAGGGGGATACCTTAATTACGGGCCGTTGGCTCTTTTAGGAATGCCTTTTTTGCCGTTAATTGCCTGGACTGTATATTACATAATATATTTTTATTTTCTGCCAAAACAACCACCCTGGAATTATATTTTTACAGTAACGGCAGCATCTTATAGCGTAATATTTTCTAATGTTCTCTCTAACCTGGGAATTTTTGAATGGAATTATGGCAAAATTTTTATTCCATTTTTAATCTATATTTCATGGAATTCTTTGGCAACCTGGGCCTATCTTAAGTTTATTGAAGACATCAATATTTATGCGGATTAAAGTAAAAAGGTGCCGGGATGCTCGGCACCTTTTGTATATTTAAGATAATTTTTCTATTTCTTTTTCCACGGCCCGGGTTTTGGCAAAGATACCTTAATAGTTAAAGCGCCGGTTGGACAAGCAGATACACATTCTGTACATCCCTCTTCACAATCGGTTTCCCTTAAAGGTAATCCGAGAGTCGGCTCGACAACTGTCTCAAGTCCCCTGTTAACAAATCCTAAAGCACTGATTCCTTTAACTTCTTTACAGACTCTGATACAGTTACCGCAAAGAACACATTTGTTAGGATCACGCTGTATAAGGTCATGATCATCAATTATCGGGTGTTTATAATCAATCTTCATTAACTCCTCGTCTTTCACACCATACCTCGTTGCCAGTTCTCTCAGGCGGCAATCAAAGACACTCAGACAACCGCAGGACAAGCATCTGTTAGCTTCTTTTTGTGCCAACTCCTCAGTAAAGCCAAGCTCAAACTCCTTGAAGTTGTCTTTTCTTTCATCTACCGTAAGGGCAGGCTGGTGTTTACGTTCTGCCTTTTCAATATGACTGAACTCTTCAGGGTCAATTTCATCAAGTTTACCTTTGCTGCAGTTATAAGGCTTCACATCTGCTACAACAGGTTCACCCTTGAGGTATTTATTGATTGAAGTAGCAGCAATCTTACCCTGGCCTACTGCCTCTACAACCGTACTTGCACCAAGTACACAGTCACCGGCTGCAAATACGCCTTCAAGAGAGGTACTCAACGTATCTTCATCCGTAGCTACGCAGTCCCAGCGATTTGTTTCAAGGGCTTCGCTACCTTCGAAACTTGCAGTATCTACACCCTGACCAATTGCCAGAATCACTGAATCTGCGGCAATATCAAATTCTGAGTTTTCTATTGGAACAGGACGACGTCTGCCGCTTTCATCAGGTTCGCCTAATTCCATCCTGATACATTCTACGGCATTTACCCGGGAGTCGGATTTGATGCTCTTGGGATTGGTCAGGAACCGGAAGATAACTCCTTCTTCCTTGGCCTCTTTTACTTCCCTTGGATCAGCAGGCATTTCTTTTTCCGTCCTCCTGTAAACTACGGTAACTTCTTTAACTCCCAGTCTTACTGCTGTTCTTGCAGCATCCATGGCGGTATTTCCTCCGCCCACCACAACTACTCTGTCACCGAGGTCTACTTTTCTGCCGTAAGCTACTTCCCTCAAGAACTCAATTCCTGAAAATACGCCGGGAGCTTCTCTTCCTTCCAGCCTCACCTGTGTATCTTTCTGGCAGCCGATACCTATAAAGATAGCATCAAAGCCGTCTTTTCTTAAGCTGTCTATGGTAAAGTCTCTGCCCATTTTTATGCCAAATTTTGCTTCAACACCAAGATCTAAAATACGCTGGATTTCCTCATCAAGAATCTTCTTAGGCAGTCTATACTCGGGGATACCATAGCGCATCATACCTCCAAGCTTTGCTTCAGCCTCAAAGATTGTAACCTTGTGACCTTCCAGGCGGAGATAGTAAGCAGCCGTGAGACCTGCAGGTCCGCCACCGATTACAGCTACCTTTTTACCTGTTTCAGGCTTTACTTCCGGTATATACGGTTTGTCGGAAGCCAAATCCTGGTCTCCTGCATAGCGCTTCAGCGTACAGATAGCCAGAGGCTCATCAACTAAATTTCTCCGGCATGCCTCTTCACAGAAACGAGGACAAACTCGCCCTACGGAGGCCGGTAAAGGAAGCTGTTCTTTAATTAACTTTGAAGCTTCAATATATTCGCCGTTAGCTATATAGGCAATGAAGCCTTGAATATCAATTTGGGCAGGGCATGCCAGTTGGCAAGGAGCTATACAGTCACCATAGTGATTGGACAGGAGCAGTTCCAGGGCGCTCTTTCTGATTTCAGCCAGAGCCTCGGTATCGGTAGTTACCACCATGCCGTCACTAACTTCAGTTGAGCAGGCGGTTAAAAGTTTTGGAGCGCCTTCAACTTCAACAAAACAGAGACGACAGGCTCCAAATGGTTCAATTCTCGGGTCATAACACAGGCTTGGGATATCGATACCTGCTTTTCTAGCTGCTTCTATCACTTTTGTACCTTTTGCAACCGCTATTTCTTTACCGTCAATTGTCAGCTTCACTTGTTCCATATCTATTCCCTCCCCCCGCTGGCTGCAGTCTCTTTTACAGCATTTGTTTTACCTTCCGAAACAACTTCAATTGCATCAAACTTGCAGGCGCTGATACATAAACCGCACCTGATGCAGGCTTCTTCGTCAATAACATGGGGTTCTTTCTTGTCACCTGTAATGGCTGCGGCAGGGCACTGCTTCTTACAGAGCCCGCATCCCTTACAGTTATCCTCGATAACTCTATAGCTAATAAGGTCCTTACACTTCTTGGCGGGACATCTCTTTTCATGGACATGAGCTTCATATTCATCCCGGAAATACTTGATAGTTGTAAGTACCGGGTTTGGAGCAGTCTGGCCAAGTCCACACAGAGATCCCTTGATAATGTTTTTACCCAGCTTTTCCAACCTGTCGATGTCTTCAGGTTGTCCTTCGCCCTGGCAAATTCTATCCAATATATCAAGCATTTGCTTGGTTCCAATCCTGCAGAAGGTACACTTACCGCATGATTCTTCAGTAGTAAATCTCAGGAAGAAACGCGCAACATCAACCATACAGGTATCTTCATCCATTACTAAAAGACCGCCTGAACCCATAATGGCGCCAATTTCTTTCAATGATTCGTAGTCTACTGAAGTGTCCTGCATATCGGCAGGTATACATCCACCTGAAGGTCCACCGGTCTGAACAGCTTTAAAAGGTTTACCGGACGAAATTCCTCCACCGATATCAAAGACAATATCTCTAATACTGATTCCCATCGGTACTTCGATAAGGCCACCGCGTTTTACTTTACCGGCAAGTGCAAAAACTTTGGTTCCTTTGCTTTTTTCAGTTCCACACTTACTGTAAGCTTCGGCGCCATCGGAGAATATCCTTGCTACGTTAGCAAGAGTCTCAACGTTATTGATACAGGTGGGTTGTTGCCAAAGGCCCTTTTGTGCAGGGAAAGGAGGCTTGAAACGCGGCATACCCCTCTGGCCTTCAATACTGGCAATTAATGCGGTTTCCTCACCGCAAACAAACGCTCCTGCACCTTCACGAATTTCTATATTGAAATCAAAGCCGGTACCCTGGATATTTTTCCCTAAGTACCCTTTTTCTTCAGCCTGCCGGATGGCTATTCTTAAACGCTTAACTGCCAGAGGATACTCGGCACGGATATAAATATAACCTGTATCTGCTCCAATTGCATAAGCTGCTATTGCCATACCCTCTAAAAGACTATGGGGATCGCCTTCCAGCACACTTCTGTCCATAAAAGCTCCGGGGTCACCTTCGTCGGCATTACAGACCACATATTTCGGGGTGCTATTCGCTTCCCTTGTAAACTTCCACTTCAGATAAGTGGGGAAACCTGCACCACCGCGACCCCTTAAACCTGATTTTTCAACTTCTGCAATAACTTCTTCAGGAGTCATGGTTGTAACAGCTTTTTTGAAACCTTCATATCCTCCTGCTTGAAGGTAGCTGTCGATACTCTCGGGATCAATCACACCGCTGTTTCTTAAAAGTATGCGGTGTTGTTTTGTCAAATAGTCACTATCTCCCAATGCTTCTGTATCAGAGTATACTACCCAATCCAAAATTGGCCGGTCGCCTTCAATATGCTCCGTAATTATTTGCTCAATTTTCTTTTCATCTACGTCACCATACAAAAATATTCCCTTTTCATCCTTAACCTCCACCAGAGGTTCATGGAAGCACATACCTATACAACCGGTTTTATAAAGTTTTGCCTTATCTTTATTGAGGTTATTTTGTAAATAGTCGTAAATTTTTTGAGCACCGGCTGCAATTCCGCAACTTGCCAATCCTACTTTAACAATTTTTTTGCCACTCATTTTTAGTCACCCCCACATCCGCATTGGCATTGACATTGACTTTTTCCTTCCGGTTGCTCGTCCCTTACTTTTTGGGGAAAATCCCCGCTTTTAACAAGCTTGGTTGCCTTTTCAGGAGTTAAACGTCCGAAGGTTTCACCATTAATATTTATAACAGGTGCCAAGCTGCAGCACCCTAAACAAGCTACCTTTTCCACGGTAAACTTTCCATCAGGGCTGGTATTACCTTCTTTAATGTTTGCGGCCCGCAGTAAAGCATCAGTGATTTCTTCAGCCCCAGCTAAATGGCATGCCGTTCCATGGCAAACCTGAATAAGGTTTTCGCCGATGGGTTGGAGACGAAACTGGGAGTAGAAAGTAATAATGCTAAATAAATCACTGGCGGGAATTCCTGTTAGTTCAGTAACTCTGGGCAATGACTCCTTAGGCACATAGCCAAATTCGTTTTGAATGTTTTGAAGAATTGGTATAGCAGCGCCACGCTTTGTCCAATGACGGTGCACTATATTATCGATCTTTTCCTGCATTTGAACATCAAGTTCCAGTTTTAATGCCATTATCCCCTCTCCCTTGCTAATATTCTTCAAAAGGATGTTCGAAAAGCGCTGCTTTTCGAACACTCATCTATATAAAACGAAACTACTTTGATACAAGTTGTATTATAACATATGAATATAACTTTCTCTATTAAGAGTTAATATTTTAGTAATATTTCTAAAAATATTACTATTTTTCAATTAGTGAAAGGGCTCGCTTTCTCAGAGAAAAATGTAATTTACAGTTATCCACAACAAAATTCTACAAAATAAGACAAAAGTCCCTACCCCCAGTAGTATTTTAGGGGTAAGGACTTGCGGTCAGGAAGCTTTTTTCCACATAAACACTTGAGTTATCCACATTTGTCCACAGAGTTATCCACAGTTTTAGCTTTTGCCTATTTTAACAGTAACATATTTGGTAACTCCATCCCTGAAGACCAGGAGAACTACCTTTTGTCCCACTTCGCACTTTTTAATTTTTTCCACAAGGTCTTCTGAAGTTTTAATTTCCTGGCGGTTAAATTCAAGTACCACATCCCCACGTCGTAAACCGGCTTTTTCTGCAGGGCTTCCGGGCTGAACACTCGCTATAACAGCGCCTTTCTGCTCGGATAGGCCAAAGTACTCCTGTAATTCCGGGGTAACATCCTGGATATATACGCCTAACCAGGGGCGAATTACCTCTCCCTTTTCAATTAACTGGTCTAAAACTTCCTTAACTGTTTCTGTTGGAATAGCAAATCCTATCCCCTGCGCTCTGGCATTTATTGCAGTATTGATACCTATAACTTCTCCTTTCAAATTTAAAAGGGGTCCTCCACTGTTTCCAGGGTTAATGGAAGCATCTGTCTGCAGGAGATTCTTAAACACTTTACCGTCAATTGTTAGAGGACGTCCTTTAGCACTTATCACACCTGCTGTCACTGTGTGGTCCAACCCGTAGGGGTTGCCTATTGCTACTACCCAATCGCCTACATTTACTTTTTCTGAGTCTCCCAGTTTTAAAACAGGCAAATCTTTATCTTCGGGAATTTTTAAGACTGCCAGATCGAGTTGCTCATCCTGGCCTATTATTTTAGCTTCTATTGGTTCCTCTTTATCCTGCATAGTTACGGTAATCTTTTCTGCATTATCAACAACATGCTGATTTGTCAGGATATACCCTTCTTTGGAAATAATGAAACCGGACCCTAAACCGCTGCTTTTTCTGGGAACCTCAAACTGTTTGCCTCCAAAAAATTCCCTGAAGAAGGGATCGTTAAAAAACGGATCCATCTGGCTTGCAGAAACTGTCCTGATAGTTTCAATTTTAACTACTGCAGGACTTACCTTTTTGGCTATAGAAGCTACGTCAATAGGCCCCCCGGTCTGTGGATGAGAAATTACTTCACTGGCATCTTGACCATCATCTAAACCTGTTTGGGCTATAGATGGGCGGGAATAAAAGAGATATCCCCCAACCCCAACTCCTATTAAAAATACAACAACCAGTAAAATAGTTAGCGTTCTTTTATTTAAATTCATATTATTCCACCTCCTGTATAAAAGAATAATGCATAAACCTTAAAATTACCTTAAAATAGAATAAAAAAGCGTTAAAATTTTGAAGTAAGTGTTCGAACATCCTCTCAAAGGGAGTGTGTAATTATGCCTGCTACTATACTTGTGGTAGATGACGATGAAAAAATAACTACCTTTTTATATCGTATTTTGACCTACGAGGGCTATGAAGTATACGTTGCACATGATGGAATCGAGGGTTTTAATAAAACTTTGGAAGTTAAACCGGATCTTGTTATTCTGGATATTTTGATGCCCGGTATAGACGGTATTGAGGTTTGCAAACGCCTCAGAAAACAAAATGTTACTACCCCCTTCCTAATGCTTACTGCCAAGGATGAAGTTACAGACCGTGTCCAGGGACTCGATGCAGGAGCTGACGATTATTTGGTAAAGCCCTTTGCACTGGAAGAGCTGTTGGCCAGGGTACGGGCACTCTTGAGACGCCGCCAGAGAGAAGAGAAAGGTGATAAGAATACACTTAAATTCGCAGATTTAACCCTTAATACTGCTACCAGGGAAGTATTTCGAGGAAAAAGAAGGTTAACTCTAACTACAAAGGAATTTGAACTTTTAAAGCTCTTTTTAGAAAATCCCCGTCAGGTACTTTCTAAAGAACTTATTATGGAGAAAATCTGGGGATTCGATTATAGCGGTGAATCAAATGTTCTGGAAGTCTATATCCGTATGCTGCGTCAAAAACTTGAAGAAGGGGATAATTCACGCTTAATCCATACAGTTCGAGGAGTAGGATATACTCTAAAAGAAGAGGTGTAAACTATGTCTTTGAGAAGTCGCCTCACACTTTTATACTCTACGGTTTTGGGAACTACATTACTGCTGATGGCGCTCCTTTTGTATGTTTTTATGGCCAGTAACCTCATGGCGGGAGTTGATAAGGAAATAGCTCAACAATCCAGGGAAGTCTTGCTTTCCATCCGCATAGTGGACCGTTTTCCCTTTCCCCTTGAGGAGGTAGTACTTCCCGATGTGGACGTATTTGCAGCCCCCGACACTTATTTGCAGGTGGTAAACACCAGGGGAAAGATTATTGCCAGGTCTCAAAATTTAGCAGGACAGTCGCTTCCTTTTTCTTTACGGACTATTACCAAAGGTCAGGATGGAAAAGAATTTTATCAAACCTTTCGCTATGAAAATGCCCGTTTAAGGGTTATCAATCACCCCCTTATTATTAAGGGAAATTATTTAGGTATAATTCAGGTGGGACGTTCACTTATTGCAGTGGATCAAGCCTTAAACAGGTTAAAGCTGCTTCTCATTATAGGCAGTTTTCTTGCAATTGCAGTTGCTGCAACTTCAGGCTGGTACCTCTCCAAAGTGGCATTAAGGCCTGTCACGGAAATCTCCAAAATAGCAACTGAGATAGCTAAAACAGGCGATATGACCCGCCGCATAAATTACCGCGGGCCTAAAGATGAATTGGGACATCTGGCAGATACCTTTGATGCCATGGTCAGTAAACTGGAAAAGGCTTACCAGAGATTGCAGGAAAGTCACTCCGCACAAAAGAGATTTGTAGCTGATGCCTCCCATGAGCTGCGTACTCCCCTGACCACCATTCGAGGCAATGTGGAATTCTTGCAAAAGATAGGCAACTCGGATCCGGAAATAACAAAGGATATCCTGAAGGATATAGAGTCAGAAGCTGAAAGAATGTCCCGCTTGATTCAGGATATGCTTGCACTGGCAAGGGCAGATGCGGGTTTTCAGCTTCAAAAAAGCCCTCAATCACTCCATGAGATATTGATAAAGGTAATTCGCTCAGTGGAAAGATGGGATGTTTCGCAAACCTTCCTGACTGCTGATTTGGATAAAGCTAAAGGCATTACGGTAAATGCAAATAAGGATTACCTGCAAGAAGCATTTTTCATACTTCTTGACAATGCCTTCAAGTACACTCCCCCGGAGGGAAAAGTAACGCTTGAAGTACTGGAAAATCCCCAAGAAGTTGGAATAGCTGTCAGGGATACCGGCATAGGCATCTCCCCGGATAACCTGGAAAATATCTTCAAAAGATTTTACAGGGTGGATCCTTCCAGGAAAAAGGGCGGTACCGGCCTGGGGCTTGCAATCTGTAAATGGATAGTGGAGCAGCACGAAGGACGGATAGAGGTAGAAAGTGAACCGGGAAAGGGAAGTACCTTTACCATCTGGTTACCGACGAAATAAAAAAGCCACGACAATAAAAAAATTTAGTGACCAGAATTTTTCGCTTTGTGATTCAATATGCTTTGCGCAAATGGAACAATATGATATTAGTGTGGAACTTGGAATAGACAAGCGTTTTTATGAGATGGGTAAACAAAGTAATGCCAGGGCTAAAGAGAAAATAAAAAGGAATTAGCCAATAACTTAATAACTTAAGTGCCTGGCAACACTCTGTAAACCTGGCACCACTCTGTAAACCCTACCACACTATTGTTTGGGTTTAAAGGTTTTGCAGGCTGTTCCGTCAGAACTGTTTACCTGCCTACCCATACTAGAAGTCACCTCGATGGAATCAGCAGCGCAAACCTTATTTTGATTGTGATGACATTCTTCAACCATGCATTTAATACCAAGGCCCACTTATAATCACCTCCTCGGGTAATTTTCTTTACAATTTTAAATAGCTATTCAAAATTTAGTCTACCCGAGAAGAAAAAAATTATGCAGTTTTACATTTGCGTGGTAAGGTTACCGTAAAGGTACTTCCTTCACCGGGTTTGCTGCTGGCAGTTACAGTACCACCATGCGCCCTCACCAGACTTTTAACGATTGCTAATCCTAAGCCACTGCCTCCTTTTTTCCTGGTTCTGGCCTTGTCCACCCGGTAAAACCTTTCCCAAATATACGGTAGTTCTTCAGGAGGAATCCCTTCTCCTGTATCGCTAACCTTAATAATGAAGTTATCACCGTTATATTGCGCCTCAAGGCTTACCTTTCCACCGGCAGGTGTATAGTGAATAGCATTGTTTACAAGATTTATCAGGATCTGCTCAATTCTTCCCTGATCCCCAGATATAGGCGGAGTTTCTCCAACAAGAGCTTTCAAATCCAGGGTAACTTTCTTTTCTTCCGCAGCAGGTTTAAATGTCCGTACTATACTTTTCAGAACATCATTGATATGAAATTCACTTATATTAAGGGTGAGTTGGCCTGCTTCCATGGCATTTAAATCGGACAAGTCATCAACAATACGATTAAGCCTTGTGGCTTCATCTGATATAATATCCAGATATTCCTTTTGTTCCTCCTCAGTCGAAGCCATGCCATCGGATAGCGCTTCAGCGTAACCCTGTAACAAACTTAAGGGAGTTCGAAGTTCATGTGATACATCTGATAAAAACTGTTTTCTTACTTCTTCCGCCTTTTCCAGCTCTTCTGACATAAAGTTAAAAGTTTTTGCCAGGTTACCTACTTCGTCACTTGTTTCCACAGGCACTCTGCCGCTAAAATCGCCGGCAGCCACCCTCTTGGCAAAGCCATTCATTTTTAAAAGGGGTTTGGTAATTTTACGGGATAGAAAGAAACTGAGAATTGTAGCCAAAACAATTGCACCAATTGCAGTTAAAAAAATCAGTCTTCGAAAGTCACTTACTGTTTTTGTTATGGGCTCCACAGGTTTAAAGAGCATAATTGCACCCAGCACTTCTTCTTGCTCTTGTACCGGAACTGCAACCATCAGCATTGATTTTTCAAAACCAAAATTTCTTCCCTTTCTAATGATAATACTACCCTTCAGAACTTCATCCACTTCCTCACAGCTAAGATTCATCCCGGGTTGCATAGGCATACCCGGATTACAGGTTCCAACCATACCCTTTCTGTCTACAACCATAATATGGCCTTGAATAAAGCTGCTTATAGTATTTATCTGATATGACAGTTCCTCCTGGCTGGTAACTTTTTTCATAATTTGCTCTATATTCCTGCCCTGTTCAATCATTGCTCGAGCCTGTATATCAAAATATAAATCCTCAAGCAAGGTATTCAGGGAAAGCCCCACAACCATCAGGGTAATTGATACCAGTATTACTATTAGAAGCCACAATTTTACCGCAATGCTCTCCCTCAATCTACCACCTCAAATTTATAGCCTACTCCCCAGACAGTATGAATATATTTTCGATCAGAGTTAGCTGCTATCTTTTCCCGTAAATTTTTGATGTGGGTATCAACAGTTCTTAAATCACCAAAATAATCATAGCCCCATACTTCTTCAAGTATCTTCTCACGGCTAAAAACCCTGCCTTTATTGCTGGCCAGGTAATAAAAAAGATCATATTCCTTGGGTGTCAGTGTAATTTCCTTTCCCTCAACAAATACCCTTCGTGATTCCATTTCCATTATTAACCCGGGAAACTCCAGTTTTTCGGTCTTTTGTTCCATCTTATTGCCTTTCGTACGCTTCAGAAGCGCTTTTACCCTGGCAACCACTTCCCTTGGGCTAAAGGGTTTGACAACATAGTCATCGGCTCCCATTTCAAAACCGACCAGCTTGTCCACCTCATCACCCTTGGCAGTAAGCATGATAATGGGAACATCGGAAAAAGAGCGAACTTCCCTGCAAACCGCCATTCCGTCAATCACCGGAAGCATCAGATCAAGAACTACCAGGTTGTAGTCGGTTTTTTTGATTTTTGTCAATGCTTCATCCCCGTCAGCTGCCTCATCTATTTTGAAGCCCTCTCTCTGAAGATACATTTTAACAAGGGAGCGAATTTTTTCTTCGTCATCTACCACCAGTATCTTAATATGTTCATGCATTTTTATCACCTCATGGTTATTATATCTAAAAAAAAGCTCAAAGAAAACGGCAACCCTTATCTTAGGAGTTGCCGTTTTCTTTAAATCTTATTATTGAGCGGTTTAATTAGTATGCATTATTTTGGAAACCATAGCCTCCCCGGGGGCCAAAACCACAGCCTCCGTATCCGCCGCAGAATCCGGGACCAAAGAACCTGCCATTGTTATCCGGCAGCTGAATACCCTGTTTTTCTGCTATTTTTTGCCTGATTTCCCACATCTTCTGGTAAAGTTCTTGAAGTTCCTCATCCTGGGGAGATACTGTTACTACAGGGGCAGCCTTGTCTGCCGCAAAAACGGGATATGCCATTACTACCAATAGGACTACAACAAGCAGAACCATCAATTTTGTCTTCATGCGCATTCCTCCTTTAATACTATTTGTATTTTCACTATTAGTATAGCCCCGACTTTTGATAAAGTTTTGAAGAAAATGTGAAGAAATTGTGAAGGGATATTTAAATATTTTATTTACATAAGATATTCTTCTAAAGCTTCCATATCCTTGATAATAATGGCCTGCCCCTTAACATCGATGATTTCCTGGTTTTTAAGTTTGGAAACAACCCTGCTGATTGTTTCCCTCGTTGTACCGACCAGATTAGCCATGTCCTGCCTGGAAAGTCTTAATTCAATTTTTATTCCTTCCCCTGTTTCTTTGCCGAAGCTTTCACTTAGTTTCTTTAAGATGGTAACGGTTCTGGTAAAGACATCGGTTACACCCATATTTCTTATCCTGTGATGGGCTTCAATAAGCTTGTTGTTCAACTGGCGAATAAGCTCAAGCGCCAGTCCTGAATTCTCTTTAAGCAAGTTTTCGAGGTCTTTATTTTTTATAAAACCTACCTCTGACTTTTCCAACGCTGTTGCAGTTACAGGATATGGCTGATCCTTTTTTAAAAGTGTAACTTCAGCAAAAACATCGCCAGGACCCAGGGTACAAATGATAATTTCCTGTCCCGTCGGAAAAAGCTTTGAAGCTTTAACTTTTCCCGAATATAAAAAGTAAAAGGCTTCCCCGGGATCACCTTCCCAGAAAATAGTTTCCCCCTTTTTATAGGTTTGGGTAACTATTAGTTCGGATATTTTCTGTAACAAATCTTCCGATAAGTCACTAAAGAGGTCTATTTTTCTCAGGAGTTTTGTGTGCATCATTTTCCCCTTTCATTATTTCGTATTAGCTTCATATCTTCTCTTCAACTCCTGAATTTCCCTGCATACCAGAACCCTAACCTTCTATCTTATGCAAATATTTTTCTATTAAATCACCAAATCTGACATGAGAACCAGGAGCTTCTAAAACTACCTTTAAAGCATCCTGTAAATATTGTTTTACTTCCTCTTCGTCCGCAATTTCAGCAACATCTACTGCAAGCCGGGGATGCCTGCCCAATTTGCCACCCGCAATTATCCGCCATGCTTCCTTACCTCTTGTTATGGCGTTAACAGGACAAACACGGATACAATCACCGCAACCAATACAATTCTCACTGTTTATCTTTACACTCTTACCGCCCGGAGAAATAGCTTTTTCCCGACAAGCCTTAATGCACTTATTACAAAGAGTACATAACTGTTCCTTAACTTCGGGATAAACTACCTTATATAGGCCAAAGTCCTTGATTTGAGGCTGGGAGCAGCAGTTAGGGCATCCTGCAAGGCAAATCTTAAAAACCTGGTGAGGTTTTATTTTGCCCTGCAGCATTTCTTTTCTTTCAGCGGAGAAATTGCTTTCCTCTACTACATCTTGAATTATTTTTTGAAGTCTCTCAAAGTTATCTAAAGCACTTGGGCAATCATCCTTAGCCCAGCAACTCTCAATTTTTAAAGGCTCTCCATTATATTGCTTCATCATGGTACTCCTCTCCCAATATAAATTTTATTTTATTATACCCAAAGAAAATTTTTTAAAATGTGATGAAAATCACTTATGCTATTAGGAAGAGGGATTAGCCATTATCATGCGGCTAATCCCTTCTTTTGTGGCAGACTTATTAAATACCCAGTTTCTGCCTCTTCTTGTTAATATGATCCTCTATTCCTTGAGCTGCCTCTTCCGGAGTATCACCAAGCGCTACTTTGCCACCTGTGAGACCTTCTAAGTCTTCAGTTAATAGTTTTGCAAGTTCAGGTCCACCGGTTACAGGCGGAACAGGTGATAGATGAGTATATAAACCATAAGCTAGAGCAAATAGACCGTCAATGGTAGCCTTTTGTTCCATCCATTCAGGAGCACTTACAGCCACCGGTAAATCCGAAGTATCAACCCCGAGTGTATCTGCAATAGCAGTAACAAGCATTGATATTCTTCCTGTATCCGTGCAGGTACCAAAGCTTAAAACGGGAGGAATTCCAAGGCTGTTGCAAACTTCCTTTAGCCCTTCGCCTGCATACTGCAATGCATCCATGTTGGCCATACCGGCAACCTCTAAGCCATGATTACCGCAACCGCCTGCTATTACCAGAATATCTCTTTTTATAAGCTCTTTTGCCAGGTTAACTGTCATCCAGTCCTGGGGACCGTTTTTCAAGGTACTGCAGTTGACAATGGCTGTCACGCCTTTTATTTTACCGGCTTTGATAACATCCAGGAACGGATCCAACTTTCCACCCAGTGCCTTTAAGACTGCTTCCGTTGAAAAACCTGCTATTGCCTTGGTAGTTTTTTGAGGTACATACGGTTGTACATTTTGTTTTCTCACGGGGAAGTTGGCTATACCCCAGTCCAGTAATTTAGTTGCTATTTCCACTGCTTCCGGCGGTTTATAGTCAAGGTTTTTGTCAACCTTTGGTATTCTTACCAGGTCATTCACAGATACGAGGGTTACTTTGTACTTTTCTGCATAAGGATGAAGATTCGGAGGAGAACAGTTTTCATCCATTGCAAATACGTCTACCGTACCGGTAGCCAAAAGGGGCTCTATTGAAATCCAGTTGCCAATATGACCTGCAAAAACATCATCCATTTCAAAGCGCTGTAATATTTCCTGCCCTGTCTCAATGGAACCTATGACCCTTATTCCTTTAGCTCCCGCACGTTTTGCCTTTTCCTGCCATTCGGGTTTCTTAGCTTCGTAAATTGTTGCAATTCCTACCCACGGCTCATGACCGTTGAAAACTATATTAACATAGTCAGGGTCCATTACGCCAAGGTCCATATTAACTTCGTGGGGAGCGGGAGTTCCAAAAAGAATATCCTGGACCATCTCAAGGGGCAGCTGAGCGCCGTAAATACAGGCTATTCCCAGTCGCAATGCTTTTCGTGCTAACGAAATATAGTCGCCATCTACGTTAGTTAAACAGCTGGCAGTTGCGTCTTTGATTTCATGTAACACTCCGGCAGGGTAAATGGCAAGGTCCTGCCAAACCTTTTGCCTCTTTTGCGGTGCATATGCCTGAATGAGTTTACTCGGTTCACGGTAATCCTTGGAAAGTTCGGCTATGAGGAAATCTGCGAGTCTTTCCGCGACCTCTTCCTGCGTTCCTGAAGTGTCAATTCCTAAAGTGTTTGCCATATTATATAATTTATCCTTGTCAGTAATACCATAAGGCGTCTTACCTTCAGCCGTAGATTTTAAGGTGCTAAACGCCATAAAGGCATGGTGCGCATATGTTGAAGTCCCCATCACATTTCTAAGAAGCATATCTCTCATTGCCATTGCGTCAGGACTAATACCACAGGTGCCGAGTTCCGCACCTGCTTTCTCTGAAATTCTGCAGGGACCGTTACTGCATAATTGACAGCTAACTCCCGCTTCACAGAAATTGCAGCGGATTTTTACCTGAGGGTCCATCCGGTCAAAAACAGTACTCATGCCATCAGGCTTTAGTCTCTTTTCATACATTTCCTGAACGGAATCGTGATAACTGATTCGCCCGTCCATGCGGTGTATCATTTCCTTTGCCACAAAAATACCTCCTAATTTATAAAATTACATGTTTAGTTTTCTACAAAAAGAAAAAAATATTACTACAAACACAGCTTTATATTTTTTAAAACATACACGGTATAAATAACCATTTACTGTGAGAATATATTAAAAAATCAACGCTTTTCGGGGAGGGCAACATGAAAAAATTACTTCTTATCTTAATCCCTATCTTTCTAATCAGTGTTTTTGCCTTAAAAACTCCGCCTCTAAAGGATAAGCTTGATGGACCTCAATTCTGTGGTTCCTGCCACTTTATGGGACCATGGGCACAAACCTGGTATCACTCTGCACACAGGGAAGTAGCCAGTTGCAACGATTGCCACATTCCGCATGATTTTGTAAGAGGTTCTTTTTATAAAGCCTATACCGGATCAAGAGATGTGGTATTAACCATTGCAGGCAAAGTACCGACAGCATTTTATATCACTGAACACGGAAGTCAAGTGGTACATGAAAACTGTCTTTCCTGCCATGGCGAATTAATGCGAATTGTCGGTGACACGAAGAAGGGAGGAGGCAAATACTGCTTTGAATGCCATCGTAACACACCCCATACCCTGTAGAACTATATATCACTTACTCTTTAGACAGTATAAATAGTAGAAAGGAGATACAATAATGGCTAAAGAGAAGAAGAAAATTATAATTGGTTCAATTCTGGCAGCTTTAGTGTTTTTAGGAGGAGCTATTTTAATTTATAATAATAATCGGGTGGTAAGGACGGAAGACCCAAAATTACCGCCTATAGCAGAAGATGAAACTGATCCGGAAGTTTGGGGGCAACACTACCCCCGTCATTATGACAGTTACCGTAACGCTGTCGAAGGTCCCGTAGTTCGCACCAAATACGGTGGTAACGATAAGTATGACAAATTAGAAGAGTTTCCGGAAATGCGCACACTATTTGCAGGATATGGCTTTTCAGAAGAGTATAATGAAGATAGGGGGCACCCTTACGCAGTACAGGATATCGGTGCAATTAACCCCGCTCGAAAAAAATCCGGTGCAGTATGTTTAACCTGTAAATCTCCAGAAATACCCGAATTACTTGAAAAATTCGGTGATGATTTCTATACTATGGATTTTACTGAGGTAAAAGACAAGTATATAAAACACTCAATAGCTTGCTCAGATTGCCATGATCCCAAAACTATGGATTTACATATTACACGACCGGCACTGAGAAAAGCACTGTCCAAAATGGGTATAGATGTGGATAAAGCTGACCGTCAGGAAATGCGGACCCTTGTCTGTGCCCAGTGTCACGTTGAATATTATTTTGCCGGAGATAAAAAAATAGTTACCTTCCCCTGGGGTGAAAGTATTGAAGGTATGAAACCGGAACAGGTTTATGAATATTATCAGAGTGGTGAATACAAAGACAAACCATTTGTAGATTGGACTCACCCAAAGAGTAAAACGCCAATGCTAAAGGCTCAGCATCCGGATTATGAGTTCTTTATGAACAGCACCCACCAGGCAGCCGGTGTTGCCTGTGCAGATTGTCATATGCCATATGTCAAGCAAGGAAATGTAAAAATTAGTTCCCATGATTTGAAAAGTCCTTTACGCAATATCAGCGAAAGTTGCGGCGTTTGCCATCGCGAAGATGAAGAATATTTAAAGAGCCGAGTTGAACATATTCAAGACAACAATTATAACCTGTTAAAAGTTGCTGCAGATAGAAATGTTGAAGCAATAAAAGAAATCGAAAAGTCGTTAAATTCACCCGGAGCCGATCAAGAGCTTATTAAGCAAGCGCAGCAGTATCATCGTCAAGCCCAGTGGTTATGGGACTGGATGTCTGCAGAAAACAGTATGGGTTTTCATAACCCTGAAGAAGGTTTAAACTATATTGGTAAATCCATAGATTTTGCACACAAAGCTATCCGGGCTGCACAACGGGCCCGCGGCGAGTAGAGAATAAAGTATAAAGAAACGCAGGATACTCAGATTATTATATCCTGCGTTTTTATTATTTTATCACGTTCTTCACTTTATTGCCTTCACTACCGTGGCAAAGGAATTTTCACTCCACTGTTCCTCTTTGAAATTTCCAAAATACTGCATTTCTTTGAAGCCTGCTTCCATTAGTAAACTATTCAAGTTGCTCCTTAAAAGGGGTTTAAGAATCACAGTGTTTTTATGCTCACTTTTTTGTCCTTCATTTTCAATGCTTAACACTGTGCAAAAATCAATATTTCCATCATCCCTAAAATGATAGTACCTCTTAAATTCTATCCCCATTGTTTTGTTGGTAATTGTGGGAAGTTGCCTAACATTCTGCTTTAAGACTCTGTCGTAGTTTACAGTTTGAATTATGATGAGGCCCCCGCCAACCAGCACCCGGTACATTTCTTGGAGAGACTTCAGTATTTCTTCTTCCTGTAAAAGGTGTACCAGGGAATTGCCTATACAGATTACTCCGTGAAATTCTTCATCATGATAAGGAAGGTTAAGCATATCAGCCGTTTCAAAAAAAGCAGGCAATCCTTCTTTTTTAGCCCTTTCCCGGGCAATTTCAATCATTTCCCTTTGAATGTCAATTCCATAGGATTTCATACCCCAGGCAGCAAATTCTCTGGTATACTCACCTGTGCCACAAGCTACATCAAGTACTTTTTTAACACCGTGCTCCCGAAAGTGTTTTTTGAAAAAGCTCAATTGAGGTTCCTTGGCAGGAAATATGTATTTATAAAATTTACTCAAGTCTCCATAAAAGCTCATTAACTTCACCTCTTTTCTTTAGTATGTACTGTTACTATAAATTTTAACATTAATAAAAAGGGTAAACCAAGCATGTAACTTAGTTTACCCTAATTTTTCAAAGAAGATAGTTTAGTTTTTATTTAGATAAACAGGTTGAGGTTTGATCTTTCTGCGGAATCCAGATACGTAGCAACACCACCAATTTCCACCCCATCAATCAATTCTTCCTTTTTAATCCCCATAACATCCATTGACATCTGGCAGGCTATCATTTTAACACCCTGTTCCTGTGCTGTTTGAATTAATTTTTCCAGACTGTCAACATTTTTCTTATTCATTACCCATTTCATCATCTTGCTTCCAAGTCCACCCATGTTCATTTTAGACAGGGTAAGCTGCGGAGCGCCCTTTGGCATCATCATACCGAACATTTTTTCAATAAATCCTTTTTTAACAGCCGGTCCATCAGGTTTTCTCAAAATATTTAGGCCCCAGAAGGTAAAGAACATGGTAACCTTTTTACCTGTTGCAGCTGCTCCATTGGCAATGATAAAGGACGCTATTGCCTTATCAAGGTCACCACTAAAGACAACCATTGTTTTTTCATCACCTTTTGCAGTTACCTCACATACCGGAGCATTGTTATCCTTTCCTTTTTGAATTTTTGCTGTTACCTTGCCTTCATTACTCTGAACCGCCAGTAGAATGTTACCTGTAGTATTGCACCAGGACTGAATATCCCTTCCAAAAGCAGGATCAGTTGCTACTACTTCTAAAATGTCTCCAGGATTCATTGCTTGCATTTGCTTTTTCACCTGAACAATAGGCCCCGGACACTGTAGACCGCACGCATTGAGCTGAACCCTCCGGCTTTCCTTTGCCTCAAAGATCTCTTTTTCACTTGCGGCAGCAACTTCATCACAGGAAGGATTCCCTGCTTGCAGCTCCTGGGGATTTATCATCCGGGCAGCCTGGTAGGTTTTATAACCACCGCTTAAATTATAGACATTTTCAAAACCTTTTTGTGCCAGAATACGGCAGGCAATGTATGCCCGTAAGCCAACCTTGCAATATACCACTATTTTCTTATCCTGCGGAAGTTCATTTACTCTCTCCCTCAAGTCATTAAGGGGAATATTAATTGAGCCGGGAATTTTACCGCATTCCACTTCATCAGGGTCTCTCACGTCAAGGATACAGGTATCTTCCGACAATAGATCCTGTAATTCATGCCACTGAATGTTTTTCACTCTACCTTTAAGGATATTTTCTGCAACATAACCTGCCATATTTACAGGGTCCTTGGCAGAGGAATAGGGAGGTGCATAGGCAAGTTCAAGTTTAATTAGGTCGTGAACAGTGCCTCCCATTCTAATTACTGTTGCTAAAACATCAATCCTTTTATCAACGCCTTTATAGCCTACCGCCTGTGCTCCTAAAAGCTTACCGTCATCAGGAGAAAAAAGAATTTTTATTGCCATGTCAATTGCTCCCGGATAATATCCTGCATGGGACCCCGAATGAGTATGGGAAGCAATATACTTTACGCCTTTTCTTTTCAGGGCCTTTTCATTGGCTCCTGTGGAGGCCACAGTCATATCAAAAATCTTTGCCACTGCTGTGCCAAGGCTTCCCTCGTATTGTATTTCATTTCCACAGATATGGTCTGCAACCATTCTGCCCTGCTTGTTAGCCGGGCTTGCCAGGGGGATTACAGTCTTTTCGCCCGTTACAAAATCTTCAACCTGGATGGCATCACCCACTGCATAAATATCAGGATCTGATGTCTGGAGGGATGAATTTACGACTATTGCTCCCCTATCACTAACTTCCAAACCTGCTTCCTTGGCAAGTTTGCCTTCCGGGCGAATTCCCATGGCAGAGATTACAAGATCACATTCCAACTTTTTACCGCTCTGTAAATAGACAGTTGTTGTCTTTTCGGAGTGAGATAATGATTTAACACCATCTTTCAAATATAATGCAACATTATTCATGAGCAGTTTTTCATTTATATAGGCAGTCATTTCCACATCAAGGGGAGGCATAACCTGGTCTGCTAATTCAACAAGGCTTACCCGGAGACCTAGATGGCGAAGGTTTTCCACCATTTCCAGTCCTATAAAACCTCCCCCAACCACAACGGCACTTTGAGGCTTATGGGTATCTATATACTCTTTAATTTTATCCGTATCTTCCAGTGACCTTAGAGTAAAGATTCTTTCGCCATCTATCCCCGGGATAGTTGGTTTAAGTGGCTCAGCACCGGGAGATAAAAC
>Ga0182240_100071_pt1 | contig 53131 bp, 50 predicted proteins | sample hydfrates4_PW_90_FD_145594 | JGI IMG/M metagenome (GOLD analysis project Ga0182240, IMG submission 145594) | Subsurface microbial communities from deep shales in Texas, USA - hydraulic fracturing test 4_PW_90 | ecosystem: Environmental > Aquatic > Deep subsurface > Shale gas/oil reservoir >...
CTCCGAGCCGGCGGCTGTCAATATAAAGGCGGGCACCCAGTCTCCCCAAATCATGAAGGGTGATTCAGCAGATCCTAAAACTGCCGGCCTAAGGACGGATTCCACTACGGGTAACAATACACCCGGTTCCACTCATGCTGGCAGGGGTGTTGTAACAGGCGGGGAGAAGCAGGTCGTTTCTTCCAATCAAACAGCGCAGCCTGCCGGGAATAGTGCTGCCGTTTCTGATAAGCCAAGCAGCAATGGTAAACAGTCAAACTCCGAGCCGGCGGCTGTCAATATAAAGGCGGGCACCCAGTCTCCCCAAATCATGAAGGGTGATTCAGCAGATCCTAAAACTGCCGGCCTAAGGACGGATTCCACTACGGGTAACAATACACCCGGCTCCACTCAAGCTGGCAGGGGTGTTGTACCGGGTGGGGAGAAGCAGGTCGTTTCTTCCAATCAAACAGCGCAGCCTGCCGGGAATAGTGCTGCCGTTTCTGATAAGCCAAGCGGCAATGGCAAACAATCTAACTCTACACCGGCAGCTAACGATATTAAGACAGGCATGCATTCTCCTCACACTTTAAAGGTGGATACAGCGGCCCCCAAAATCGCGGCTGCTCCCGTAACGGGTCCCTCTAATAACGAGGTTGCCGGGCAAAAGATGGGGTTCCCTGCTAATAACGCTGCACCCGGCGCCGGACAAACCGATACCGAAAAACAGGCTACCTTTGATTTAGAAATATCCAGAAAGGTCAACCCTGTTGCAGCCAAACAATATAACGAGGGAAACTTACCGGGCCAAAAGGAGGCTAATTTTACCCCTTCCAGGGGGCAGTCCGGCCCTGATCGCATATTAGGTTCATCCGGCACAGATCAGCAGGCCCGAAGCCTTCAGGGCAGCAATCCACCTAAGAATCAAGAACAACCTAATTTAATTAAAAATGAAACATCTATAAATCCACTTCAAGCTCATATTGTCAAAAGCGATGCAGCTTCCACAGTAAATACCGGCCAGAACATAACCCAGAGCGCCCAAATGGCGGCGCGCCTCGCCTCTGCTATACAGCAAACCGTAATTAACAAAGACGGAACCGCTTCACTGCGAATCAAACTGAAACCGGAACATTTAGGCGAGGTCACGATACGATTAGTATATAATCAAGGGAATTTACAGGCCCATTTTATGGCCACACATATGCACACCAGGGACATGCTTGAGCATTCCATGGGATTGCTTAAGGAAAATTTGTCCCAGATGAATATTAACTTAACCGATGCCTCAACGTCATCCAGTGATGACGGGGGTAAACCAGGGGAAAACCAACCCGGCGAAAAGCACTGGTATAAACCCAAGAAAGAAGAGGAAAGCTTTTCTTTCCATGAGTCAACTGAGGATATGCCGGAAGCTGAATCATCCCCCGGCGTAAAAACGGGTGTATTAAACAAACTGATATGATAGGGAGGTGACTTAATGCAGGTTAATTCCACTTCAAATACACTCTATTCAGAAGAAAAACAGGACAAGAGTCCAACTCAACAATTGGATAAAGACGCTTTTTTAAAAATTTTAGTGAGCCAATTGCGCTACCAAAATCCTCTAAACCCGCAGGATTCCAGCGCCTTTATTGACCAAGTGGTGCAATTGACATCAGTTGAACAGATGACTAAGCTGGCGTCAAACATGCAAAAAATGCTGGATTCACAAGAATTTAACAGGGCAGTAAACCTCATTGGACATGATGTTACGGTATTAGGTCAAAACGAGGAAATTATACAGGGAGCCGTGGAAAAGATAACCATGGTAGAAGGAAGACCGTATTTAGTAATTGAAGGACTGGAATACAGCATGGATAATCTTGTAAGTATTGCTGCCAGAACGGAACCGGAGAGCTCCGAAGGCAGCGATGAAACAGAGGAAACCGGAGAGCAAGAACAAGCGGGTGAATCCGGCAGCTCCGGATCTTCAAATGAAGAAAATGTAGAGGAGGCTTAAGGAATGTTCCGTTCCCCATATCTAAGCCTGTCCGGTATTGTTAATCACCAGAAACGCATGGACGTAATTGGTAATAATATCGCTAATTCAAATACCACCGCTTACAAGACCGGGCGTGCTGATTTCAAAGATGCTCTTTACCAAGCTGCGGACGGGTCCCAGCAAGAAAAAGCCTCCAATCAAATGGGTACCGGTGTCCATTTAGCCGGTATTAGCAGCAACTTTACGCAGGGACCTTTGCAACCCACTGGCCGCACATTGGATTTGGCAATTTCCGGCCCTGGCTTTTTCGGCGTTAAAGATGAGTCGGACAAGCTTAAGTTCACCAGAGACGGAACTTTATTTCTTGACAGTGAGGGTTATCTGGTTAACTCTTCCGGACTCAAAGTTGTAAATACAGATGAGGATGAAATCCAGCTGGATGTAAATGATTTTAAATCCCAGGAGGACTTAAAAATATCCAAAAGCGGGGAGATTTATATTGACGGCAACAGCACCGGTGAAGTGATTGCCCTGTTCAAGTTTCAGAATCCATGGGGATTAACCAAAGAAGGAAGCAATATTTTTCTTGAAAACGATAATACAGGAGAACGAATTTCTAATGAAGATGAATCGGAAGGTTTTGGATCCATTCGCTCCGGTTTTTTGGAAATGTCCAATATCGATTTGGCTCAGGAGTTGACCAATTTAATAACCACTCAAAGGGGTCACCAGGCTAATGCGAAGGTCTTTTCAACAGCTGATGAAGTTTTGCGAGAAATTATCGAGTTGAAGCGCTAAAGAGTAAAAGGGAGGTCTTTGAATGCTTAAGTCTTTGTTTGACGGCATTTCCGGTCTAAAGGGCCACCAAATTCGCATGGACGTTGTGGGTAACAACATCTCCAACGTCAATACCAACGGTTACAAAGCCAACCGGGCAAATTTTCAGGATACATTAAGCAATGTTATCTCTATGAATACACAACCCGGGGGACTTCAGTCCACCGGTAGAACCCTTGATTTGGCAATTAGCGGTGACGGTTTTTTTAAAGTAGTCAACCCGGAAAACGGTGAGGTCTACTATACCAGGGAAGGCATGTTTTCCATTGATCCCAGCGGCTATTTGGTAAATGCGGACGGTTACCGGCTGGTTGGTGATTTAAGGAATATTACCACTGCCACGGCATCAATAAGCAACGGTAGAGTCACAGCGGGCAACCTTACCGGTGTTAATGACATTTCTGCATTTATTACGGGAATAAAGGAATTCGGCCTAATTACAGCTGCCGATACACAAAATTCCACTGAGACCATTTCCCTGCAAGGAACCATGAGCGACGGTACAGCCGGCGCCGCCTATGATTTTACTGTTGAGACCGCACAAAGGGCGGTTATCTCCACTTCTGAAACATATAATTTAGACCCGGATACCACAACTTTAAGTGAACTAAACCTAAATAACGGTGATGTTGTGGAATTTTCCGTTTCCAATGCTTATACGGGAAATACAGAAACGTACCGGTTCAAGGTAATCAATGCTAATACACAAACAATAGGTGACCTGCAAAAGGCTATCTCGGAAAACCTGGGCGAAAACCTGGAAATGTATTATACCCAGGGCGGCCAAGAAGTTGACGGCTCTTCCCTGGATGGTACATCAACAGCCGGCTTTGCCATTAGAACCCAGGATTACGGACCAGGGATCAATTTAAAAGTCAGCACCTGGGATGACCTGGAGAACCCCAAGGATTTTGTTTTAAACACATCGGATAATGGTGTATCCGGCCAGGGTGATGATATTAACAGTATCATCCAAAAAATAAACGCGAAAACTGATGATACCGGAGTCCAGGCAGCTAAATCCGATAATAACAAACTCGTTTTAAGCACCGTGGGCAAAGGCGAAAATTCCCTGCTGCGGGTAAATGGCAGGGCAGCCACGCTGCTTGGATTACCTGTATCCGGCACAGTAGATGTTCCAGCCAGTACAAAGGGAACAACCGATTTCGCTCGCATAAACCCGGGGGATACCCTTAAAGATTCATCTAACCTAATATTACGAGGCACCCTGGAGGACGGCACCTTGGGCAGTTCACAAGAGTTTAATATTGAGACGGCCCAAAGGGCAGAGGTTAATGTAGGTAATAATTATTCAATTAGAGCCGGTGGCCTCACTACCCTGAGTGATCTGGGTTTTACAGGTAATGAGAAATTAACCTTCGCTTATAAAAACAAATATACAGGTCAAGAGGAAACCTTTGAAATTAATATAGGAAGTTCCCAGCAAACCAAGACACTCTCCTGGTTACAGGAACAATTTGCAGAAAAGGCCGCTGAAAAGGGCTTGGGCAACCAGGTTGAAATGTGCTACACCGACGACGGAAAGATAGTCGAACCGGGCTTCCTTGATTATGACGGGGACGAGGGTATAACCTTCAGGACCATTGATTATGGCCCGGGCGTTTCCTTTTCAGTGGTAACGGAAGATGTATCCAACGGATCCGTTAAGGATAACCTTTTTAACGGTATTGAATCCGGAAATGGTGAAGACATAAACGATTTAATAGAAAAAATCAATAAATTCAAGGATGTAACCGGGGTAATAGCATCCAATGTGGATGATCAACTTGTTCTAAAGACCCTGGGTGAGGGGGAATCGGCAAATCTTCAGGTTAGCGGTGATGCCGCCCAACTTCTTGGTTTCCCGGTATCGGCAACCAACAATTCCGCTGCCACTGTCAGCGGAACGGAGGATAGGGCCAGGCTAACACCGGCTGAGACTAAAAAAGATAGTTTAACTTTAACACTGCAGGGTACCCTTCCCAACGGTGGTCTAGGGGAAAAAGAGGACATCACCATAAAAACAGCTGAAGTGGCTGATGTCACCGCCGGTAATTACAACATAAGCGTAGACGGCAGCACAAAACTTTCCGATATTGTTACTGTTAACCCGGGGGATTCAATAAAGGTTACTTTTACAAATCCTTATACGGGTGTAGAAAATGCAACCATGGAACTGGACATCAATGGGGGAATGACTGTAAAGGAATTAAGGGATAGCTTTAACTCCACCGCCAAATCCAATGACATTGACCTGGAAATGTATTATACCACTGATAAAATTGCTTTCAAAACCACGGATTACGGTAAGGGAATTAAGTTTTCCATCAACACTGAAAACTCCGGGGCTCCCGCCAGTGTTTTCAGTGGGATCCCAATTAACTGGGAAGACACCACAAGCATGACATTAGATGACATTGTCAATACAATTAACGAGAAAAAGGAAACCACGGGAGTAATAGCCACCAAGGTGGATAATACGCTGGTGCTGACCACCGCCGGGACCGGGGAAGATGCAATTTTAAACATCTCCGGTGACGCGGCGCATTTCCTCGGGGTGCCTGTAACCACCGGTACGCAGGCTTCCACCTATGGTGAATCCTACGCTCGTATCACCGCGAAGGAAACACCCAATGAAAAAGAAACCCTAACCCTGAAAGGTACAACCAAGCCCGATGGTACTGCGGGTATTTCCAGGGATATAGAAATTACAAAGGCCACGGCGGCGGACATTAACGCCGGTGAAAACTATACCATTGACTCCGGTGCTAACACACAGCTAAATACCATCTTTGCAGACGGTGACAAATTGGAATTCACCGTTACCAATGAATACGGAACCAATCAAACATTTACCATTACCATCGGTGCCGGCCAGGATTTGGAATTAACCGATACCCTTGCTGACTTGCAAAGTGAAATTGAAAGTCATGATGTGGAGATGTACTTTACCAAGGCCGGTCAAGAAGTAACTGATTTGTCGACCTTAGCAGGCGATGGTGACGAAGGTTTCGGGTTCAGAACAACTGATTACGGCCCGGGAGCTTCCTTGGCAATGTGCACCAGGGATAACGCAGATGATTTAAAGAATATATTTACCGGCAACAGTAGTGAACTAGCTAATATTGAAGCCAACGGCACCTATATTGAAAAGGGTGCCGGGGATGATATTGATACTATAATTGATAAAATTAACAATGTTACCTCCGATACCGGTATAATGGCCAGCAAATTTGATGACCAGTTGGTTTTAGAGACGGTAATTGCAGGGGCCAATCAATCCATTAATATAAGCGGAGGAGCTGCCGGATTGCTGGGATTGCTGCCCGGAAATCATAACAGTTCCTCCAATACAAAAACTGAAGCCACCGCAACGGCGGCCACGGAATACAAGCGGGATATAGACGCCAATTTATCCCTTTCCCTGCAGGGTACCACGGCTGACGGTAACCTTGGTATCTCAAAGGACATAGAGATTCAAAAGGCAACGGCGGCGGACATTAACGCCGGGGAAAACTATACCATTGCTTCAAATGCTAACACACAGCTAGATACCATCTTTGCAGACGGTGACAAATTAGAATTTACCGTTACCAATGAATACGGAACCAATGAAACATTTACCATTACCATTGGTGCAGGCCAAGACTTGGAATTAAACCAAACCCTTGCTGACTTGCAAAGTGAAATTGAGAATCATAATGTGGAAATGTACTTTACCAAGGCAGGGCAGGAAGTAACTGATTTAACGACTCTGGCCGGCGACGGTGACGAAGGCTTTGGCTTTAGAACTACCGATAAAGGCCCCGGAGTATCCTTAGCAATATGCACCAGGGATGCCGGTAATAATTTAAGCAATATATTTGACCGGGACAACAGTGAATTAGCTGCTATTGAAGCTAACGGCCCTTATATTGAAAGGGGCGCCGGGGATGATATTGATACTATAATTGATAAAATAAATGCCGAAAAGGATACCACCGGAATTGTTGCGGGTAAGATCAACGATAAATTAGTTTTAAAAACCCTTGGTGAAGGTGAAGACGCCACCCTTACTGTCAATGTAATAGGAGATGACAGTGATGTTGAAAAGCTGGGGCTTTCATCCATCACTTACCAGGGAACCACCGATTATAAGGCCTACACCGGTAATTCCGATTTCACCGGGACTTTTGAAAATAACACCCAGCCCAGCGGAGTTTTCAACGGCACCTCTGCAACAACTGCAACCCTGAGTCTCCAGGGCACAAGACTCGATGGAAAACAGGGTGACACTGTAGATTTTGAAATTGAGGCGGCCCGGGAAGCTTACGTTAATGCCGGCGAAAATTACAGCATAAAATCCAATACCACAATGGGTGATCTGGGGTTTAGCGATGGCGATAAAGTAGAATTCACCATCACCAATCCCTACGACCAAAACCAGAGCAAAACAATAGCAGTTAATGTTTTCGGCACTCAAACCATAAAGGATTTCCGCAATAACCTGTATCAGAAGCTGGCCACAGAAAATATCAGTCCAGTGGATGATCCAGCCATAGAAATGTACTTTACACAGGGTGGCCTGGAAGATGACTTTGCGGACCTGGACGGCAGCGGTGACGAGGGTTTTGGTTTCAGAACTGCTGATTACGGACCGGAGATAACCCTGTCTATTTCCGTAAAGGATAAAAATGATAATATTAAACAGGCATTAAACGGCAGTCAAAGTGATTTTTCCAACGGTATTGCCAAAAAAACCGGTTCCGGGGATGATGTAGATTCCATTGTTCGAAAGATAAACGACCAATCTGATATTACCGGGGTAGTAGCTTCCAAGGACTCGGAGGGCAAGCTGGTATTAAAAACCCAGGACATCAGTCAGGGCGCGGAAATGCAAGTAAGCGGCCCGGCCGCCAAGTACCTCGGCCTAACCTCCAAGGTTTATAAAAACTCCGATGAGGAAATGCCGGCCACTCTGAAGCTCAGCAACCCCATTGTTTCCAATGTAAATATCAGCAGTGACGGGGTAATTTCAGGCACAGACGGCGAAGGAATTCCCTTCCGGTGGGAATATGGCAGCAACAATGCGGACGTGGCACAAATTACCCTGGCCACCTTTGCCAATGCCAATGGGCTGAAAAAGGCCAGCGAAAACCTGTTCCAACCCACAGAAAGCAGCGGTGAAGCAAAGGAAGGGGATCCGGGTAACAGCGGTTACGGTAATATCGAGTCCGGGTCACTGGAAGGTTCCAATGTTGATTTAACAGATGAATTCGGCACCATAATAACCACCCAACGGGGTTACCAGGCCAACGCCAGGGTGGTTACCGTTACAGACACTATGCTGGAGGAACTATTGAACCTTAAGAGGTAATATAATCCTCTGATGTGTTGGCTGGTGTAAATTATAATTACACCAGCCAACGGCCGCTCCACGGAAAGCTTTCTTTACATTTGATCGATAATACCCAATTAAGGTGGAAATTATGGCAAATGACAAAAATCCTGATGCCAAACCGGAAAAAAATCAAAGCCAGCCCGGTTTTTTAAAAATGGTACTGGCCGGCCTTTTGGTGTTTTTACTGGGGGGCGGGCTGGTAATAGGGTACTTTAATATAATGGGACTTCCCGGAGAGAAGGAGGAGCCCGAAAAGGTGGAGGAAGAGGAGCTACCCACCGCCACTCTGGAGCTGGGCACCATAATCGTCAACCTGGCCAATCCCGGGGGCAACCGTTATTTAAAATGTGATATTGTTCTGGAATACCATGACAGCGAAGAATTGGAAGCAGAATTGAAGGAAAAGGAGCACCAAATTACTGATACCGTTATAACCACTTTGCGCAGCAAAACCGTGGAACAAATACAACCCCTGGATAAGGTGGCACCCTTGAAAAACGAAATTATTACCGCTATAAACTCACGCTTGACAAAGGGAGAAATATCACGCTTATTCTTTACCGAGTTCATCATTCAATAATATAATTCTAAGGGGACATTGGAAATTTATGAATGAACAGGAAATAAAGGATTTTTTGGAAGGTATGAATGGGGATGACCTGGTGATTAACAAGGTTAAATTTCCCCAGCTGGAACCTGCCGCTTCCAATGCAAACCAAATGAAAATAGGCATGAATTATTTGGATTCGGTAATGGTTAAAATCAGAGCGGAATTGGGTTATGCCGAGATCAAAGTGCGCGACCTTTTAAACCTGGAAAAGGGTTCTATACTGAAACTTAACAGGCCTGCAGGTGAAACGGTTGATTTGTATCTCAACCAGCAGAAATTCGCCCAGGGAGAAGTGGTAATTCTGGGTAACAATCTTGGCTTGCGCGTGCATTCAATTTTCGAACCCAATGCAAACGGAGAAAAGGAAAATGGATGAGGAAATTTTGAGGGCTGTAATCCGCCTGGCCATTTCGTTGCCCCTGGTTGCAGCCCTGGCTTACCTGGCTGTTAAATACGGGTTGGGGCGGCGCACCGTGGGAACGGGAAGGCAGCGCCACATGAAAGTGGTGGAACAGTTGGCACTGGGGCCGAAGGTCTCTCTGAGCCTGGTCCAAGTGGGTGAGAGCTATTATCTACTGGCCCACCAGGACGGTTCCACTGTTCTAATTAAAGAGCTGCAGGAGATCCCGGCAGAAATTAAAGGAGAACATTCAGGCATGCCGGCAAATGTATTCTCCGGGTTAGTGAATAAGTGGAAACAACAGGGGAATGACAAACATGAATAATCACCGGGTACCCTTACAAATTATATTAGCTTTAATAATTACTTTCTGCCTTTTCCAAACGGCACATGCCCAGCCTTTACCGGGCATTGACCTGCAGGTACAGCCTACGGATGAGCCCCAGCAGGTGGTGGACAGCGTAAAACTGCTGGTGCTCCTTTCGCTCCTTTCCCTGGTTCCTGCAATTATATTAATGATGACCAGCTTTACCAGAATCATAATTGTACTTTCCCTTTTGCGTTCCGCGCTGGGCATCCATCAAACCCCGCCCAATCAGGTACTGATTGGACTAGCTTTATTTCTTACTTTTTTTATAATGTCTCCGGTTTACGAGCAAATCAACGAGCAAGCCGTGCAGCCTTACCTGGCCGATGAACTGGCACAGGAGGAAGCGTGGGAGAGGGCTGCAGCCCCGGTGAGGGAGTTTATGTTTAAACAAACCAGGGAGAAGGATTTGCAGCTGTTCATAGAACTCTCGGATACTCCTAACCCGGAGTCGGAGGAGGATGTACCCCTTTCGGTGCTTATGCCATCCTTTATAATCAGTGAATTAAAGACTGCCTTTCAAATGGGATTTTTGATTTATGTTCCCTTTCTGGTGATAGACATGGTGGTGGCCAGTACATTAATGTCCATGGGAATGTTTATGCTTCCGCCGGTAATAATCTCCTTACCCTTTAAAATACTTCTTTTTGTTATGGTTGACGGTTGGCACCTGGTGATAAAATCTCTGGTTGAAAGTTTTGGCTAACGGGTTAGGTGGGCGGTTATATGACTGATACATTTGTTATTGATATTGTGCGCCAGGCTTTGATAACAGTAATTATTCTGGCCCTGCCTCCTCTAGGTGTAGCCCTTTTGGTGGGACTGGTAATGGGACTATTACAGGCCACCACCCAGGTGCAAGAACAATCACTGGCCTTTGTCCCCAAAATAATAGCCGTTTTAATCAGCCTGGCCATTACTGCCCCCTGGATAATAAGGGTTATGACGGAATTTACAGCCAATATCTTCAGCAGGCTCCCCGATGTACTGGGTTGAGGTGCATTAGATGATTCCTGACTTTGATAGGCTAGTTTTGTTTCTGCTGATTTTGGTCAGAATGTCCGCCTTTTTGTTTGCCGCCCCATTCTTTTCCTTGGAAAATTTCCCCATGAGGGTAAAGGCAGGGCTGGCCCTGGGTATGGCGGTTATTCTGGTTCCGCTGGTTCCTGCACCGGAGGTGGAGTTTTCCGGGGCATTTCACTTTGCCCTGGCCATTGCCAAGGAAGTTGCAGTGGGCCTGGCCATGGGATTTATTTGTACTCTGATATTCTCGGCGCTATCCGTGGGAGGGCAATTAATTGATATAAAGATAGGTTTTTTTGCCAGTCAAATGTTTGACCCCATGACGGGGGCGCAGGTCACCATTATATCCCGTTTCTTTTTCCTTTTAGGGCTGGCATTTCTTTTAACCACCAACGCGCATCATGACCTTATCTCCATTTTGGCTAAAAGCTTTGAAATTGTACCGGTAACTCAAGCCGAACCATCGAGGGAGCTGGGACTACTCTTTATAAGGGCTTTTGCGGATATGATGGTGCTGGCACTGAAGATTACGGCTCCCATTATGGCGGTTGCGCTTGCGGTGGATATTTCACTGGGGCTGGTGGGGCGTACTGCTCCTCAAATGAATATTTTCATGCTTGGATTTCCCCTAAAAATTGTTCTGGGTATCCTCACTTTAAGCATTCTGGTTCCGGTAATGGGATCCATATTTAGCAGTATTTTTGACTTAATGGAAGAAGACTTACTGCTGTTATTGAAAGGGTTGACCTGATGGCGGATCAAAATCAGGCTCAGGAAAAGACGGAACAGCCAACGCCACGAAAGCTGCAGCAAGCCCGTAGAAAGGGTCAGGTGGCCAAAAGCCGGGACCTTGCCGCAGCTGTAATACTGGTGGGCATGATTATTCTGGCCTATATATCCCTTGAAAGTTCGGTACAGTCATTTCAAGCCTATCTCACCAGGTATTTCAGGACGGCTTTTCATTATCACCTGGCCCCTGAGCATATGCTCCGGGCATTAATGGATTTTAGCCTGGATACGGCGATTTTAGCGGCCCCGGTATTTATCGTGGCCGTAATTTTGGCGGTTCTGGCCAATATTGTTCAAGTGGGTTTTCTTTTTGCCCCCGAGTCCATTAAACCCAAGGCCGAGAGGGTTAATCCCGCTCAGGGGTTTAAGCGGTTGTTTAGCGTAAAAAGCCTGGTGGAACTGGTAAAAAGCATTTTAAAGGTGGTAATTACAGCTTCCGTTGTTTACCTGGTGATAAGATCCAGAATACCGGATCTTTTGCTGATGTTTTTCCGTAACCCATCCGATATTTTCGCCACATTAACGGAAATATTGCTTGCTGTTGCTACCGCAGCAGCAATAGCATTTTTTGTTTTATCGGTTTTTGACCTTATGTTTCAAAGGTTTGAGCACTTTAAAAATCTTAAGATGACCAAGCAGGAAGTCAAGGAAGAAATGAAACACTCAGAGGGTGACCCGCACCTTAAGTCATGGCTCAGGCGACGCCAGAGGGAAATTGCCATGAACCAGATCCGTGAGGAGGTCCCCCAGGCTACGGTGGTTGTTACAAACCCGCAACATTATGCTGTAGCCCTGCGCTACCAGGAAAATGAAATGACAGCTCCGGTAGTTACGGCCAAGGGAGCAGGATACCTGGCTCAAAGAATAAAGGAGATTGCCGCTGAATATGAGATACCGGTAATTAGAAAACCGGAAGTGGCCCGGGCTCTCTACCACCAAACGGAACCCGGCCAGGAAATCCCTGTTGAGCTTTACCAAGCAGTGGCAGAGATTATTGCAACGGTATACAAGTTGGACAAAAATTATTAGCCGATATTCCGTGAGTATTCCCGGCGATAAACTGTGGAGGTTTTGATTATGTCTCCGCCCCAGGGAAACAGTCTTTTAGGCACGGCAAAACAAAATATGGATATTCTCATCGGGGGCCTGGTGCTGGGAATAGTATTAATGATAGTGGTTCCTCTGTCACCTGTGGTACTGGACATGCTGTTAACAATCAACATAACGGTAGCCCTGGTGGTTATACTCATAACCATGTTTACCACTCAGCCCTTGCAGTTTTCCATATTTCCTTCATTATTGTTGATTACTACATTGTACCGGCTGGCCTTGAACATTTCATCCACCCGGCTGATCCTTGGAGATGCACAGGCGGGCAAGATAATAAACGCCTTCGGTCATTTTGTGGTGGGTGGAAATTATATTGTGGGCCTTATTGTTTTTATAATAATTACTGTCATTCAATTTGTGGTTATTGTCAGCGGCGCCGGCAGAGTCGCTGAAGTGGGGGCCCGGTTTACCCTGGATGCTATGCCCGGCAAACAAATGAGCATCGATGCCGAGTTTAACGCCGGCCTCATCAGTGAAGTTGAGGCCCGGGAAAGGCGCCGCGTACTGCAGAGGGAAGCTGACTTTTTCGGAGCAATGGATGGTGCCAGTAAGTTTGTCAAGGGTGATGCCATTGCCGGTATCGTTATCATTTTGATAAACATAGTGGGCGGAATTAGTATAGGCGCCCTGCAGCATGACATGACAGTAATGGAAGCAATACATACTTACACCCTTTTAACCATCGGGGACGGGCTGGTCAGCCAAATCCCGGCCCTTTTGATATCCACGGCAGCAGGTATTCTCGTCACCAGGGCCACATCTGAATCAAATTTCGGGCAGGAATTGTCCACTCAATTCACAAACTTTCCCAAGATATTATTCCCGGTAGCAGGTGTCATTTTCTTGATTGGAATGCTGCCCCAGATGCCCCATTTCATTTTTATCTCCCTGGCGGGAGTACTGGCATTTGCCGCACATACTCTAATTAAAGGCAAACAGGAGGAAGAAATACAGAAGCAACAAGTGGAAGCAATAGAGGAGGCCCAGCAGCAGCGGCAGCCCGAAGAAGTCTTTTCCTATTTTCAGATTGATCCCTTGCAAATTGAGATAGGCTACAATCTTATTCCTTTAACCGATGAGAACCAGGGGGGTGACTTGTTACAGCGTTTAGCTTCGGTACGCAGGCAGTGCGCCTCCGAAATGGGGATTTATGTTCGCCCCATTCGGATATGTGATAACCTCCAACTGGGACCTAACAAATATGTCTTCAAATTAAGGGGCGATGATATGGCATCCGGAGAGTTGTTACCCGGGCGATTTCTGGCCATGGATCCCACCGGACAGGAATCGGATATAAACGGCATCCCCACCACGGAACCCACATTTGGTCTTCCCGCGTGGTGGGTATCCGAAGAAGAGCGTGATGACCTGGAAATTCGAGGCCTAACCCTTGTGGACTGCTCCACGGTTCTGGTAACTCACTTAACCGAATTTATAAAGCAGTATGCTGATGAACTACTGGGGCGTCAAGAGGTTAAAGAACTTGTTGACATAGTTAAGGAGACAAACCCTGCCCTGGTTGACGAACTAATGTCAGATAATTTGACCCTGGGTGATATTCAGAAGGTGCTGCGAAACCTGTTGAAGGAACGGGTTCCCATACGGGACCTGGTGGTCATCCTGGAGGCCATGGCAGACGGTCTGAGGTTAAACCGCGATATTGACTTTTTAACCGACCATGTGCGGCAGCATATGTCCAGAACCATTTGCCGGCAGTATACAAACAGTGATAATGTACTTTCGGTGGTTACCCTGCACCCTCAGCTGGAAAACAGTATTGCAGAATCTATTCAGCAAACGCAAATGGGCAATTACCCGGTCCTGGAGCCCAAGCTGGCCAGGCGGGTAATGGAAAAGCTTCAGGAAACCCTTGAAAAACTATCGGCACAGGGAATAAGTCCCGTGGTGGTATGCTCCCCCCAGGTGCGTTTACCCTTTAAACGTCTTACACTTAGGCATTTTCCTCAACTGCCGGTTCTTTCTCTTAACGAGGTCAGTCACGGCATAGAAATAGAAGTAATGGGAACGGTGAGCATGGATGAAAATTAAAAAATATACCGCCGAAAGCATGCAGCAGGCAATGAATTTAATAAAGCAGGATTTAGGACCCGATGCAGTTATTATCAGTTCCGAAAAGGCCCGCCGTAAAAGTATTCGGGATTTTTTCGGTCCCCAGGAGTTGATTGTTACGGCGGCGGTGGAAGAAGAGAAGCCTCAGTATGTTTCCCTGGAACAACCAAAGGCTGAAAGCCATCCACAGTTAACGGAGTCGAAAAGTAACAACCAGGAGGTTTATAAAAGCCTTCCGGCGGCATCCCTGGTATATAGAACCGAGCCGGAAAAAAATCCCGGCTCTTCCGAAGGGCCTCTTATACCCCGGAACGTAATGCCCGCAAGACTTCCTGCTCCACTGCTTTCCGGCGGTGATCAAAACAAAGATGCCTGGTTTAAAGTGTTACTGGACGATATAGTAAACCAACAGGAGGGAACGGAAATGGAATTGGATGCAGCCGGTAAGTGGAAACAAATATTACGAAATTTAGAGGTAGAAGACAAGATTTCGGATATTATTTTATCCGATTTAAAAGAAACAGATTATGCAAAAGACACAGATGCAGAGGATTTTCTACTGGTCTCGTTGAAAAATAATATTGTAAAGCTGGTAGAGAATGCCTATAAAGGCATCGAAAATAAAAGAATATTTACCTTCGTAGGCCCAACCGGAGTGGGCAAGACAACTACTCTGGTGAAAATAGCCACCAGGTACCAGGTATTTCATCAAAAAAGTATTGCCCTTATCACTTTGTACAGCCATCGTTTCGGTGCCCTGGAAGAATTAAATTATTACGCGGAAATGATTGGAGCACCCATAGAAGTGGTTATGACTCCGGGGGAATTACAAAAGGCAGTCCAAAAACATGCGGATAAAGACTATATTTTCATTGACACCGGGGGACGTCCTTCAAAGAATACCGGGCAAATATTGGAATTAAAGTCCTTTATTGATGCCGTAGAGGAACAACAAGATGTACTATTGGTACTCAGCGCCACCACCAAAAACCGGGACATTATACGTATAGCCAGTGATTTTAGCCGGGTAGGTATTCATAAACTGGTTTTCACCAAGCTGGATGAAACCGATACCCTTGGTGCCATGTTAAATGTTATCTGTGAAACCGGAGCCCCGGTTAGCTATGTAACAAAAGGGCAAAATATTCCCGATGACATTGAGGCGATAAATCCCAAGCTATTGGCAAACATCATTTTAGATGGGTTTGATCAGAGTGAAAGAGTGGATATTTAAACAACCACCTGTTATAAAACAAAGCATAAATGATGAAAATCCGGCTAAATTTCCGGAAAAGCCAAGGATTATTGCTATCGCCAGTGGTAAAGGCGGAGTCGGGAAAACCAGCACCACCGTCAACCTGGCCATATCTCTGGCCAAAGCGGGGAACAAAGTGGTTATATTCGACGCGGATTTAGGACTGGCCAATGCAGAAATTCTAATGGGCATTACTCCACCTTACAACCTTTACGATTGTCTTAAGGGTCATGCGGAAATAAAGGACATTCTTGTCCCTGGTCCGGAAGGAATTAGCTTAATTTCAGGCGGATCGGGATTTGCAGAATTAGCGCATTTGAAGGATGAAATTCTGCAGGACTTAATGGACTCTTTACAAGTACTTGATGACGAAGCGGATTTCATTTTCATAGACACTGCCGCCGGGATTTCTAAGAATGTATTGGCTTTTGCAGCAGCTGCAGATGAATTGATTTTAGTGGTAACACCGGAACCTACATCTATAACGGATGCCTATAGTTTGGCTAAAATTGTCTCTAAGTATGGCTTGCATAATGAAATTCATCTTATTGTAAACAGGGTATCCACCTCCGGCGAAGCTGCTAATGTTCTTCATAGATTCCAAAATGTTTGTAACAATTTTCTCTCTTTATCTACCAATTATTTAGGATATATATTGGAAGACCGTTCGGTATCTGAAGCTATCAAAGCACAAAACCCATTAATTTCTTACCGTGTAAATTCACCGGCGGCAAAGTGCATAACAAGGATAAGTATAAATATTAATAACCAAAGCCTCGATAATAACGAAGCAAATTCCGGAATAATGGAATTCGCTAAAAAGCTTGTCCGGCTTTTTAGGAGGTAATTATCTTGCCGGAACGACTAAACCTTCGAGATTACCAAAAGTTGTTCATATCGAAGGGTAACAGGGACTGGTACATAACATCGGTACAGCAAATTAACAAAGATACCCTACACATTGCAATGCCGTACCAGAGGGCACAACCCCTTTTATCAAACAGGGGAGATGAAATTTTTGTTAGGTATGCCGGGGATGACGCCACTTACTCTTTTAAAACCAGTGTATTAGGTTTAACAGAGGATAAAGTTCCCCTTTATGTACTGGCCAAACCAGGAAGCGTACAACGTGTGCAGCAGCGTGATTTTGTTCGTCTTCCCATTTCGATTCCCGTTAAATGCGCAGTGGTAGAGGAAGACAATGATAATCTTGAGTATTTCAAGGCCTATAGTATTGATATTAGCGGTGGAGGTATGAAACTGGCTTTAAATGACCCTTACAGGCCAGGAGTGGAGCTTATTGTTTCCTTTCAGCTTAACAGTGAAGGTACCCCGCTGGATTTCAAAATGCATTGTAAGGTAGTTCGACTGGAAGTTCGCAAACTGGATAATAAGCGGAGGATTTTCCACACAGGTGTTAAATTTTTAAATATTTCACCCGGGGAACAAGACAGAATAGTAGCCTATATTTTTTCCAGGATGGCTAAGCAGAAGCGATTGCGTTAGTTTGGAAGTGATAACTATGGAATCTAACGCTCATTTATGGCAAAAATACAATGAATCTCAGAATGAAAGCATCAAAAGGGAAATTGTTCTGGCTTATCTTTATCTGGTAAAACACATTGCAGGAAGGTTGTCCGTGAAATTTCCCGCCGGTGTTAGCCGTGAAGATCTGGAAAGCTGCGGGATACTTGGCTTGCTTGAGGCCATAGACAAATATGATGTTGCCCAAGGAACCGGTTTCGAAGCCTTTGCCTACCGCCGCATTCAGGGGGCTATGTACGATGAACTAAGAAGGGCCAACTGGATACCCCGCACCACGTGGCAGAAACTTAACCGGCTTTATATGGCCAAAAACAAAGTGGAAAATGAACTGGGGAGGAGCATATCTAGTGAGGAACTGGCAAAGCAGCTGGGAATACCGGCAAAGGAAGTGCACAGGCTAAACAGCATCTTCACTCAACTAACCGCTCTGTCACTGGATGAATCCTTTGAGGAAAATGATCAATCCATAAGTTTTTCAGATATTTTACCCGACCCTTCTTCGCCCGACCCTTTACAAGAAATATGTTCAAAAGACGAGAGGGATGTCTTAACAAAAGCGGTAGGCATGTTGGATGAAAGGGATCGGCTTATTCTATCATTATATTATCACGATGAACTTACTTTGAAAGAAATAGGACAGGTACTTGAAATTACTGAGTCGCGCGTATGTCAGCTGCACAGCAGGGCTATCACCCGGCTCAGAAAAAAATTACAGGAAGTCCTTTAAAACCGCTTTGAGGGGAGAGTGAACCTTTTGAACCGGGGGTTTTACACATCAATTGCCGGGTTAAACAGCCAGCAGGCCAGAATGGAGGTAACTTCCAACAATATTTCCAACATGGCCACTACGGGATTTAAACGAAGTACTGCAATAATTTCTCCTTTTCAAGAAATGCTCTTGTACAATATGGGGAATCAAACCGGTTTGCAGGCAGCAAATACTATCGGCCCTTTGAACCAAGGTTCTCAGGTAAGTGAAGTAGTTACGGATTTCAGCCCGGGATTGCTGGTCAAGACTGAAAAAACCGGGGATCTTGCAATAGCCGGCGAAGGTTTTTTCCGGCTTGAAGATCCTGATGGAAATTATTTTTATACCAGGGGTGGCAACTTTTACGTGGATCCAAACGGCTATCTTGTTCATAGCTCAGGTATACCCCTCTCCGGAGATAACGGTCCTGTAAATGTTACAGCAGAGGAATTCACAGTAAGCAGGGAGGGGGAAGTTATCTCCGACGGTAATTTAATTGACCGGCTTTTTATTGGTGGTTTTGAAGATCAATCCACTCTGCAACAAAACACCAATGGATTGCTCACTGCACCCGGTGAAGCCGAGGTGCTTAGAGTGGAAGAACCTGAGGTGCGACAAGGTTATAAAGAACAGTCAAATATTGACCCCGCGGTGGAAATGGTAAATGCCATGGAAGTATTGCGCGCGTACTCTGCCGGCAGCAAAATGGCACAGGCACACGATAAGCTACAGGATCTCCTAGTTCGGGAAGTCGGAAGAATAAAATAAATTGAGAGCTCAAGGCGGTGAAAAGATGCATAGAATTTTGTGGAACGGTGCCACAGGTACCCTATCACAAATGCAATATCTGGATAATACAGCCAATAATATAGCCAACACCAACACAAATTCCTTTAAATGCCGGGATTCTTCCTTTGCGGAGCTTGTATCACAAAACTTGGCAGCAACCGGTGACAATAGCAACAGGACATTTTGCGGTACAGGAGTAAAGGTGACCGGAAGTTACAGCGATTTCACACCGGGATTGTTAACAAAATCTGATAACCCGTTAAATTTGGCTATCAATGGCAAAGGATTTTTACGTGTTGTAGACGATGAAGGAAGGGAATTCTACACCCGGGACGGGAATTTTCAGGTTGACGAGAAGGGGAGGTTGGCAAACATTTCAGGCCAATTTTTGCCGGACATAGAAATTCCGGAGGACACCCGGGAAGTATTAATACATTCCAATGGAAGTGTGGAAGTAATCGACACGGAAGGTAACACGGATGATGCAGGGCGTGTAACTTTATTTACTTTTGAAAGCTCCCAAGGGTTACAACCGGTTGGCAACAATCTCTTTGAGGCCGGCACAGAAAGCGGTGATCCGCAAGAACAATATCCCGGCGAAAATGAAACGGGAGAGTTAAAACAAGGCTTCATGGAATTGTCAAATGTGGACATGACCAAGGAAATGACGGCACTTGTAACCACTCAACGGGCACTTCAAATGAATGCACAGTCAATTAAAACAGCCGACCAGTTATGGGAAATGGCAAATAATCTTCGCCGGTAAATGAGGAGACATGATGGCGCAAGAAAATTATAATGAAATACGAGTTGGAATTGCCGATTTAAAGGTGGTAAAACAGCCTGACCGGCTTATTACTTTGGGACTGGGTTCTTGTGTCGGGGTGAGCCTATATGATGCCAAGAATAAAATATCAGGTCTGCTGCATTTAATGTTGCCTGACAGTGCAATGTTTGACAAGGTAACAAAAAAGGCTAAATTCGCCGACCTGGGTATTCCTTTGTTGGTTAGTGAGATGAGAAAGGTAGGGGCGGACCCCCTTAAACTAACCGCCAAACTGGTGGGTGGAGCCCAGATGTTCAGCGGGATGGATAAAAAACTCACCATGAATATCGGTGAGCGTAATGTGGAAAAGGCAAAGGAAGTATTGAAATCTTTGGGTATAAGAATTACCGCCGAAGACGTCGGTGGAAACAAGGGCAGAACCATGATTGTGGACTCCACCGACGGAAAGGTATACATAAGAACCCTGGGAAAACAGCAAAAGGTGATTTGACATGAATTTTACGGAGTTTAGAAGCAAAGTGCGCAGGGAATTTCGCATTGATTTGGAAAGCTATAAGGAAAACCAGTTACGCCGGAGAATTGACAGCTTCATGCAAAAGTATCAGGCTGAAGACTACTCCACCTTTATAAAATTACTAAAGACCAAGCAAAACGTTTACGAGGCTTTTTTAAATCACCTCACCATTAATGTATCAGAGTTCTTCCGGGATCCTAAAAAGTTTGATGAACTGGAAAGGATACACCTGCCGGAACTCTTAAAGAATAAAAAGGATTTAAAAATCTGGAGTGCCGCCTGTTCTATAGGTGCAGAACCCTTTTCCGTGGCCATTATTTTGCATGAAATTAGTTCCGGTGGAAATCACCGTATCCTGGGAACAGATGTGGATAAAAATATATTGCGCCGCGCTTCCCTGGGTAAATTCAACGCCGACGCCCTAAAGAATGTAGGCAAGCACCGAATAAAAAAATACTTTACTCCGGATGGCAATTTTTACCAAATTAATGATTCCATAAGAAAAAAGGTTACTTTTAGACATCATGATCTTCTACAGGACAAATACGATACCGGCTTTGATCTCATTATGTGTCGAAATGTTACCATTTACTTTACCCGAGAAGCCCAGGACCGCGTGAACAGTCAATTTGCCCGGAGCCTAAACCCCGGGGGTATCTTATTTATCGGTGCAAGTGAAATGATTTTTAATTATAATAGATTGGGATTGACTAAAATATCGCACGGTTTCTACCGGAAAACTACTGGTTGACGGTTTTTTATTTTCGTTGTCTGAAGGGAGTATAAGATGTCCGAATCCAAGGAATTATCACCCGTGCGCATTGATGCCCTAAGGGAAATTGGAAATATCGGCATGGGTAACGCCTTAACTGCATTATCTCAGTTAGTCAACAAAAAAATAAATATGACAGTGCCTGAAACACGTTTTTACCCCTTTGAAGAGGTTATTACCCGGGTGGGGGGACAGGAGGAACTGGTGGCCTGTGTGAGCTTGCGTGTTTTGGGAGATGTACAGGGAACGGCAATGTTTGTTTTTGACGAACCCAGCACTTATACCCTGGTTGACCTTTTAATGGGACTTCCTGAGGGTACAACCACTGAACTGGATGAAATGGGACAATCCGCGGTCCAGAAGGTGGGGAATGTACTGACGGGTTCCTTTGCCAGCGCAATAAGTACCATGTCGCAATTAAAGTTAATAAGCACTGTCCCGGTGTTTGCCTTTGATATGCTGGGAGCGGTCTTACCTTCCGTTATGATAGCCAGCGGTAGGATTGAAGACAAGGTATTGGTTATAGAAAACAGCATTTTTCAATCCAATAAAGAAGTTTCCGGGCATTTTTTCTTTTTTGCCGCCCCGGAAGACCTGAATAAACTGTTGGACTCCCTGGGTATTTCATAGTAGTCTGTCTTAGCTTAGGAGGGAAATGTATGAGCAACAAAGTTCTTATCGTGGATGATGCCACCTTTATGCGGATGATGATTAAAAACATCATCTCCAAAGAAGGGTTTGAGGTAGTGGGAGAAGCAGAAAACGGTAAACAAGCTGTAGAACTTTATTTTGAAACCAAACCCGATCTGGTAACCATGGATATTACAATGCCGGAAATGGACGGTATTGAGGCAGTCAAAGCAATTATATCCAAGGAGCCGGAGGCAAAGATCATTATGTGCAGCGCCATGGGACAGCAATCCATGGTGATGGAGGCTATTCAGGCCGGGGCTAAGGATTTCATTGTTAAACCTTTTCAACCTGACAGGGTCATACAAGCACTGACAAAGGTACTGGGCAGATAAAGAAGCATTTACGGTTAGGGGGGCAATATTTTGAAGGATGTTCTCTCGCAACAGGAAATAGATTCTCTACTCCAGGCTTTGAACTCCGGCACCCTTGATCTGGAGGAAACAAAAGAGCCGGAGGAGGAAGTCAAAAGTTATGACTTTCGCCGCCCCAACAAATTTTCCAAAGAACATTTACGCACCCTGGAAATGGTGCACCAGCAATTTGCCCGGCTACTGTCCAATTTTCTCTCCGGTTACCTGCGGTCCAGTATAAATATCGAGGTAGTATCGGTGGGACAGATGATTTATGACGAGTTTGTACGGTCAGTACCCAGTCCCACGGTGTTGACCATTTTCGATCCGGACCCTCTGCCCGGCTCCGCCCTGATGGAAACCAATATTCAATGTGCCCTGCCGGTGGTGGATCTTCTCTTTGGAGGACCCGGAACTTCCCTTTCCCAGGAACGGGAATTGACAGATATTGAAGTAACGGTACTGCAGAAATTGCATGAAAAAATATTAGATCACATGGCTACCGCCTGGAAGGAAATATACGAAATAAAACCGCAAATTCAACACATTGAGACCAACCCCCGCATGAGCCAGCTATATTCGGCCAATGAAGTTGTTGCCTTGATAACCTTTACCGTATCTATTAATGAAGAAAACAATGGCATGATAAACATTTGTTTACCCTACATGGTACTGGAACCCGCCATATCCAGGCTTTCAATTAGGCAGCAATTTCAAATTCGCAAAGCGCAAGAATCCTCGGAAATGGCCCTGGAATCCATTAAACACTGGCTGGGGGAGACACAGGTGGGACTTGAAGTCAGCCTGGGCAAAACAGAGATAACCATTGAAGATTTTCTCCAGCTTCAAACCGGGGACACCCTTATTCTGGACCAGAAAATAAATCAAGACATTGTTTTAAAGGTGGAGGGTATCCCGAAATTCGGAGTGCAAGCCGGGGCTCTTAAAACCCGGAAGGCAGTACAAGTAGTTTCTTTAAAAGAAGGGGAGAATTAGTGTGTCTGACGATGGCAAGATGTTGAGTCAAGAAGAAATAGATGCGTTATTAAACCAACCTGATAATATCGATCCACAGGAACAGTTATCAGACACTGAGACAGAATCCGAATCCTCGACTGAATACAGTCTCGAAGACACCGGGCAGGATTCGGAAACCGGCGATTCCCCGCAGCGGATAATTGAAGCCAAGGTAAAGGAATACGAACCTGATATTCTTTCGCCCGAGGAAAAGGATGCTCTAGGTGAAATAGGAAACATATCCATGGGCACCGCTTCCACCACCTTATCGGAACTTTTACAGCAAAGGGTGTCCATTACAAGCCCCAAAGTCCATGTCACAACTCAGGAAGAATTGTTTTCAGCCTTTGAAGTTCCTTACATGGTTATTCAGGTGGAATTCAAAGAAGGTTTGACAGGATTTAATATCCTCATAATGCAGCTAAGGGATGCCATGGTAATGGCCAATCTAATGATGGGTGGTGACGGCACAAGTTTACCGGACGAGTTTTCGGAAATGGAAGTAAGTGCAGCTTCCGAAGCCATGAATCAAATGATTGGTACGGCCTCCACTTCACTGGCCACCATGTTCGGGCGCAGTATTAATATATCACCCCCTGTAACGCAGGTTTTGGAAACTCCGGACCAAGAAAGTTTCAAATTGCCCGCGGAAGGTTCAATAGTTGTAATTTCCTTCAGGCTGACCATTGGGGAACTTGTGGACAGCGAAGTAATGCAAATTTTAAGCATTGACGCCGCTAAAGATGAAGCATCTCTTTTATTGCAAGGTCTATACGGGGCGGAGGATGCTGAAGTTCCCGTGGAACAACAAGAAGAGGATGCGGGTTCCACCGGCCAATCGCCCATGGAATCAGCTTCTGCTCAATCCATGGGCGACGAACATATTACTGAAGCGCCTCCCTCGTCGGGAAGCGCCGGTCCCGGCAGAGGTGCATCACTGGCAGCGGACATAGACAATGAACGTTTGGCAATGCTCATGGACATTCCGCTGAAAGCAACAGTTGTCCTGGGAAGAACAAAAAAACCAATCAAGGAAGTGCTCACCTATACACCCGGGGCTATTGTGGAATTAGCCTCCCAGGTGGAAGAACCTGTGGAAATAATGGTTAACGGTGTACTTGTGGCGCGGGGGGAAGTTGTAGTAGTAAACGAAAATTTCGGCGTTAAAATAACTGATATTTTAACGCCCGCCGAAAGAGTCGCCAAATTGACCGAACAGGAATAAAAAAGCCGCTTACAGCGGCTTTTTTACAACTCATTTATCACCAATCCCGTAATTAACTTCGGATAAAAGAATGTGGACTTCTGCGGCATCCTTTCACCGCCACCGGCCACCTGAATCACTTCCTCCATTAAAGTTGGATTCATAAAAATACCCAGGTTGTAACTGCCGTTATCCACATCTCTAAAGACTTCCTTCCCGTCCCTGGTATATTTTAAATAATCCCCCGAAGCCCTTTCCGCGGCTCCTATTCCGAGATATTTTTCCAGCACCATATTCTGTAAAACAGAAACATCCAGGCGATTCCATACCTCCGAACGCCCTGAAGAAGTTTTTCCTTTAAAATTGGAGTTATCCTTTAAAATTGCCAGGTAAAGCCTCCCGCTGCCGGTGTAAAGGGCAAAGGCATGGCCATGCTTGATCCCCGCCTCCTCCTGCAAGCCGGCTCGCTCTTTAAGCAATGCCTCTATTTTCTCCGGTTGACCGTAATACTTATTGGCATCCAACTTTTCAATTGTAAAGTCTCCCTGCAGCTGATCAATAAGTTGATCAATATTATCCACTTGCTTAACCAACCGGTGTGTGGGCAGTATAACCAGGCCCCGGTCATATAAATTAACCAGTGTCATCATAACATAGTCATAGGGATTGTTCTCCCCGGGGCCGGACATTGCTTCTCTTCGTTCATCTCTGTAGGCCAGGGCTGTTTCATAACGGTGGTGACCGTCGGCGATAAATATTTTCTGGCTTTCCATTGCTTCCCGCACCCGGGAAATAACCGCGGCATCAGATATTACCCACATGCGGTGAATCTGGTTATCCCAGTCAGCAAACTGTACATCCGGGTCCCGCCCCTGGATCCCTTCCAACAAAAGCGAGTCCACTAGTTTATCCTTATCCACAAAAAGCCCAAAAATAGGACTGAAATTAGCCTTGCAGGCGCGCATTAATTCCAGCCGGTCGGCTTTATGTTTGGGCATTGTCTCCTCATGGGGCAGTACTATCCCCTTATCATAGGGCTCCAATTTCACCCCGCAGACAAAACCGGTACGCACCATTGTTGCCCCGTTGACTTCAAACTCCTGCTGGTAAAGATATAACGAGGGTTCTTTGTCCTTGACCAGCACATCCTGCTGCATCCACTGCTGCAAAAATTGCGCAGCTCTGGTATACCTGTTGTCCGACCGGTTGTCCGTAGCGTATTTCTTACCGTATTCCAGGCGAATGATGTTATACGGGCTTTGCCGGTAAAAAACATCCTGGCTCTCCGGGTCAATTACATCATAAGGCGGCGTTACCAGCTCATCCAGTTTGCCGGCCTTTTGGCTATACCGAATTCCCTGAAAGGGTACAATTGTGGCCATGGTATCTCTCCCATCCTATTAAAGCTTTTTCTTTTTGGTCCAGCGCTGTGAGTCTCTTTCCCTATATTTTTGCATCATCCGGCGGAAAGCTTCCTCCAGATCAATATTCTGCGCGTTGGCATAGCAAAGGATTATAAACAATATATCGGCCAGTTCAAGGGCCAAATCCCCCTCGGGTTCCCCTTCCTTCTTGGGCTTTTCCCCGAAACGGTGATTCACCTCCCGGGCCAACTCACCCACTTCCTCTGTCAAACGTGCCAGCATCGAGAGGGGGTGCCAGTAACCCTCCTCAAACTGGTCAATCCACTGGTGCACATCCCTTTGCATATCCTGAATCCGCATATATTCCTTACCTCACTATGTACAGTTTACGGCTAAACAGCTTAATTTTATCACATTTTATTACGCCATAACAGTATGCATCCACTCCGCAAGCATATTTATAAAATTGCAACAGTATAATGTGATATAACCGGCTATATAAGGGGTGAAGGAGGTTGCCGAATACTCGTTGGTTTATCCTTAATAAAAAGGTCAGCTTAACAATTATCTTACTTTTGGCGGTTCTAATTTCCATCTCCTACATAGGGGTACGCAAATGGCAAGAGTCACGCATTAACCCGGAAGAATTGCTTTATAACTCCCTGGAGAACACCGTCAATGCCGATAGCTTCCGCTATCGTATACAAACCGAACTGGGAAGAGAAAATGCAGCATCCACCGTTATGGGAAAACGCACCCCGGGGAGCGTTCATATTCAAGGGACCTTACAGGATACCGAGTTCGAACTTGTACGAATCGACGACAAAACTTATTTCAAGGAATCTGCCACCGGAAAATGGTTTACACTCACGGGGAATAAAACCGTGGAATCCGAACTTTTTGTGGAACTTAATCCGCTGGAAAACTTCAATTTCAAGGATATCCCTGAAATTCATTACCGGGGGATAAAAGCAACCGGTGAAGACGGCGAAAAACTTGCCCTGTTGGAATTACGTCCCAATATTAACAACCAGTTTTTGCAGACACGTTTTTATGATTTTTATTACCAGGTATGGGTTGACCCCCGAAACAAACTGATCCGCAGGGCCGCCATAGAAGCAAAGGGAGTACAGGGAGAAGAAGATCTGATGAAAATTGTAATAGAATTATGGGATTATAACGAGCAGATTAAAATTTCCCCTCCTGAACCGGAAGAGCTGACTCTTCCCGACTAGTACACCGGATTAGATTGTTGACACGTCACTCCCCTCCTTGTTATAATAACCCAGATTTTTTAAGAACAGGCTCTATCGTTATACCGGAGGGGATTCTTTTGCGTTCAGACGCCGAAAAAATATTGCTCACCGAAGAAGAGATTAAAGCCAAAGTTTTTGAAATGGGCCAAACCATTTCCACGGAATATGAGGGTAAAGATTTGTTAATGGTGGGGATCTTAAAGGGGGCCATGATCTTTATGGCCGATCTGGTGCGATCCGTTACCATTCCTGTGGAGTTTGACTTTATGGCGGTATCCAGCTACGGTGGTTCCAGCAAGTCCTCAGGTGTTGTCAGAATACTAAAGGACCTGGAGCAGAATATCGAAGGCCGGCACGTACTTTTGGTTGAGGACATTGTGGATACAGGATTGACACTGAAATACCTGCTGGATAACTTGCAAACCAGGGACCCGGCCAGCGTAAAGGCATGTACTTTACTGGACAAGCCTGAACGCCGGAAGGTTGAAGTTGCCGTGGATTACAATGGTTTCACCATTCCCGATGAATTTGTGGTTGGGTATGGCTTGGATTATAATGAAAAGTACCGGAATTTAAAAGACATACTGGTACTCAGCCCTGATATTTATCAAAAATAGGAGGAAATTATAATGTCCGTGCCGGAACAGGAACTGGTTATTGTACTGGATTTCGGAGGTCAATACAGCCACCTTATTGCGCGCCGCATAAGAGAATGTAACGTATTTTGCGAAATGCTTCCTTATAACACTCCGCTGGCCGATTTAAAAGATAAAAGGCCGCGGGGCATTATTTTTTCCGGGGGCCCATCCAGTGTTTACCAACCAGGCGCCCCCTCGGTAGACCCGGCTATTTACGATATGGGGATTCCCATTTTGGGGATATGTTACGGCATGCAGCTCATGAATCACCAGCTAAAAGGAGTTACATCTCCTTCAGCCCGCAGGGAGTACGGGAAAACAAAACTGGAAGTGTTATGCAGGGAAGGAATTCTATCCTGCATGGAGGATTACGAGCAGTGCTGGATGAGTCACGGGGACCGGGTGGACGAGCCACCGCCGGGCTTTGAAGTTATTGCCCGCACGGAGCAGGCCCCGGTTGCGGCTATGGCGGATAAATCCAAAGACTTATATGCCGTACAATTTCACCCGGAGGTCATTCATACACCAAAGGGACAGGATATTCTCAAATTTTTCCTGTACAATGTTTGTTCGTGCAGCGGTACATGGACAACAGGTTCCTTTATAGAACTGGCGGAAAGAGAAGTAAAGGACCAGGTGGGAGACGGCCAGGTTATTTGTGCCCTCAGCGGGGGTGTGGATTCTTCGGTTGCTGCCGCTTTAGTACATAAGGCCGTGGGCAACCAGCTCACCTGTATCTTTGTAGACCATGGTTTGATGCGCAAAGGAGAAGGGGAAAAGGTAATCAAAACCTTCAGGGATGTATTTAAAATCAATCTTATTCACGTTGACGCCCGGAAGAGATTTTTGGACAAGCTTGCCGGCGTTACAGACCCGGAACAGAAAAGAAAAATAATCGGTAACGAATTTATAAGGGTTTTTGAGGAAGAAGCAACAAAATTAGGCACAATAGATTTTCTAGTTCAGGGAACACTATATCCCGATGTGGTGGAAAGCGGCACTGCCACCGCAGCCGTGATTAAATCCCATCATAATGTAGGCGGCCTGCCTGAAGATATGAGACTTCAACTGGTTGAACCCCTGCGCTGGCTCTTTAAGGACGAGGTAAGAAAAGTGGGATCCCAGCTGGGACTGCCGGATGAAATAGTGTGGAGACAGCCTTTCCCCGGCCCGGGGTTGGCCATAAGAATTCTCGGGGAAATAACTGAGGAAAACCTGGAAATTTTAAGGGAAGCAGACGCCATTGTTACCCAGGAGGTAAAGAAAGCCGGATTATATAAGGAAATATGGCAATCCTTTGCTATTTTACCCAATTTGAAAAGCGTAGGTGTAATGGGCGATGAAAGAACTTACGCTCATACCATAGCCATTAGAGCCGTAGAAAGTAAAGACGGAATGACTGCGGACTGGGTACGACTTCCCTATGAACTACTGGAGGCTATCTCCAACAGAATAGTAAATGAATTAAAAGAAGTAAACCGGGTGGTATACGATATAACTTCCAAGCCCCCATCCACAATAGAATGGGAATAAAAAGCCCAATATGACGGGAACAGGTTGACACAACTCATTAACCTCTGCTAATATGAGAATACATTGGGGAAGTGTGCAAAAAAAAATGTTGTAACCTGAGAGAAAGTGTACCTAGGGTTCCACGCCCGGACACGGGCGGTTCGGTCCAAGCGGTACAGGCACGCATACCGGTTTTGTCTTTATGCGTGCTACACCGTCGGGAAAAAAGCCCAGGCGGGGAGGTTTCACTCAATAAGTGAAACCTTCCTGCCTGGGCTTCTTCAATTATATAAATTATACAAAACCCTTTATGAGAATAAACCCCGGTATTATAAAGGAGGTAATAAAGGTCATTATGAAGGAATCTTTAGTAGGAATAATAATGGGAAGTGACAGCGACTTACCGGTAATGACCGGAGCGGCAGCTATACTTGATGAATTTTCCATTCCCTACGAGATCAGAATAATATCCGCCCACAGAACTCCGGACAGGGCTGCTGAATTTGCCCGCAGCGCCGCGCAAAGGGGCATGGCTGTTATCATAGCCGGTGCCGGCCAAGCCGCCCACCTGGCAGGAGTTATCGCCGCCCACACCCCGCTGCCGGTAATAGGTGTCCCCATCCGGTCCGGTGCCCTGGAGGGCACCGATGCACTTTACTCCACGGTTCAAATGCCCCCGGGAATACCGGTGGCCACCGTGGGCATCAACGGTGCCAAAAACGCCGCCATTCTGGCCGCACAAATACTAGGGGCCACCGACCCTGCATACCAGGAGAAAATTATCGACTATAAAAATAAACTGGCGAACCAAGTTAAAGAAAAGGACGAACGTCTCCAAACACTAGGCGCAAAAGAATATCTAAAACAAAAAAGCTAAAACACCCATACAAGACAGGCCCCGGCGGAATAACTACCGACCAAACGCAGAAAACTGCGAGAAAGTCTTTTTTCAAGGTAGACGCCCATGCCGCCGTATGGCGGCACCAGCAGAGGAATGAAAAAGTGACTAAGTGCGTTTTATATACAGCGAATACCGGGTTCAAGGCGGGGGCAACACCCGGAGCGAACATACGCAAGTAAATCAAAAGAGCGAACGGAGCGGAGGAACAGCGGCGAATCTTGTTTGAGCGAAGCGAGTTATGAGCCGCCCGGAGCGGAGTGAGCTCATTCAATTAAAGGCTGAGTAAGTGAGCGCAGGGTGTTGCCCCCGCCGGCGAAATAAGTACCTTTATAAGAAACCGCAAGAGAGTTTTTTCAAGGTAGACGTCCATGCCGCCGCATGGCGGCAACATCAGAGGATGAAATAAGTTAATAAGTTGGGGGTCTGACCCCAACGGTGGGAGGGAAGAAAACTTGATTGAACGCTATACACTGCCGGAAATGAAAGACATATGGTCCCAGGAAAATAAATTTCGCAAATGGCTGGAAGTAGAAATATACGCCTGTGAAGCCATGTGCGAAATGGGACTTATCCCTGAAAAGGATCTTGAAACCATCAGAGAAAAGGCAGATTTCAATGTCGCCCGCATCGACGAAATAGAAGCCGTAACCAACCATGATGTAATAGCATTCCTAACCTGCGTGGGAGAATATGTGGGAGAGCCTTCAAAGAAATACATACACATGGGACTCACATCCTCCGATGTGGTTGACACGGCCATGGCAGCATTAATGAAACAAGCGGCGGAACAAGTACTGGGCCGCCTGGAACACCTGCACCGGGTGCTTTTAGAAAAGGCGAAGGAGCACAAAAACACCGTGATGATAGGGCGGACCCACGGCATTCACGCCGAACCCATGACCTTCGGGCTGAAGATGCTTCTGTGGGCGGCGGAAACAGAGAGAAACATAAGACGTCTCCGGCAGGCCATAGGAACCATCAGTGTGGGTAAGATTTCCGGTGCCGTGGGAAGCTATGCCAATATCGATCCCCAGGTGGAAGCTCACGTGTGTAAGCGTATGGGTCTCAGACCCTCGCGTATTTCCACTCAAGTGCTGCAAAGGGACCGGCATGCCGAATACATGTCCACACTTGCCGTTATCGGAAGCTCCATCGATAAGTTCGCCACCGAGGTGAGAAACCTTCAACGAACAGATATTCGCGAGGCTGAGGAATATTTTGCCAAGGGACAAAAGGGATCTTCGGCCATGCCCCATAAAAGAAATCCCATTACAGCTGAGCGCATGAGCGGATTGGCACGGTTGCTCAGGGGGAATGCCCTGGTGGCTCTGGAAAATGTCCCCCTCTGGCACGAGCGGGATATATCCCATTCTTCGGTGGAAAGGGTAGTCATCCCCGACAGCACCATAACCCTTGATTACATGCTGTATAAATTTTCTCAGATCATGGAAAATATTTTAACCTACCCGGAAAAGATGAAGCATAACATGGAACGTACCAATGGACTCATTTACTCCCAGCGTATCCTTCTGGCCCTGCTGGAAAAAGTTGAAAGCAGGGAAAAAGCATATGAATTGGTGCAAAGAAATGCCATGGAATGCTGGAGAACCGGAAAAGAATTCCGCAGTCTCCTGGAAAGCGATCCCGAGGTTGCGGCACTGCTGACCGCGGAAGAAATGGATGAGCTTTTCAACTACGAGTATCACCTGCGCCACATTGATGAAATTTATGCCCGTTTCGGGCTTTAATAAGGGGGAATCCCAGTGGAAAAAAAGGAACTTCTCTACGAGGGCAAGGCCAAAAGGATTTACAAGACCGGTGACCCGGATGTACTGTGGGTAGAATACAAGGATGATGCCACAGCCTTCAACGGGTTAAAAAAGGGCACCATTACAGGCAAGGGAGTACTTAATAACCAAATATCCGCCTACTTCTTTGAATTGCTGGAACAAAAGGGAATAAGGACTCACTTTGTAAAATATATTAGCGACAACGAAATGCTGGTAAAACCACTGGAAATTATTCTGGTGGAAGTGGTTGTGCGTAACATTGCTGCCGGAAGCCTGGCCAAGCGCCTTGGCATGGAAGAGGGTACCCCCCTTTCCCACCCGGTGGTGGAGTACTATTACAAAAGTGATGAATTGGGGGACCCGTTAATTAACGACGACCACATAGCTGCGGCAGAATTGGCTACCCCCGAGGAAATGAGCTTTATCAAGGCTACCGCCATTAAAGTCAATGACATATTAAAGGCTGATTTGGAAACCAAAAATTTGGATCTGGTTGACTTCAAACTGGAATTTGGTCGCTATAAGGGTGTGGTGATACTGGGAGATGAAATTTCCCCCGACACCTGCCGCTTCTGGGACAAAACAACCAAAGAAAAACTAGACAAAGACCGTTTCCGCAGGGACATGGGAAATGTAGAGGAAGCCTATCAGGAAATAAAGCGCAGGCTTACGGGGAATTAAGGTGCCGGGCGATTATTCGCCCCGGACATCTCAGGGGGGAGTAGTATGACAGTGGGTTACCACGGTGGAGATAATTGGTTACAAAATTACCGGCCGGACAAGCCCAGAGAAGAATGCGGTGTATTCGGCATTTACGCTCCGGGTACTAATGTTGCCCGTCTCACGTATTACGGGCTCTATGCCCTGCAGCACCGGGGACAGGAGAGTGCGGGCATAGCCGTGGCTGACGGAAGCCGTATACAGCTTTATAAAGGAATGGGTTTGGTTCCTGAAGTATTTAACGCAGATACCTTGAACAATTTGCAGGGTGACCTGGCCATCGGACATGTTCGTTATTCAACCACCGGCGCAAGCCACCCCATAAACGCGCAGCCGCTTGTATTTCGCTACACCGGTGGACAGCTGGGCCTCGCCCATAACGGCAACCTAACCAATGTTACCGAATTGCGGTCTCAATTATTGTCCACCGGCTCGGTTTTTCAATCGTCAACTGACAGTGAAGTAATAGTAAATTTAATTGCCCGCTACAGTCAGAGTAACCTGGAAGAAGCCCTGATGAAATGCATGATTGATATCAAAGGCGCTTATTCCCTGGTTCTCCTGGCCGAAGACAAGCTTATGGCCGTAAGAGACCCTTACGGTTTTCGCCCCCTGTGCATTGGATCACTTGAGGGCGGTTACGTGGTGGCCTCTGAATCATGCGCTCTGGACACCGTGGGGGCGAAATTTTTGCGGGATATAAAACCCGGTGAAATTGTGCTTATCGACAAAAATGGTGTGGAATCGCTGCATGTGCTACCGGCAAAGCGCAGGGCTCACTGTATTTTTGAATATATATACTTTGCCCGTCCCGATAGCAAAATAGATAGCTTTAATGTCAACAGGGTACGCAGGCAAATGGGTCACCAGCTGGCAGCAGAATTCCCCGTCGATGCAGACCTGGTTATTCCGGTTCCTGACTCCGGAACGGCCTCGGCCCGCGGGTACGCTGAAGCCACAGGGATTCCCTTTGAAGAAGGGCTGATGAAAAACCGTTATATAGGGCGTACCTTTATTCAGCCTTCCCAGGACATGCGGGACCTGGCCGTTAGACTTAAGCTCAATCCCGTGCGGGAAGTGCTGGAGGGCAAAAGGGTGGTAATGGTGGACGATTCAATAGTCCGGGGGACAACCAGCGGCAAGCTGGTTACCATGTTGCGGGAATGCGGCGTGAAGGAAGTACACATGTGCCTTTCCTCACCCCCTGTAATTCGTTCCTGCTATTACGGTATCGACACTTCTGACGAGAAGGAACTGATAGCCGCCAACATGCAGCTGGACGAAATCCGGGCCTCCATCGGAGCGGATTCACTGCACTATTTGAGTTTGGAGGGTTTATTGGAGATATTTGAAGAAGACCGGGATAACTTCTGTACCGCCTGTTTCAGTGGTATTTACCCGGTGGAAGTGGCCAAACCCAAGGATGCCGGTAAATATAGTTTAGAATAATATTAATGGAATAAATTATCCATGGGGAGGAATTTGATGCAGAAGGACAAATTCCCGCTTACTTACGCTGATGCGGGAGTAGACATAGACGCCGGCAATAAAGCAGTATCCCTTATACGGAATGCTGTTAAAAGCACCTTCCGCTCAGAGGTTCTAACTGATATAGGCGGTTTCGGCGGGCTATTTTCCCTTGATATATCCCGTTACACCCAACCTGTACTTGTCTCCGGAACCGACGGTGTGGGTACCAAGCTGAAGGTAGCCATAATGATGGGCAAACACAATACCATCGGGATAGACACCGTAGCCATGTGCGCCAACGACATACTGGTTCAAGGGGCGGAACCTTTATTCTTTCTGGATTACCTGGCAACGGGCAAGCTGGTGCCGGAAAAGGTTGCCTCCATTGTTTCCGGGGTAGCCGAAGGTTGCCGCCAGGCCGGGTGTGCTCTTATCGGAGGAGAGACCGCGGAAATGCCCGGCTTTTACGGTGAAGAGGAATACGACATCGCCGGCTTTATTGTAGGTGCAGTGAATAAGCCGGATATTATCAGCGGTGAAACCATTGAACCCGGTGATACATTATTGGGCCTTCCTTCCTCGGGTCTTCACAGCAACGGGTACTCACTGGCCCGGAAAGCATTGCTGGAAAGGGCCGGGTATAAATTGGATACTTATATGGAAGCTCTGGGAAGAACCGTGGGAGAGGAACTTCTGGAACCCACACGCATATATGTACGAATTATTCACCGTTTACTCAAACAATTTAACATAAAGGGCCTTGCTCATATTACCGGAGGAGGCCTGGTGGAAAATATTCCCCGCATGATGCCTTCGGGTCTCGGTGCCCGGGTGAAAATGGACAGCTGGCCGGTTCACCCTGTTTTTAAGCTGATCAAGGAAATAGCCGGTATAGATGATTACGAAATGTTCCGCACCTTTAACATGGGAATAGGTATGGTCATGGCAGTTCCGCCTGCACAACAAAGTGCCGTAATGAAATGCCTGGCTGAAATTAACGAGCCTGTTTATAATATCGGCACAGTGGGGGAAGAAAGCGGAGTTCTATTTATTGAATAATTATTGGGGGGAGAAGGTATGCCTCACCACCGGATAGGTGTATTGGCTTCCGGGAGGGGATCAAACCTGCAGGCCATAATGGATTCCTGCTCCGGCGGAACCATTCCCGGTCAGGTTGCCGTAGTGATAAGTGATAATCCCGGCGCCTATGCATTACAAAGGGCAAAGGACGCGAATATTCCCGCTTTTTGCGTAGATCCGTCAGGTTTCAATACCAAGGAAGATTACGAGGAGAAGATTTCTAACCTTCTTAAAGAGTACGGAGTCCAATTGGTGTGCCTGGCCGGTTACATGCGTCTTGTGGGCCCGGTAATGTTGAAGGAATTTGCCAACCGGATTATTAATATTCACCCGGCTCTTCTACCGGCATTTCCGGGTCTTCACGCTCAAGAGCAGGCCTGGAATTACGGGGTAAAATACAGCGGTTGTACAGTCCATTTTGTTGATGAAGGAATGGATACCGGACCCATTATTTTACAATCCGTGGTTCCCGTTATGCAGGACGATACTCCCGCAAGCCTTGCCGAACGCATACTGGAGCAGGAACACATCATTTACCCGGAAGCAGTCAGGCTGTTTTTAGAGGGGCGACTGAGAATCAAGGGACGAAAAGTGGAAATTCTATAAAGGTTAGTCTGTAAAAATTAGATGGGAGGTTTTAAAGTGGCCGTTAAGCGTGCTCTTATCAGTGTTTCCGATAAAACCGGAGTCACAGACTTTGCCCGGGGATTATGGAAACTGGGCATTGAGATCATATCCACAGGAGGAACTGCAAAGGCACTCCAGGAAGCAGGTATACCCGTCACCTACGTGTCGGATGTCACGGGTTTTCCTGAAATTCTAAACGGGAGAGTTAAAACCCTTCACCCCGCCATCCATGGAGGAATCCTTGCCCGGCGCACTCCTGAGCACAGTAAACAAATTGAGGAACATCAGATAAAACCCATTGATATTGTTGCCGTAAACTTATACCCCTTTAAAGAAACCGTCGCCAAACCCGGCGTAACCTTGGAAGAAGCAATTGAAAACATTGATATAGGCGGCCCCACCCTGGTAAGGGCTGCGGCCAAAAACCATCAAGATGTAATTATCGTAGTGTCTCCGGACAGGTATTCTCAAATTTTGGAGGCCCTGAAGTCCGGTGATGTCCCTGTCCAGTTCCGCCAGGAACTTGCCTTGGAAGCTTTCACCCACACCGCTTCCTATGATGCGGCCATAAGCAGTTATTTGGGTGGCATTGTCAAACCCGAAAATGCATTTCCCGAGACCTTCCATTTGAGTGTGCAAAGGAAACAACTCTTGAGATACGGTGAAAACCCGCACCAGCAGGCGGCTTTCTACCGGGATAATTCCGTACAGGGCCCGTGCGTTGCCAGTGCCAAGCAATTACACGGCAAAGAGCTTTCTTATAATAACATATTGGACTTGAATTCCGCCCTGGAACTGGTAAGGGAGTTCTCCGACCCGGCATGTGTAATTATTAAGCATAATAACCCCTGTGGAACTGCATGCGCGGATTCCCCTGTGGAAGCATACCGCATGTCCTACGAAACAGACCCTGTCTCGGCCTTTGGGGGCATCGTGGCCTTTAACCGTCCCGTGGACAAGGCCTCGGCGGAAGAAATGGCACAAATTTTCCTTGAAGCTATAATTGCACCGTCTTATGAAGCGGATGCACTGGAAGTATTAAAGAACAAGGAAAACCTGAGGTTGCTGGAAACAGGGGACCTTAATACCATGTCCACCGACAGGCTTGATATCCGCAAAGTAAATGGCGGCTTGCTTTTGCAGGATGCCGACCGGGAAGTAATTGATCCCAAAAAATTACAGGCCGTAACAGAAAAGAAACCTTCCGATGAATTAATGCAGGATATACTGTTTACCATGACCGTAGTCAAACACGTTAAATCCAACGCCATTGTTGTGGCCAAAAACCGCCGGGTGCTGGGTGTGGGAGCCGGGCAAATGAACAGGGTGGGTTCGGCTCGTATTGCTCTGGAGCAGGCAGGCGAAAAGGCCAATGGTGCCATATTAGCCTCCGATGCCTTTTTCCCCTTTAGGGACACCGTGGACCAGGCTGCACGGGCGGGAATAAAAGTGATTGTCCAACCTGGGGGTTCGGTACGGGATGACCAATCCATTCAGGCTGCCAATGAACACGGCATAATTATGGTCTTTACAGGAATGCGCCATTTTAAGCATTAAGTCAGGGGAGGTATTACTTTAATGAAAGTATTGGTTGTGGGCGGAGGCGGAAGGGAGCACGCCCTGGTTTGGAAGTTGTCCCAAAGCCCCGTGGTGGAAAAAATCATTTGTGCCCCCGGTAACGCAGGTATTGCCGGCCTTGCAACTTGCATAAAAATACCGGTGGATGATTTTACCGGCCTAATCAATTTAGCCAAGCAAGAGGAAATAGATATAACCGCTGTGGGGCCTGAAGCCCCTTTGGCAGAGGGAATCGTGGATGCCTTTGAAAAAGAGGGCTTGAAAATATTCGGCCCCGCGGGTAATGCAGCGGCCCTTGAGGGTAGTAAAGTATTCGCAAAGGAATTAATGCGTAAATATAATATACCCACAGCAGAATTTAAAGCTTTTACTCAACCCGAGCCGGCATACCGTTATATTAAAGAGTTGGGTGTACCCTGTGTAATAAAAGCCGACGGCCTCGCGGCCGGCAAGGGGGTAATTGTAGCCCGTGATGAAGAAACCGCCATTTCGGCTGTCAAATCAATAATGGTGGAAAGAACCTTCGGGGGTGCCGGAGACAAAATAATTATCGAGGAATGCCTGGAGGGAGAAGAAGTAAGCGTATTGGCCTTTACCGACGGCAAAACGGTTTTACCGTTATTACCGGCCCAGGACCACAAACAGGTTTTCGATGGAGATGAAGGTCCCAATACCGGCGGCATGGGGGCATACTGCCCGGCGCCTGTCTGTCCTCCGGAGCTGCAAAAGAAAGTCCTGGAAGAAATTTTGCTTCCCACGGTAAAGGGCCTGGAGGCAGAGGGTTACCCTTACAAAGGAGTGCTGTACGCCGGACTGATGATAACTGGTGAGGGCCCGAAGGTTCTGGAATATAATGTTCGTTTCGGCGACCCGGAAGCGCAGCCGCTGCTGGTATCCCTGGAAACTGACCTGGTGGAAATAATTGAAGCAGTACTGGGCGGAAACCTGGACGGTGTGAATTTAAAGTGGAAGGATGGTGCCGCCGTTTGTGTTGTCTTGGCATCCGGCGGTTATCCAGGCAGCTATTCCAAGGGCTTTCCAATCCAAGGTCTGAAAGAGGTTCCCCCGGGAATACAAGTTTTCCATGCCGCTACCGCTGAGAAGGACGGTCGTATAGTTACCTCGGGGGGCAGAGTGCTGGGGGTCACGGCTTTAGATAAAGATATTCCTTCCGCCATTACGCTGGCTTACAAGGGCGTGGAATCCATATCCTTTGAGGGCATGCATTTTAGAAAAGATATCGGGAAAAAAGCTTTAATTTAGGGGGCGTATTATACTCCCCCTGTTTTTTCCTGTAATGCTTTAAATCTTTGCCATATTAAAAGGAATATTGGGTAGGTATGTAGAACAAACTTTCAATGTCATTGAAATGAAATTTCTGTACATACCGGGAGGTTTATTGTTTTGAGTTATACCGGCAAATTACGTGATCCCCTCCTTGATCAACTTTTCAAAGCTATACTTTCCCTGGAGACCGTAGATGAGTGTTACAAATTCTTCGAGGATGTATGTACCGTGGCAGAATTAAAGTCTCTGGCGCAGCGTCTAGAAGTGGCCCGAATGCTGGAGGCCAACAATACCTACGGTGATATTGCCGCCCGCACCGGGGCGAGTACGGCCACCATAAGCAGAGTAAAGCGCTGCTTGAACTATGGTGCCGACGGCTATAAAACGGTCCTTGCCCGGCTGGATGAAAACTGATGAGGAAAAATTTAAAATAAGGTTTGACAAGTGTATCCCGAACAATTTATGATGTTATTATGTTATTGCTTTAACTAATTAAAGGGTAGGTGAATCCTTTTTTGCTGGAAATATTACACCCCACACACCCCGCATTAAAAAATATAATGAACAGAAAACAGGCCAACCGGGATAAAGCCGCTGAGTCAGTGGCCGAAATTATAGAGCAAGTCAAACAAGGAGGCGATGGTGCACTTTGCCAATACACCGCACAGTTTGATAAAGTACACATAAGCCCCGGCCAAATGGAAGTGTCCCCCGAAGAAATAGACGACGCTTATGAAGAAGTGGATGACGAATTTCTATCTGCCCTTACACTTGCGGTCAACAATATTGTCAAGTATCACCGGAAACAGCTGCGAACCTCCTGGCTGGAGCCCGAGCCCGACGGGACCATGCTGGGACAAATTTTAAGACCCCTGGAAAGGGTGGGAATTTACGTTCCCGGTGGAACAGCCGCTTACCCCTCGTCTGTGTTAATGAACGCCTTACCGGCCAAAGTGGCGGGGGTAAGGGATATTATTATGGTAACACCGCCCGACTCCAACGGCAAAATTGCCGCCCATACTCTGGTAGCCGCCTCAAAAGCAGGTGTTAATAAAATTTACCGCATAGGCGGGGCACAGGCCATTGCAGCTTTGGCTTACGGAACCCGTACAATAAAGAAGGTTGATAAAATAACCGGGCCGGGTAATATTTATGTAACCCTGGCCAAGCAGCAGGTATACGGTATTGTGGATATAGACATGTTGGCCGGTCCCAGTGAAATACTCATCGTAGCCGACAGGCAAGCTGACCCGGGTTATATAGCTGCAGATATGCTTTCCCAGGCTGAACATGATGTAATGTCCTCCGCAGTCCTTATTACCGAGAGCAGATCACTGGCGGAAGCGGTACGCTACGAGTTGTCCAAACAGCTGGCGGACCTTCCCCGGCAGGAGGTGGCCAGAAAATCTCTGGCCAATTACGGTGTAATTGTGGTAACCGGTAATCTAGACGAGGCAATGGTACTGGCTAATGGTTTTGCTCCTGAACACCTGGAATTGGCAGTGGAGGATCCACACCGTTTACTGGGCCAGGTGGTTAACGCGGGAGCCGTTTTCCTGGGACCATACTCGCCGGAACCGGTGGGTGATTACCTTGCGGGACCAAACCATATTCTGCCCACCGGGGGAACAGCCAGATTTTTTTCACCCCTCAATGTAGATTCTTTCATTAAAAAGACCAGTGTAATATCTTTCTCCCGTTTTGCCCTGGAACAGGCAGCCCCGTCCATAATCAAACTGGCCCGGGTGGAGGGCCTTGAAGCCCATGCCAGAGCGGTACAGGCCAGGCTTTCCGCGGAGAAAAGGGGAGGATGATATGAATAAATTTAGCCCTTCAACCCTTGCCAGGCAGGATCTAAAAAAACTAAGTCCCTACGAGCCCGTAGTTCAACCCGGGGTAATTAAAATGGACGCCAATGAGTTCCCCTTTGACTTTCCACAGGAAGTTATGGACTACATTTATAGCAGCACTGACCCCCAATCCTTTAACCGCTACCCGGACCCAATGGCCGGAGATCTCAGAACCGCCCTGGCCGGGTACACCGGTGCCCCCAAGGAATATATACTGGCGGGAAACGGCTCTGATGAAATCATTCTGAACCTGGCGCTAACCTTTGCCACGGGGGGAGATGTTTTAATTACTCCACCCACCTTTTCCATGTATGAAGTACACAGCATGGTGGCGGGAGCCCGGCCCAAATTTATTCCCCGTAACGGCGACTTTTCCGTCAACGTGGAGGAAGTTATAAACCAGGCAAATAATACCGATACCCGGTTGATTTTTATTTGCTCGCCCAATAATCCAACGGCCAATGAAACGCCACAGCATGAAATCAAGAGAATATTACAAAACGTTTCCGCGCTGGTGGTGTTGGACGAAGCATATATTGAATTCGGTGGAACCAGCTGTCTGTCCCTGGTTGATGAATATCCCAATTTGGCCGTAATGCGGACCTTTTCCAAATGTTTCGGGCTGGCCGGTTTGAGAATCGGTTATTTAATCGCTTCCCCCGGCGTCATTAATGAACTGCGCCGCGTTAAGCAACCCTTTAATTTAAACAGCTTCTCGCAAAGGGCCGCCCTGGCGGTACTGGACCATTTACCTCTCTTCGAAGAACTGATAGCAGATATAAGGGACAAGCGAGATTTGCTGTGGCAACAAATGCAAAGAATCCCGGGAATTGAAGTTTTGGAATCTAAAACTAATTTTATTACCTTCAAAACTACATTACCCGCTGCGGAAATATACCAAGGATTGTTGAATAAGGGTATTCTTATTAGAAATGTCAGCGGGCCCGGACTTGAGAACTATTTGCGTGTTTCAGTGGGAACCGGTGACGAGAACAATACCTTCTTAACCGCATTAAGGGATTTAATGGGATAACATTTACCTTATGTTGCTGAAATGGGGTGCAATGAAAATGTCTGTGCAACGACAGGCTGAGATAAGCCGCAAAACCTCTGAAACAGAAATATTATTACGACTTCAGTTGGATGGAAAGGGAAGCTACCATGTGGATTCGGGGGTTCCCTTTCTCGACCATATGCTCAGCTTAATGTCAAAACACGGAGGCTTTGACCTGGAGTTAAAAGCTAAGGGCGACATACATATTGATTACCATCATACAGTGGAAGATATAGGTATCTGTTTGGGAAAGGCAATCAATAAATGCTTGGAGAATAAGAAAGGAATCAACCGCTACGGTCACTCCATTGTTCCCATGGACGAAGCCCTGGTTTTAACCGCTGTGGATATCAGCGGCAGGTCCTTTCTCGCCTTTGATGTAGATTTTCCGGCAACAAGCGTGGGTAATTTTGACACAGAGCTGGTGGAAGAATTCCTACGGGCATTAACCGAAAATGCAAAAATAACCCTGCATGTAAAAAAACTTGCCGGGAGGAATTGCCACCATATCATAGAAGCTATATTCAAAGGCCTGGGGAGAACTTTTAACCAGTCAACCGCCCTTGGACAGCAAAGCGATTTACCCTCAACCAAAGGAGTTTTGTAATAGGGTACCGGAGGACCGGACTGATCAAGTTCAGGACATGTTGTTTAAGCTTGTCCACCAGGTAAGAAAGTGGGTTGTATACCTTGATAACCATTATTGACTACGGAATGGGCAACCTTCGCAGTGTAAAGAAAGGGTTCGAGAAATGCGGTTTTCAGGCATTTATCACCAGGGACCCGGAGAAAGCAAGGAAGGCATCCGGCCTGGTGGTTCCCGGCGTCGGCGCCTTCGCCGATGCCATGCAAAACCTGCGTGAGTCGGGAATGGACACCGTTATTTTGGAGGCGGCAAAGGAAAACAAGCCTTTACTAGGAATTTGCCTGGGAATGCAGCTCTTTTTCACCACCAGTGAAGAATGGGGTGTTTCCAGTGGGCTGGGAATTTTTCCGGGCAGGGTCCGCCGCTTTCCCCAGGGGCTCATAATTCCGCATATAGGCTGGAACCAGGTGGAAAAGGTGAAGCCCAATATATTATTGAATAATATTCCCGATCAATCGGCATTTTATTTTGTTCATTCTTTCTATGTGGACCCGGATGAGGATAGCATCGTGATCGGGCGTACCGATTATGGTATAAAATTTGCTTCAATGGTTGGAAGTAACAATATTTTTGGTATTCAATTTCATCCTGAAAAAAGCAGTGTCTTGGGCCTGCGTATTTTGCGAAACTTTGGGGGGTTGATTACGAAATGTTAATTATCCCGGCGATAGACCTGCGGGCTGGGAAATGCGTGCGTCTGGTGGAAGGGAGATTGGACAGGGAAACTGTTTATTCCGACGAGCCGGCGACAGTGGCCAAACTATGGGAAAAAATGGGGGCCAAGTACCTTCACATTGTGGATTTAGATGGAGCATTTACCGGTACACCGAAAAACCTTGATGTTATCAGTGAAATAATTAACTCGGTGAGTATACCCGTGCAAATCGGGGGAGGTATACGGGACCTTGATACAGTGGATAAGCTGTTGGAACTGGGGGCTTCCCGGGTTATTTTAGGGACAGTGGCAATAATTAATCCTGAGTTGGTGGAAGAATGTTGTAATAAACACGGGGACCGCATCGTCCTGGGAATTGACGCCAGAAACGGAAAGGTTGCCATTGAAGGCTGGGGATTAACCGCTGAAAAGGAAGCCGTGGAGCTAGCCCTGGAAATGAAGGAAAAGGGAATAGAAAGGATAATTTTTACCGATATATGGCGGGATGGAACATTAAAGGGCCCCAATTTGGATGCGATAAGGGATATCACCAAGTCCACCAATCTTAAAATGATCGCATCAGGTGGTATATCCACAATAAAGGATATAAGGGCATTGAAGGAAATGGAATCCCTGGGTGTGGAAGGCGTTATTGTGGGTAAAGCACTTTACGCCGGCACCATGGATCTCCAGGAAGCTTTGGCCATTGCCCGGGAGGAAAAGGCCTGCATATGTTAATGAAAAGAATCATACCCTGCCTTGATGTGGCTGAAGGCAGAGTAGTAAAGGGTACAAATTTTGTTAACCTGCGGGATGCGGGGGATCCTGTTGAACTGGCTGCCATTTATGACCGGCAGGGGGCCGATGAGCTGGTATTTCTGGACATCACCGCTTCTCATGAAAAGCGCAAGACTACTCTGGACATGGTTTACCGTACTGCGGCCGAGGTGTTTATTCCCTATACCGTGGGCGGTGGCATCAGCACACTGGAGGATATAAGAGCCACCCTCAATGCAGGAGCGGACAAGGTATCTATTAACACGGCCGCCGTAAGAAATCCCGAAATTATCCGTGACGCATCAATCAGATTCGGCAGCCAGTGCATTGTGGTGGCCATTGATGCCCGCCAAGCAGCAAAAGGAAAGTGGGAAGTTTACACCCATGGAGGGCGAAATAACACCAGGATAGATGCCGTTGAGTGGGCCTGCAGGGTGCAAGAAATGGGAGCAGGAGAGATTCTGCTTACCAGTATGGACCGGGACGGAACAAAGGCCGGTTTCGATATCCCCTTGACGAGGAGCATAGCCCGTGCCGTGAGCATTCCGGTTATAGCCTCCGGCGGAGTGGGCAACCTGGAACATATCAAGGAAGGACTTACCGACGGCGAAGCCAGCGCGGCTTTGGCCGCCTCCATATTCCATTTTGGAGAATACACACTTGAGGAAACAAAACAATATTTATTTTCGCATAATGTACCTGTCAGGTTACCGGTACAGGAATAATAATTTCTAATATTTATATTGCATTATTTAGTAAAATGGGGTGCCGTAATCATGCAATTCGATGTTGATAAGTTAAAATATAACGAAGCCGGGCTTATCCCGGCAATTATACAAGATGCTGAAACCGGGGAAGTACTTATGATGGCCTATATGAACCGGGAAGCGGTTAAAAAAACTCTAACCACCGGAGAAACCTGGTTTTGGAGCCGCAGCAGGCAAAAATTTTGGCATAAGGGTGAATCCTCGGGTAATGTGCAAAAGGTTCGAGAAGTTATCTTTGATTGTGATGCGGATACCCTTTTAGTTCAAGTGGAACAAAGGGATGCAGCATGTCATAAAGGTTATTACAGTTGTTTTCATAACAAAATAGAAAATAACGGTTCGGTAACCGTCAAGGGTAAGAGGGTTTTTGACCCGGAAGAAGTTTACGGTAAAAAAAAGTAAATAGGGAATGTGATAATATCCCGCGGGATGTTCTTATGCAACTTTTTGAAGTAATTACACACAGGCACCGGCACCTTCCGCAAGGATCCTATACCACTCATTTGTTTGAAAAAGGGATTGATAAAATTTCCAAAAAAGTGGCGGAAGAGGCCACTGAATTAATACTGGCAGCAAAAAATAATGACCGGGAAAATTTAATCCATGAATGCGCGGATTTAACCTATCATGTGCTTGTATTACTGGCCCAACAGGGTGTAACTCCCGGAGAGGTTGCCAGTGAACTGCAAAAAAGAGCCAAGTAACTCAGACAGCCGGTTTCCGTTACCGGCTGTTCTTTTTGGTGCCTGTGCGGAAAATTATTCTTGTGATATAATTTACCATAGTTTTGCTCAGGGCATCATAGGAGGAAGTTTTAAACATGGATATATTGAAAGATCTTAGTGACAGGCAATCTGAAGCGGTTCAGCACACAGACGGCCCTTTATTAATTTTGGCCGGGGCCGGCTCCGGTAAAACCAGGGTGCTAACAACACGCATTTCTTATTTGATCAAAAATAAGGGTGTTTCTCCCCGTAACATACTGGCCATCACTTTTACCAACAAGGCTGCCAATGAAATGAAAAGCAGGGTGGAAAATATGATTCCTTACGAAGTACAGGATCTCTGGGTCTCCACATTTCACTCGGCATGCCTGCGCATACTTAGAAGCCAGGCCGGTTTGGCGGGCTATACAGGCAATTTCGTCATTTATGATGAACCCGATCGTCAAACGTTAATTAAGGAATGCCTCAAAGAACTGAACTTGGACGAAAAGAAATTTCAACCCCGGTCAATGGCGGCAAGCATTTCCCGGGCCAAAAACAGCCTCAAGAATGCCTCGGAATATAAAGCCACTGCCAGGGATTTTTACCAGGAAACGGTTTCCGGTGTATACGAGCTCTACGAAAAAAAAATGAAGCAAAATAATGCCATGGACTTTGATGATTTGATTATGGTAACCGTGCGGCTCTTGCAAAGCAATGAATCAGTTTTAAACTACTACCAGGAAAAATTTCGGTATATTTTGGTGGACGAATACCAGGATACAAATCACGCTCAATATTTATTGATAAATTTACTGGCCCAAAAGTACCGAAACCTATGTGTGGTGGGAGATCCCGATCAAAGTATCTACCGCTTCCGGGGAGCGGATATGCAAAACATATTAAACTTTGAGGAGGATTACCCGGAGGCCAGGGTCATTCTCCTGGAACAAAACTTCCGTTCCACCGGAACTATATTAAAAAGCGCCAACGAAGTTATCAAACACAACAAAGCCCGCAAGGAAAAGGACCTTTGGACCGACGGGCCCACGGGTGATCCCATTGTAGTGTTTACCGGTTATAACGAGCATGCCGAGGCCGAGTTTGTTGTCAGCAGAATCGCGCGCCTGAGGGAAAAGGGATATGCTTATAAAGATATGGCCATTCTCTACCGCACCCACGCCCAATCCCGGGTTTTTGAAGAGAAAATGTTATACGCGGGAATTGGTTACAATATGGTGGGAGGACTAAAATTCTATGAACGCAAAGAAATAAAGGATATACTAGCCTATTTAAGGGTAATCGCCAACCCTGCGGACCGGGTCAGCTTGCGCCGAATAATTAACGTTCCCAAAAGGGGATTGGGTGCGGCATCGGTGGATAAGATTATTAATTATGCCCAGAGCCAGGGAAATGATTTGATTGATATTTTACTTAATGCAAAGGACATAGAGGAACTGGGCGCAAAGCCCCGCAATGCAGCTGCTGCACTGGGCCAAATACTGTCTTCCTTAAGGGATGATCAGCAACAGCTCACAATTACCGAACTGGTTCATGAAATACTTTCCCGCACAGGCTACCGGCAGGCGCTGGAAAGCGAAAACACCGTAGAGTCCCGCACGCGCTTGGAAAACCTGCAGGAGTTCATGTCCGTAACCCGGGAGTTTGACCGGGAACATCCCGGGGAAGACCTGGGAGAATTTCTGGGCGGACTGTCCCTGGTTACCGACATAGATAATTATGACGAAGAATCAGATCAAATAACCATGATGACCCTCCACAGCGCAAAGGGTCTGGAGTTTCCCGTTGTTTTTCTGGTAGGCCTGGAAGAAGGAGTATTTCCCCATTCCCGGAGCTTGCACGAACCCATGGAGATGGAGGAGGAAAGGCGCCTGTGCTATGTGGGCATTACCAGGGCCAGGGAGCGACTTTACATTACCCACTGCCAGCAAAGAACCCTGTACGGGTATACCAAATCCAATAAAACATCGCGGTTTTTGGACGAGCTTCCCGTACACTATTTAACCACCAGGGATCCCTTGGATAAAGATAAACCCCTTTCAGGGCTGCAAACCGGCTCCGGGCTACAGCCTCCCTCATCAGCTGCATTTTTCACCCCCGGTGACGTAGTGCGCCACCGTAAATGGGGTGAGGGTGTTGTAAAGGATGTAAGGGGAAAAGGTGATTCACAGGAAGTAAAAGTTCATTTTCCCGGTCTCGGGGTTAAGACACTATTATCCCGTTATGCCCCCTTGGAAAAACAAAATTAACCCCACACAATCAATGCAATAAGTCAACTCCTGGTGCCAGGCACCACGTGTTGACTTATTGCAAAGAAATTTCGGGAGGTGTTTCCCGTGGCAGTTTCTGAAAGCATAAAAGCCCGGGCGGAAGAGCTAAAAAGGGAAATAAACCACCATAACTACCTCTATCATGTACTGGACAAGCCGGAGATTACCGACTCCCAATTCGATGTTTTACTAAAGGAACTACTGGAACTGGAAAAGAAGTATCCTGAACTTATCACGCCCGATTCACCTACCCAAAGGGTGGGCGGCAAGCCCAGAGAGGGTTTTAAAACAGTAAAACACCGGGTACCTATGCTCAGTTTGGGAAACGCCTTTAAAGAAGAAGATCTTCATCGTTTTGACAGCAGGATTAAGTCCGGTCTTCCCGGTGAAACCATTAAGTACGTGGCTGAACTAAAGATTGACGGCCTTGCGGTTTCTTTATTTTATGAAAAGGGATTTTTTGTACAGGGAGCCACAAGGGGAGACGGGGAAACCGGGGAGGATATAACCCCCAATTTAAAAACCGTTCCCAGTATTCCCTTACGCCTTAAGGATGATATTACTCTGGAAGTGCGGGGTGAAATATACATGCCCAAAAGCTCCTTTGTGGAGCTTAACGCGCGCAGAGAAGAAGCCGGAAAGCCTTTATTTGCAAATCCCCGCAATGCCGCCGCAGGGTCATTGCGCCAACTGGACCCTGCAATTACCGCTTCCAGGCATTTGAGTATATTTACTTACGGCATTGGATACTCCGGCACTGAAAGTTTTGATTCCCATCACCAATTACTGGATTTTTTAATGCAACAGGGGTTTCGCGTAAACCCGCACTACCAGCTGTGTGCAGATATCCAGGAAGTAATAAGCTACTGCCAAATCTGGGAAAGGAAACGTCATGACCTGGAATACAGTATTGACGGAATGGTGGTAAAGCTTAATTCATTTAGCCAGCAAAGAGTCCTGGGATCAACAATGAAAAGTCCCCGCTGGGCCATTGCCTATAAGTTTCCGCCCGAGGAAGCGATCACTACAATTAAAGAAATTATTTTACGGGTGGGGAGAACCGGAGTTTTAACTCCCACTGCCATTCTCGAACCTGTCCGGTTGGCCGGCACCACGGTAAGCAAGGCCACCTTACATAATGAAGATTTTATAGAAAAAAAAGATATCCGTACCGGTGATACTGTAGTAATTCATAAAGCCGGAGACATTATCCCGGAAGTGGTGGAAGTGCTCAAAGAGCGGCGCACCGGAAAGGAACATCATTTCCGCATGCCCACCCGGTGTCCAGAATGCGGGGCCGGAGTGGTTCGGCAGGAGGGAGAAGCCGCAGCCCGGTGTACGGGAGCAACCTGCCCGGCTCAGGTAAGGGAGGGACTCATTCACTTTGTTTCCCGTAATGCCATGGATATTATGGGCCTGGGACCGGCCATTATCAATCAACTTATAGATGAAGGGTTGGTCAAGGACGCTGCTGACCTGTATCAACTATGTAAGGAAGACCTGTTGAAAATGGAGAGAATGGGGGAAAAATCCGCACAAAACTTGCTGCAGGCCATTGATAAAAGTCGTGACAACCCGTTATACCGGCTTATTTTCGGTCTTGGTATCCGCCATGTGGGGGAGCGGGCGGCCAAGCTGTTGGCGGAAAAGTTCGGCTCCCTGGATAATCTAATGCACGCATCCGAAGAGGAAATTACCGAAATTCCGGAAATTGGTCCTGCCATAGCCCAAAGCGTAACAACATTTTTTGCCCAGGAACAAAACCGCCGACTGATCAAAAAAATGCAGGAGGCAGGTGTTAAAACTGAATCCCCCGGGAGGGAAAATGTACAAGAAGAAGTTAATTCTTTCTTGAAGGGAAAGACATTTGTTTTGACCGGCACACTGCAGAAACTCACCAGGGAAGCTGCAAAGGAAAAAATAGAATCCCTGGGGGGCAAGGTATCCTCTAGTGTCAGCAAAAAAACCAATTATCTTGTGGCCGGGGAGAAGCCGGGAAGTAAATTTGAAAAGGCACAGAAACTAGGCGTAACCATCCTCGACGAAAAAGGCTTTTATGACCTGTTGGGAAATAATTAAGCTCTCTTAATCCTTGTTAGACAGCGGGTAACGGGCAAACACCCGGCAGCATATAAACCGGTATCCTTGCCTGGTAATTACCATTAAGTTATAATGTTGACAGTTTTTTATACATGAAGGAAGGTGTTGGTATGATTACAAAATCCGACGTGGAACATGTGGCTTTATTGGCCCGCCTGGAGCTGAGCGAGGAGGAAAAAGAATTATACACTAAGCAGTTAAGTGATATTTTAGAGCATGCCCAAACGCTTAACCAGCTGGACACCGGTGATATTCCCCCCACCGCCCACGTTTTGCCACTGCAAAATGTTTTCAGAGAGGATAAAGTGGGAGACCATCTTGACCCCGACAAGGCACTGTCCAATGCACCGGATAAGGAAGGCAGTTTCTTCCGGGTACCCAAAATTGTGTAAAAAAAAGGGGGTATAGAATTGGAATTATATCAACTGACAGCACACCGGCTACACGAATTGCTGGTAAATAAAGAAGTTAGTTCAGAAGAAATAACATCTTCGGTTTTGGACCGGATAAAAAAGGTTGATGAAACCGTAAGGGCCTATGTAACCGTCATTGAGGAAAACGCACTGAAGACGGCCCGGAAAGTGGATGGTAAGATCAATGCGGGAGAAGATATTCACCCGCTTTCCGGCATACCCGTGGCTGTAAAAGACAACATGTGTACCCAGGGTATTCGCACCACGTGTTCATCACGGATTCTATACAATTACATACCTCCCTATAACGCCACTGCAATAGAGCGTTTAAGTGAAATAGACGCGGTAATTATCGGAAAAACAAATATGGATGAATTTGCCATGGGATCTTCCTGTGAGAATTCGGCATTTTTCCCCACCTGTAATCCCTGGTCCCCGGACCGGGTTGCCGGGGGCTCCAGTGGAGGCTCATCAGCCGCAGTAGCAGCTGATGAAACCATAGTTTCCATAGGTTCCGATACCGGGGGGTCCATCCGGCTTCCGGCGGCATATTGTGGCGTAGTGGGGATGAAGCCCACTTATGGCGCGGTCTCCCGCTACGGGTTAATAGCCTTCGCCTCTTCCCTGGACCAAATAGGGCCCTTTGGGAAGGATGTAAAGGATTGCGCCCTTTTGCTAAACGTATTATGCGGCCACGACCCCAAGGATTCAACCTCCGTAAAATATAATGTCCCGGACTATACTACTTATCTGGAGAATAACGTCAAAGGGTTGAAAATCGGTATCCCTAAAGAATATATGGGTGAGGGCATTGACCCGGAGATTAAACAAGCGGTACAGCAGGCCACGGAAAAAATGGCCTCCCTGGGAGCCGAGGTTGAAGAAACCAGCCTGCCCCATACCAAACACGGGTTATCGGCATATTACCTCATCGCCCCGGCAGAAGCAAGTTCAAACTTGGCCCGGTACGACGGGGTTCGTTACGGCTACCGTGCCGAGGATTGCGAGGACGTTGTGGACATGTTTAAGAAAACCCGCAGTGAAGGGTTCGGTCCGGAGGTTAAAAGGCGTATAATGCTGGGAACATACGCGCTTTCCGCGGGTTATTACGATGCTTACTATAATAAAGCATTGAAAGTACGTACTTTAATTAAAAGGGATTTTGATACCGCCTTTGAAAAGTATGATATTTTAATGTCTCCCACCAGCCCCATACCGCCTTTTAAGCGGGGGGAAAAAGTTGACGACCCGCTACAAATGTACCTGGTGGATATCTGTACACTATCCGTTAACCTGGCGGGCATCCCGGCTATATCCCTTCCCGCGGGGTTAGTGGACGGTCTTCCGGTGGGCCTGCAGCTTATGGGTAAACCCTTTGACGAAGGAACGCTCTTACGGGCTGCCTATACCTTTGAACAAAATACACCATATCATAATAACAAGCCGAGCCTATAAGGGGGTGAATATAATTGGTCCAGTATGAAACAGTTATCGGATTAGAAGTGCACATAGAGTTAAAAACCAATACAAAAATTTTCTGCAGTTGCAGCACCGAGTTCGGTGCAGAACCAAACCATCACGTCTGTCCCGTTTGCATGGGACTGCCGGGGGTTCTTCCTGTTTTAAATAAGAAAGTGGTGGAATACGGCATTCTGGCAGGATTGGCATTAAACTGTCAAATAGCTCGCTTTTCCAAGTTTGATCGGAAAAATTATTTTTATCCCGATCTGCCCAAGGCATACCAAATATCACAATATGACCTGCCCCTGGCGGAAAACGGGTACCTAGAAATAAACACCGGTGAGGGAGTTAAACGCATAGGAATTACACGCATTCACATGGAGGAAGATGCCGGCAAATTGGTTCACCAGGGCTCCATCTCCACCACTCCCTATTCCCTTGTGGACTACAACCGTACCGGCGTACCTTTGATAGAAATTGTATCCGAGCCCGATCTGCGTTCCCCCGAAGAGGCAAGGGCATATGTGGAAAAATTAAAGGCCATCATTCAATATACGGATGTGAGCGACTGCAAAATGCAGGAAGGTTCACTGAGATGCGATGCCAACGTATCGGTGAGACCCGCCGGCACGGAAAAACTGGGTACCAAAACCGAAATAAAAAACCTGAATTCCTTTAAGTCACTGCAGCGCGCCCTGGAATACGAAATTGAAAGGCAAATAGACTTATTGGAAGAGAACGAAAAAATTATCCAGGAAACAAGGACATGGGATGAAGAAAGGGGTATCACCCTTCCCCTGCGCAGCAAGGAAGAAGCCCACGATTACAGGTACTTTCCGGAACCGGATCTGGTTCCCGTGGAAATATCCGAAGAATGGGTTGACTCTATAAAAAGCCGCCTTCCGGAACTTCCGGACGAAAAGAAAAAACGTTATGTGGAACAATACGGGCTTCCACCATATGACGCGGGCGTTATTACGGTTTCCAAGGACATGGCTTCCTTTTTTGAAAAATGCGTGGGAATTTATCCCGAGGCCAAAACCATTGGCAACTGGATAATGGGAGATCTTTCACGGCTTCTAAATGCCCGTAATATGGATATTACAGAGTGCCCCGTTAAACCGGAACAGCTTGTTGAAATGCTCAAGCTATTGGACAAGGGTACCATAAGCGGTAAAATTGCAAAAACTGTTTTCGAAGAAATGTTTGAAACGGGCAAGGACCCCGGCACCATTGTAGAAGAGAAGGGCCTGGTTCAAATTTCCGATACATCGGCCATTGAAGAGCTGGTAAACACCGCCATAGAAAATAACCCCAAGTCGGTTCAGGATTATAAGGCAGGAAAGAAAAAAGCTATGGGCTTTTTGGTGGGACAAGTAATGAAGGCATCGAAGGGTAAGGCCAATCCCCAGGTGGTAAATGAGCTATTAAAGCAGAAATTGGATAACCTTTAAAGACATAGAAAAGCAGGGTGCCACACCCTGCTTTAGTGCACATGGGGACGGTTCTTAAAGGGTCCAATCGGAAGTTTTGGCAAGAATAAAAGGCTTAAAACCGAATAATCTCTGGTTTTGAGCCTTAATCATCAATAACGCGCAAAGACTGCCTCGCCAAAATTTTTGATTGCCCAAGAAGAATGAAGTCGCTTCTGCTCCCAGCTATGGGATTTCATCTGTTTCTTTTGACTTATAATCTAATATTCTACCTTGAAAAAAACTATCTCGTGGTTTCGTTTAAAAGGTAATTATTCCGCCGGAGCGGGCAGCACCCTGCGCTCGCTTACTCGGGCATTTTAATTGAATGAGCTCACTCCGCTCCGGGCGGCTGCATAACTCGCTTCGCTCAAACAGGATTCGCCGCTGATCCTCCGCTCCGTTCGCTCTTTTTGACACATTGGCTTTTGTACATAAGAAGTTGCGCCGCAACGGCAAAGCTACCAAAACCTTGTTCCGACAGGTATCATGCCG
>Ga0182240_100072_pt1 | contig 52190 bp, 59 predicted proteins | sample hydfrates4_PW_90_FD_145594 | JGI IMG/M metagenome (GOLD analysis project Ga0182240, IMG submission 145594) | Subsurface microbial communities from deep shales in Texas, USA - hydraulic fracturing test 4_PW_90 | ecosystem: Environmental > Aquatic > Deep subsurface > Shale gas/oil reservoir >...
TAGTCCTTTAACCACAACAGGAAAAAATAGATGGTAAAATTTTATATATATGTTATATGTTGTAAAATGGTAAATTTATAAATTACTACTTGACTTTTTTGGATAATTTTTATGCAACGCTAGTGATTATTGATGATGAAATCTGCGGTATGGTAAAAAGAATTAGAAAAGGATTGGATATAAATCCTGACAGCCTGGCATTGGATATTATAAGCCAGGTAGGCCCAGGAGGACATTTCTTAGATCAAGAGCATACTCTGATAAACTTTAGAAAAGAATTTTACCGTCCTAACTTGAGTAATCGTGTAACATTTGATGAATGGAAAAATAACGGTTCCCTTCAAGCTATGGAAATTGCCAATAAGAAATTTAAGACAATTATTGAAAACTATGAAGCTCCAGAACTACCTGCAGATATAGATAAAGACTTAAGAAAATATATTGAAAAAATGTATGGAGGAACATCTGCAATAAGCTAATGGTTAAATGATATGGAGCTCTAGGAGAGGGTTACTCCCTCTCCTTTTTTAATATATTAGACATTATTTCCTTAAATACCGGTGCCGCACTTGTTCCTCCCGACTTTCCACCCTCTACCAAAACAACTACAGTATATCTAGGGTTATCTAAAGGAGCATAACCTGCAAACCAGGCATTTAATACACTATTCCCTTCCTCGTCAGTAGCACCAGTTTCAGCAGAACCTGTCTTTCCTGCAGCACCAATTTCCGGTATCCAGGCATTCTTTCCTGTTCCCCATAATGTCGCTTCTGTAAGCATGTTTTGTAATTTTTCTGCGTTTTCTTTACTCATAACCGGACCTGAAACATTAGAGGCAATACTTTTAGTATAATTACCATTTTCATCGACTATTCCCTGTACCACTCGAGGGGTAACTCTTGTACCACCGTTTGCAATGCATGAAATTAAAGCTGCAATCTGAACCGGCGTAACCCTAATCCCTTCTTGTCCCATGGAGGCATTTGCTACTTTGCCAGGCCCATAATCAATATTCACAGGAGTGAATTCAGGTAATGGATAGCCTAAAATATCATCGGAAGTCAATCCAAACTTTTTACTGTATTTAAACAAATTATATCTTCCCAGACGTAAGGCTATCTCAATAAATGTAGAATTGCATGAAAGTGCCAGTGCCTCATTGAAAGTTAAATTACCATGTCCCTCTTCATTCCAACAGTTTATTGTCAATCCTGAAGAAAAAACATGTTGACCGCTACAATAAAAATTTTCACCGGGTTTTACAATATTCTCCTCCAATGCTGCAGCAGCTACTACTAGTTTATAAATTGAGCCCGGGTAATAATGTTCAAATGCCTTGTTGAGATAATTTATATTCTCATCATCTTTTCCAATCTCTTTTTGAAAAAAATTTGGTCTGCTTGCTGCCGCCAGTATATCCCCATTGTAAGGATTCATAACAACAACGGCCCCTCTATTCACATTTTCATCCATAATCTTTTCGACAATTCTTTGAATTTCTTTATCTATCGTAAGTAAAATCTGTTTTTCTTTTTGTTCTTTTACTAAAACCTTTTTAAAACTTAAGCCAGGAATTACATTTCCTCTTGCATCAAATACTACTTTCCAAAAAAAATCAGGTGAATTGTTAGTTAGCTCTACATCATATATTCTTTCAATACCTTTAACACCTTTTCCAACCATCAAATGTCCCACAAGGTGTCTCGCAAGAGACCCGGGTCCGTATCTCATTTTAATAGGAACTATAAATACTCCCTCAATATCTTCTTTCTCAATTGTACTTTTTTCTTGTGAACCTAAAGAATATTTTATAACTCGAGGTGCATTACCATATGACATACCTTTCGATCTAAAAATTTTTTCTTCAATTTTTCGGGGGTCTTCTTTTAAAATATTTGCCAGTTTTCTTATATTTTCAGAGCTCTTTATCATACTAGGTACAACAATTAATGCTGGTTCTTCTTTACTATCTAATAGACTTTTGCCATTACGATCTACAATATCTCCCCTCAAATATTTCTCTGCCGGTATATAGTAATTTCTTGCTTCAGCAGCCTGCTGTGCTAGTATAGAACTTTTATAAATTTGCAAATAACTTAACCTTATCAAAAGAGCAGTAGAAAATAATGAAAATAATAAAAAAACTATTTTTAATCTGTGCTTTCTGAGCTTTATAGACATAAAAAACACCTTTAACCTTTTTTTAGTTAGTTTTGATTAAAGGCAATTATAATATTCTGTAAAACAAGGTTATCAATTTATTTTCTCCTTAGATAATTTCATATTTACGGGGAAGTGTATCTAAAATATACTGTAAATCTTCATAATTACCAGGTGAAGTATGAATCTTAAGTATACCTTCCTTGGCGTCAACAGTACTTACCAGGGCAATTCCTTCATATGCCTCTATAATTTTATTGATAAAATCTATATCCTGAGGGGTTACTTTGATTTTTAAAGTTATATCTCTGATTTCCATTATTTCTTCCTCCTGAGTATGGTAAAAGGCTCTACTTTTTGCTTTAGTGGAAGATAGACTATTTGTTGAGGGTGTGGGGCAGCATCAATACTCTCTCCTTCCTCATTTTTCATGTGATTTATCGTATAGGTAAATATTTCTCCGGAAGGAGTAAAAAGCTCAATTGTTTCCCCCTTTGCAAACCGATTTCTCTGCTCAATTTCATAAGCATTTTGTTCTTTAGAATAACCTTTTACTATACCTATAAATTCATATTCTCTAATATAGGAAGAGGTTTCATAATTATGATCCTCTGCAGTTGGAGGTTTATAATAAAACCCAGTGGTATAACCCCTATGACTAACCTTTTTTAACTCATTTAACCACTTTGATACTAGTTCACTATTTTCTTCCCCTTCAATGCAGCTATCAAGTACCTCCCTATAGGCTTTTACAACAGTTGCCACATAGTGGATACTCTTCATTCTCCCCTCAATTTTAAAACTGTGGATACCTGCTTCTACCAGATCCTTCAAGTGGGGTAACATGCACAAATCTCGGGAATTAAAGATATAACTTCCCCTTTCATCTTCTTCTACAGGCATACATTCACCCGGTCTTTTTTCTTCTACTAAATAATATTTATAACGGCAGGGATGGGCACATTCTCCCTGATTAGCGCCTCGCCCAGTTAAAAAATTGCTTATAATACATCTGCCTGAATATGACATGCACATAGCACCATGGACAAATGCTTCCAGTTCAATATCCACTTTACTGGATATTTCACTTATTTCTTGTAATGACAATTCACGTGCCAAGACTAATCTTTGTAAGCCAAGTTCTTTCCAAAACATAGCGCTCGACCAGTTTGTCATATTAGCCTGGGTGCTTAAGTGGAGAGGAAGTAGGGGAGCAACCTGCCGTACAATTCGAATTATGCCAGGATCTGATACTATTACCCCATCTACTTCAAGCTCAGTTAACTCTCCTAGATAATCTGGCAAACTTATTAAATCTTTATTATGAGCAAATATATTTACAGTTACATACACTTTCTTACCCCGAGAATGCGCAAATGAAATACCTTCCTTTATTTCTTCTATACTGAAGTTACCTGCTGCGGCTCTCAAACCATACTGTCTTCCTCCGAGATATACAGCATCTGCACCGTAAATACAAGCAAATTTTAGCTTTTCCAGGTCACCTGCAGGAGCCAATATTTCAGGTTTAAACATTTTGCATATCTCCTTCTTTATAGGCTATAGCAACTCCATCACCAATTGGCAAAATCGTAGTTGTTAAACTAGGGTTTGTATTTAATTCTTGCAAAAATTTCCGTAACCTGCATACCATAGTCTTTTTTCGTCTATGAAAGGTTGAACCAGGTATAACAAGTCCCCTATAAAGAACATTATCTGCTACTAGGATTCCCCCGGGCAATAAAAGACGATATATTTCAGGATAAAAATTAAGATACTGTCCTTTAGCTGCATCAAGAAAAACCATATCATAACTGTCCTTTAACTCAATTAGAATATCAGATGCATCACCGTAAATTAAATTAATATACTCATCTAAACCTGCATTTTCAATGTTCTTCCGGGCCGAGAGATAACGTGCCCTATTTCTTTCTATAGTAGCAATACTACCTTTATATTGCTTAATTACCCTTCCCATTAGAATAGAAGAATATCCTACCGCCGTTCCTATTTCCAAAATTTTCTTAGGCTTTCTGCTGCTTACTAAAAAAAGAAGCAATTGCGCTACTTCCGGTTCAACAATGGGAACATGTGCTTTTCGACATTGCCTGGCCAGGTTTTGCAATTTTTCATCATAAGGTGGTATTAAGGAACGTAAGTAATCTGTTACCCTATCTTCTACAAGATTTTTCAAGATACCACTCCTCAAGAAGGAGACTTAAAATTTTTACTACTAGTATTTCTAAATTTTACACTAAATCTCTTAATGTAGTTTAGCAAATTTTATTAACAAGTACAAATAAAACCATAAAAATAAATATAAGGTGTACAGAGTCCACTGCACACCTTTCATTCTATTTAAGATATTTTCTCTTGGCAGCATTGTGTTCTTTTAATGTGGTACTAAAGTGGTGGGTTCCATCACCTTTTGATACAAAGTATAAGTATTCGACGTCTGCCGGCGAAACTGCAGCTAAAAGTGACGCTTTGCCCGGACTGGCTATTGGTCCGGGTGGTAAACCAGGATGCAAGTAGGTATTATATGGACTTGGTTTTTCTTTATCCTCATTTAATAATACTTCTTTTGTTTCACCTAAAATATACTGAACTGTAGCACATGATTGAAGTGGCATCTCTATTTTCAGCCTATTATGAAAAACTCCGGAAACTATCTCCCTTTCTGAAGGATCCTGTACCTCGCGCTCTATAATTGAAGCTAAAGTGACTGTCTCCTTTACGCTCATTCCCATGTCTTCAGCTTTTTTCTTGATACTGTTATTATAAACTTCTGTAAAACGATCCAACATCAACTGGATAATTTGCTCTTCGGTATAATAATCGGGTATTTTATAAGTATCCGGAAAAAGAAATCCTTCAAGACGATTTTCTCCTTCAGATAAACTTTCAGAATATGGGAAATCAAATTCTCCATTTTCAGCTAAATCTAAAAAACGTCCTTTATTAATAAAACCTTCCTCTGCCAACCTTTCAGCTATTTGTTTGACTGTGTAACCTTCGGGTATTGTAAATGAACGCAATGTCACACTGCCTTTAGATAGCTTATCAACTATTTCTGGCAAAGAGTGTGCAGGACTTAAAACATAATTACCTGCCTTAAGATCTCTATCTAATCTTAAAATTCTTGCATAAACTCTGAAAAAATAACTGTTTCTTATAATCCCCTCTTTATATAAAAGCTTTGCAATGTCTGCTGTGGTACTATTGGCAGAAATTACTACAGTTACATCTCCTGCATGTGGATCAACAGGTTCTAATTGTACTTTTACCCAATAAGCTGTTGAAGCTACAAATAAAAATAAAAATATAATTATTATTCCAAATACTTTAGGTAAGGTAAGATTATTATTTGAAGCAGGTGCAGTTTCTGCTTTCATTACTATCACTCCAAACTTTTACGCCTTAAACAATTATACAAATTATTACAAATTATGACAAGGTTAATTTGTACCAATTATTACGACTTTAGGCTCTGGAGGATAGTAATCGCTTGAGATTTTTTCCTTTTTAAATATATTTCCATCACGATAAAAATATCTAATTACTTCAACCTTATATCCTGCCTTCCCCTCTTCTTTAATTTTTTCAGTGCCCTTTGGCAAGGAAGATTCCGGGATAATTTTTAGTGGAGGCTCTATGGTACGATAATTTCGAACTATCTTTATTTCAGGTTTTTCCTCTCTACACCCAAAAATTTTTATAATGAGCCTGCCATTTTCAGCTTTACTTCTAATAACCACATAACCACCTGTCTCATTTAGGAATTTAAAATCTATATACCCGTAAACAACAGTTGCATCTAAGCCCATGGGAACATAACCAATTATTAATGAGTGATTCTCTCTTTCAACAATGGAAAGTCCGGCCTTCAGGACTGAATTATATAATGTGCTTGAAACCTGACATACTCCCCCTCCAAGGCCAAGAGTAAATTTATTGCCTACTATAACAGTAGCCTCTTTAAAACCTTGTTTTTCAGTTCTAGGGCCTATAGTTTCATTAAACGAAAAATTTTCTCCGGGCGGAATTTCTACTCCGTCAAGTTTCTTTGCTGCCAGCTTAACATTATGTGAGCGATTCTTCTTGTTTTCATTAAAAAAAGTTTCGTATTCAGCCAGTAATCCTGTAATTTTCATACCATATACATCTGAAGTGGTAATGTCGGGCATTACATCTCTGACTGGTATGTTTAGCGTGTCATGCCCAACCTTGAACCCATCCACTATCTGCTTTTTAAATAACCTGTCGTTTACCTTTTTGCCCATTTTGCCAGGTTTTATTTCTACAGTATTGTCCCACTTTATAAGATACGAAGCATTTACTGGAGCAATTTCTACAATATTTTTTATCTCACTCATTGCTTTTTCCAGTTTTATATGGTCAATTTTATAATGAATTTTCAAATCATATCCAGAAGTGATGGCTTTCCAAAAAGATTTAAGACGGTTTTTTAATTTTCGTTCCCTTCCTACATTAAATGCCTTCGTAATGACTTCATCGATCTCTGGAGTTAAGCCCAATTCTTCATATCTTAAAGACCATCTATTGGTTTTATATATTAAGTTAACTTCTTTAGCCAGATTTTTATCTGTAAATTCTAAAATTGTACTTTTAGCTTCCAACTTATTTTTTCCTGAGAGATTTATTCCTTCTAAAGTAACTCCAGGTAAAACTCTTCCTTGATAATTTACATAAAAACTCAAAGCAGATAAAAATATAATTGCTGTAGTAATAGCTAATGTAAGAAAACAAATTTTAGAAACAAATTTCAATTTATTTTTCACCATTATCCCCCGCATATAATATAGTCTCTTACAATATTATGAAAACGGGGTTAAGGAAAGAACAACCCCTTTTGATAACCTTAATCAAAAGGGGTTGTATAGAGTTAATGGTCATTAATTCACTGTAGTCCACCATTATCTTTTATGCTATCTTTCCAAGCCTGTGCTACCATTTCCCACTCATCGTCGTTTTCTATTTCATACAGTATATCCTCGCCATTTTCATCAACACCTACTTTAAGGATAACCGCTTCCTCATTTTCCTTGCCCTTTTCTTCTATAGGAAGCAGTATTGCATATTCTTCATCATCAACTTCCAACATATCTATAACTTCAAACTCCATTTCTTTACCTGTTTCATCAAGCAGTACTACCCTGTTATCTTCATTGGACATATTTTCACCTTCCTATACTTTATGGTTATAATCTAAATAATTTTGTAATATTATCACTGCTGCTAGTTTGTCAATAACTCCACGTCTTTTTTTTCTAGATACATCAGCTTCTAAAAGCGCCTTTTCCGCACTTACAGTACTTAGCCTCTCATCCCAATATACTATTTTATAATTCAACTCTTTTTCAAGAATTTCACCAAATTCTTTTGCTCTCTGTGCGGATCCTCCATAGGAACCATTCATATTTCGAGGCAGACCCACTATTATTGTGTCAACTTCATATTGATCAACAAGAGACTTTAATTCTCTTAAATCACTCTCAAGTTCTTTTCGCTTAATTGTTTTTACTCCTTGAGCGGTTATCCCTAAAAGATCACTTACTGCTACTCCTATAGTTTTTTCACCTACATCTAATCCCATAAATCTTTTCATAATACTCTCCAAACAATAATTTTAGCTTTCATTCTCATCTAAGTAACTTCTCAACAATTCTTCAAGTAACTCGTCTCTTTCCAACTTACGTATTAAATTTCTGGCATTGTTATAGCTTGTCACGTAGGCCGGATCACCCGATAAAAGGTAACCAACCAGTTGATTGATGGGGTTATATCCTTTTTCTTTTAAAGAGCTGTATACTTGCTCTAAGATTTGTTTGGCATCAGGTTTCTCTTCTTTTTCCACCTTAAACATCATAGTACGTTCCATGTTCATTTTAGATGTCCCCCCTAGGGTAACTTCTTTTGCTATAATAATCTAATTCTCCGTTAACTATAATATTCCTCTAAATTACACTGGAAAATACATACTTTATTGTTTTTATAATTACAAAAATCGGCTATAATTGTAATATCACTGCAAAGCGAGATGGTAGTATGAACAAAAATTCCCTGTTTTCAGCATTAATAGGGTTTGTAGTTTTAATTTTTAGCGCCACAGTGGGTTATTATTATATGGAAGGACTTGGCTGGTGGGAATCCTTATATCTTACTATGGTCAGCATAACTACCATTGGCTATGGCGACTTAACACCAAAAACTATAGGAGGCCAAGCACTTACCATAGTTATTGTATCACTGGGGTTGGCCTTTTTGACATATCTTCTTGGCGTCATTATTACCCTTTTTATAGAAGGGAATTTAGCATATCTGCTTGGGAGGAAAACTATGTACAACAAAATCAAAAAACTGGAAAATCATGTTATAGTTTGTGGAGCAGGCAGAGTTGGTAAAGAAATAATTGATCGCTTAAAGGCAGCTGGCGTTAATTTTGTAGTTATTGAAAAAAGTCAGGATTTGTATGAAACATTACGAGCCAAAAATATCTTAACCGTTTTAGGAGATGCTACAATGGACACAACACTTCAGCATGCAGGAATAGAAAAGGCAAAGGGTCTGGTCACATCACTTCCCGATGATGCTGATAATGTCATGGTTACGTTAACTGCAAGGGGACTTAATAAAAATTTAAAAATTGTTGCACGCTCTAACCGACCAGAATCTCAAGACAAACTATACAGGGCCGGAGCAAACAAAGTCATCTCCCCATCTATTATTGGAGGCCGCAGAATGGCAATATCCCTTCTTAAACCAGCATCCGTAGATTTCATAGATACGTTAATGCATGATAAAGATGTGGAATTTCAAATTGAAGAAGTTCAGGTAAAAACAAACTCCCCTCTAGCCAACAAAACAATTGCAGAGTCTAAAATAAAACAAAAAACCGGTGCCACAATAATAGCAATTCGCCGGGGGAAAGATATTATCACCAATCCCCCGGCATCAGAAACGATATTTCCAGGTGACCTCCTTATCGTTATTGGCACCAGCAAATCATTACACAATTTAGAAGGTTTGACGATAGATTAATTCCCTAGTTGAGCTTTAAGGGTCTCTGCAGCCTTATTCAGCGCCTCTTTTATTTTTGAGGCATCTTTGCCTCCTGCCTGGGCCATGTTGGGCCGTCCGCCACCGCCGCCTTGGGCAACCTTGGCTACTTCTTTAACCAAATCACCGGCATGTACTCCTTTTTTAACCACATCATCAGTTGCCATAACTAAAAAGTTTGCTTTATCATTATTTGCGGTACCTAAAACAATAACACCTGAACCAAGCTTATTTTTTAGCATATCACCCATATTACGCAACGCTTCCATATCTGCCACATTTACATCTGCAGTCAAAAGTTTAACCCCATTAATATCTTTTACATTTTTAAGCAATTCATTACTTTGATACCTTGCCAACTGTGCTTCCAATTTATCAATTTCTTTTTCTTTTTCTTTCACTTCAGATAAAAGGGTATCAATTCTAGTCTCCAGCTCAGCGGGTGATGTCTTTAATTTATTAGAAATCTTATGCATTGTCTCTTCTAATGAGTTGGTGTACTCTAAAGCTTTAGGTCCTGTAATCACTTCAACTCTTCTTAAACCGGAACCAATTCCACCTTCAGTCAGAATTTTAAATATACCTATTTCACTAGAATTATTAACATGGGTACCACCACACAACTCAAGGCTGTAATCACCAATTTTTATTACCCTTACTATCTTACCGTACTTTTCTCCGAATAGCGCTGCTGCCCCCATCTTTTTAGCCTCTTCAAGCGTTGTTTCAAAAGCCTCTACAGGTAATGCTTTAAAGATAGCATCATTAACCTTGGATTCAATTTCTTTTATCTCTTCGGAAGATAATGCGTCAAAATGTGTAAAGTCAAATCTGAGCCTATCAGGAGCAACCAAAGAACCGGCCTGGTTGACATGGTCTCCCAAAGTATCCCGTAAAGCCTGGTGCAATAAGTGTGTAGCCGAGTGATTTCTAGCAGTGTTTATTCTGCGCTGGATATCAATGGTTATTTCTACTTCATTGCCAACAGAAATAGATCCCTCTTCTACTACCCCTATATGAATAATTTTTCCATCAGGTAGTTTTTTTGCGTCTTCTATTTTAAATTTACCATTCTCTCCTACAGCAATACCATTGTCTCCTATCTGTCCCCCACCTTCAGGATAGCAAGGGGTCTTATCTACTACCATGAAAACTTGCTGGCCCTGATTTGCTTTTTGAATAGATTCATCACCTGCTACTAGTGCAAGCACTTTACCACGAGCAGAATAGTTGCCATATCCAACAAACTCACTGGGGCCAACTTCTCCCAGTAAACCTGCAAAAGTAGCTGTAAAGTTCCAGTCTTTAGAATTTTCCTGGGCAGCCCTAGCCCTTTTCCTTTGCTGTTCCATTGCATTTTCAAAACCATCCACATCGACTTGCAGATCGTTTTCTTCCGCAATATCCTGTGTTAAATCAAGCGGGAAACCATATGTATCATAAAGCATAAACGCTTCCTGTCCGCTAACTTCCTGTCTTCCTTCCTCTTTTACCTTTGCAATAATGTCATTAACAACTTTCAGTCCTTCATGAAGTGTTTCATGGAATTTTTCTTCTTCTATCTTAATAATTTTCTTGATTGCTTCCTGTTTTTCTTTTAATTCTTGATAAACGTCACCCATATAATCTGCTAAAGTATCTACCAGCTTGTACAAAAACGGTTTTTCCAATCCTAATGTCTTTCCAAAACGGACAGCCCTTCTTAAAATTCTCCTTAAAACATAACCTCTACCTTCGTTTCCGGGAAGTACACCGTCAGCAATCAAAAAAGAACATGAACGTGTATGATCTGCTATTACCCGAAATGCAAAACCTCTTTCATCCTCGTAATATTTCTTGCCTGTTAGTTCCACAACCTTGTCCATTAAAGGCTTAATTAAATCAGTTTGGAAGTTGCTCTCTACTCCTTGTAATATTGAAGCTATCCTTTCCAGACCCATCCCTGTATCAATACTTGGTCTTGGTAGAGGATTTAAATTACCATCCTCATCCCTGTCAAACTGCATAAACACTAAATTCCAAATTTCCAGCCAGCGGTCACAGTCACATACACCTATACCGCATTCCGGATGATCACAGGAGTATTTTTCTCCTCTATCATATATAATTTCACTACATGGACCGCATGGCCCTGTATCACCCATTGCCCAGAAATTATCCTTTTCACCAAGTCGAATTATACGTTCTTCAGGGATTTTAGTTAATTCCTTCCATAACTCATATGCTTCATCATCATCCAAATATATTGTTGCCCAGAGTTTTTCTTTTGGTAATTGCAGAACTTCCGTCAGAAATTCCCACGCATAGCTAATTGCCTCTTTTTTAAAATAGTCACCAAACGAAAAGTTACCTAGCATTTCAAAAAAGGTATGATGCCGAGGGGTTCTGCCTACAGTATCTAAATCGTTATGTTTTCCTCCGGCCCTAACACACTTTTGTGCTGTAGTTGCCCTTTTATATGGCCTTTTATCGAGTCCTATAAAGACTTCTTTAAATTGTACCATCCCTGCATTTGTAAAAAGTAAAGTGGGATCATCATGGGGCACTAAAGAAGAACTTGTAACCCTTTGATGGCCTTTACTTTCAAAAAATTTTAGAAATTGCTCTCGTATCTCGCTTCCTTTCATTAAAATATACTCCCCTTTCTCAAAATACCCTTACTTACCTATTCACCTTTTAAACTTAAAAACCCCTCAAATCCTGATAGTATATCAGGGACGAGGAGTTAAGCCCATAATATTACCGTTCTCTTCCCTTAAATATATTGTACAATTTTGGTATTATTATAAGCTATAGATAAAGAGCTTGTCAATTTAAGAAATCATTTTTCGAAAAACATAGTTTATTGTAATTCTTCCAACAGCAGCCACCGGTACAGCTAATAGCATTCCTAATACCCCAAAGAGATGTCCTCCTGCTAAGAGTACAAATATAACCACCAGAGGGTGAAGTCCCACACTTTCTCCTAAAATCTTAGGTGATAGAAAATTACTTTCAAGTTGTTGAATTATAAACATTACTATTAAAACATACAGCGCCTGCCATTTGGAATTTAAGAGTGCCAGCGCAACTGCCGGTATAGCTCCAAGAATAGGCCCAAAATATGGAATCAAATCTGCTAACCCTGCTATAATACCTAGTAAAATAGCAAACTTCATATTTATGATGGTAAAACCTATTGTACTTGCAAGTCCAACCAAACCTGCTACAAGTAAATGTCCCCTGATAAATTTAGTTAAGACCCAATCTATACTTTGCCACAACTCTATAAACTCATCTCTAAAGCTTGTAGGTAAAATATTAAGTATTCTTTCACTGATATGATCTGAATCCTTTAGTATGTAAAATGTCAGAATGGGAGCAATTATGATACTAAAAAGACTGGAAAAAACCCCCCATATTTTATTGACCATTTTATCGAGACTGTCCAGTAAGAGTTGTTCCAGGTGCTGTATATTTTCATTTGTTACCTGCCTTACACTTTCTGGTATTTCTACCCTTTGAAAGTCCCTATAGAAGTTACGTACCATTTCTTGCAGCTGGTTTGTATAATCTGGAATCGTTTCTGCAAAAGCATTCATTTCTTTTAGTAAAATAGGAAAACCATAAAATGAAATTAAAAAGATAATTAGAATAAAACTTAAATAAGTAATAATTATTGCATATGTCCTTTTGGCTCCATGCTGTTCTATAAATTTAATAACAGGGTTAAGGACATAGGCAAGAATTATAGCAAATATAAATGGTGGTAATATCGATTTTACCAGGTATAAAAAGTAAATTATAAGGCCTGAGGCAATTATTAATATTAAAATTCGTAGTCTTCTAGGAGTTATCTTGAAATTCATTTTATAACCCTAATTAAACTTAATATGTTTAAAAAACATCTTTGGTCATCCGTTTAGTCTTTTTATGCAATTTACGTACCTTTCCCAATTTTACATCGGAATTAAAGGCAACATCGGGAGTAAAAAAGAGCAGTGCTATTATGACTCCTATTATTCCTCCTGTTAAGAGACCATTTAGAAAGCTTCTCATGACGGATTCCTCCTCTAAAGATATGGTTCAGGTACTTCAAAAGTATTCAAACTGCCGTCTTCTAGAACTTCGTGAATCCTATTATTTTTGTCATATTCCACCAAGCAATCCCAACAATAATAGCGATCTACAGCTATTTGACCTACTGCTTTACTCCCGCATAAAGGACAAATTTTCATCATTCTCACCCCTCAATTTACAACTAAAAAATCTTCACCTACTACTATTAAATCACCAAAAGCTATGTGTTTGCGACCATTTATTATGTCGCATATTATTCCATCTGACACATCAAGGTATTTAATTTCACCATTAGGTACTATGAAGGCAATATCCTCCAGTATACCCAATTCCTTTCCAGCTTTAGAAATAATCTTTTTTTTCCTGTACAAAGTAAATTTTTCTGTTTCTGTATTAGCTGTTTCAAAACTTGTAAGTTTCTCTTTCACAGTAATATTTTGATGTTCAAAATTTAAAATATTGTTTAAAGCTAAAAATTTAACTTCCTTTTTTAAAATACCGGAGTTTTGATAATAAAGACCTATTACCTTATTAGATTTAAGAGATATAGCTATATCTTTGACCTCACCACAGTCATTACCTGTCTCATAACTCACAATCCTTTTGTTTAGTAATTCTCCGGCTCTTATTAACATTTTTACCCCTAAACAGTTTTTCTTATATTATTGACAGAAAATAAAAAAATAATGCACTCTATGTGCATTATTTCAAAATTTACTTTCTATAGTGCCCCCGCCAACTACAATGTCATCTTCATAATAAACTACTGCTTGTCCGGGAGTAACAGCCCTCACAGGTTTATGGAAAACTACCCTTACTTTATTATCCTCCATGGGATAAAGAGTAGCCTTTTCAGGATTTGCCCTATAGCGGATTTTTGCTTCCACTTCCATTGGTTTTTGTAAATTATCAAAGGGAATAAAATTATTTCTGCTAGCTATTAAACCAGTAGAAAATATTTCTGCTTTTTTTCCTACAATAACAGCATTGCTTTCATAGTCGATATCCACAACATAAACGGGGTAGCCTAACGCTAAACCAAGACCTTTTCTTTGTCCAATGGTATAATAGGGAATTCCGTGGTGAGTTCCAACCCTATTGCCTGCTGTATCTAAGAAAGGCCCCGGTTTTATTTCATCGGAAACCCTTTCCCGTAGGAAGGTCCTATAATCATCATTTGGTACAAAACAAATTTCTTGACTCTCAGGTTTATCAGCAGTTACCAGCCCCATTTCTGCAGCTATTTTTCTTATTTCCGGTTTGGTATATTCTCCTAAAGGCAGTAACGTCTTGGCCAATTGCTCCTGAGTGAGTCCGTACAAGAAATAACTTTGATCCTTTTTAAGATACTTTGCCTTAGCCAAGAGATAACGATTTCTATTTCCATCCAAAAAAATTTTAGCATAGTGCCCTGTAGCAATATAATCAATCTCCAGTTCAAGCGCTTTTTTGAGTAATGCCTCAAACCTAAATTTTTTATTGCATGCTACACAGGGATTAGGAGTTCTTCCGTGTAGATATTCATCGACAAAGTAATCAATTACTTTTTCACTAAAGGATTCTCGAAAATTCAACACATAAAAGGGGATCCCAATTTTGTTTGCTACACTGCGGGCATCATCAACTGCCGAAAGAGAGCAGCAGCCAGTTTCATTTTCAGGTGGCTCCATATCTTTAGGCCAAATTTGCATTGTAACTCCTATTATATCGTACCCTTGTTCCTTTAAAAGAGCAGCAGTAACAGAAGAATCCACTCCACCGCTCATTGCAACCAATACTTTTTTATTTTTTTTCACCTAAATCACTCCGAATTTTTCAAAAAGCAATATTTCTAAGATCTCATTTTACTTCTTTTTGCTTACTCTCATAATCTTCAATCGCTTTTTTAAGGGCATCTGCAGCAAGGTTGGAACAGTGCATTTTTTGCCCCGGAAGCCCTCCTAATGCTTCTGCAACTTGTTTGTTATCAAGCTTTTTAGCTTCTTCAAGTGTTTTACCCTTTACTAATTCAGTTGCCATGCTGCTGGTAGCAATTGCCGCACCGCAACCAAATGTTTTAAATTTAATGTCTGCTATTTTTCCGTCTTTTACTTTTATATACATTTTCATAATATCGCCACAAACAGGATTACCAACTTGCCCTACACCATCAGCATCTTCTATTTCGCCAACATTAACTGGATTTGTAAAATATTCCATAACCTTATCAGTATACATGAGTTTCTCCACTCCTTTATTGTTAGGTTTAATTTTTTCATTTATCGTTTTTATTGCTTTTTATTATATAAAGGAGACATTGCCCTTAATCTTTCTACTACCTTTGGCAGTTCTTCCAAAACATAATCTATATCTTCTTCAGTATTTGCTTTTCCCAACGTCATTCTTAAAGAACCATGAGCAATTTCATGTGGTATTCCCATGGCGAGAAGTACATGAGACGGGTCTAACGAACCGGAGGTACAGGCTGAACCACTTGAAGCTGCTATTCCTCTCATATCAAGACTTAAAAGAAGCGCTTCCCCTTCTATAAATCTAATACTTAGATTTACGTTATGTGGTGCTCTTTGTGTTCTATGTCCGTTAATTTTAACATGTTCAATTCTCTCTACAATCCCGTCAATTAACTTGTCTCTCAATTTCGTAAGTCTTTCCTGCTCTTCTTTCAGTTCCTTGCCAATTAATTCGGCTGCCAAACCAAAACCAACAATTCCAGGTAAGTTTTCAGTTCCAGGTCTTTTATTTCTCTCCTGAGCACCTCCAAAGTGGATATTACTGATTTTTGTTCCTTTTCTTATATAGAGACAACCTACCCCTTTTGGACCATATATTTTATGACTTGATACCGTAAGCAGGTCTACTCCCAAGTCATCTACATTAACAGGGATTTTTCCTACACTTTGAACTGCATCGGTATGCATTGTTATTCCTTTTTCTTTTGCCAGAGCTGCGATTTCCTTTATAGGTTGAATTGTACCTACTTCATTATTAACATGCATTATCGTAATCAAAATAGTTTGATCGGTAATTGCATTCTTGACATCTTCAATTCTTACCATACCATCAGCATCTACAGGAAGATAGGTTACCTGGAAACCTTCTTTTTCAAGATACTTACAAGCATCTAAAGCAGCATGATGCTCAATGGAAGAAGTTATAATATGTTTTCCTTTGTCTTTTTTAGCATGTGCTGTACCGATGATTGCCCAGTTGTCAGCTTCAGTACCTCCACTGGTGAAAAAAATCTCCTTAGGCTCTGCTCCAATTAGATTTGCTACCTGTTCCCTGGCGTGGTCGAGACCTTTTTTGGCTTCCCTTCCAAAGCTATGGACACTTGATGGATTTCCAAAGTTATCAGTCATATATTTATATACTAAGTCAGCTACTTCAGTTCTAACAGGGGTTGTAGCTCCATGGTCTAGATAAACCTTACGCATTTATTAAATCCCTCCTATTAGGATGATTATATAATTATTAATTATCATTTTGTGTGTCTTGGTACTCTTTTAACATACTCTCCAAAGTCATGGAATCTAAAACATCTGTAATACTTTTTCTAACTTTTTCCCAGACATTTCGTGCAATACAATTATCAAATCTGACACAAGCCTCATCGCTATCATTTTCATCACTAACACAATCTACAGGTACAATGGGGCCTTCTAACACTCTAATAATGTCACCTATTTTTATGGAACTGGGACTTTTGGAAAGCACATATCCTCCCTGCGCACCCCTTACACTTTGAACTAGTCCTCCTCTTCGCAGTATACCAAAAAGCTGTTCAAGATATGGTTCAGATAAATCCTGACGTTCAGCTACAACTTTTAGAGGAAGAGGACCTTTTCCATAATGTTTTGCCAGTTCAAACATGGCACGTAAGCCATATTCTCCCTTAGTAGAAAGCCTCAATTTATAACCCCTCCCGGAAAGCCTACCATTTTACTCGACATTTATTATAATATCACAATTAGAATACATGTCAATAAAAATCCTAGTTTTTTTATCGGGATTTAAAATTTAATATCCCTCAAATTTTATTTTTTATACTTTTTTTCATTATCATTTGGCCGGTAATACACAATACCAATTAAAGGATCAGGCATATACTGCTGCTTAACATAGGAGCCAGGATAATCGTGAGGGTAAAGATAATCTGTACCCTTATTTAAGTTTTTAGCCCCTTTATAATGACTGTCGCAAAGATGCGGAGGTACACTTCCCGTATCTTTAGTTCTGACATCTTGTAGTGCGCTATCAATAGCCTTTATTACAGAGTTACTTTTTGGTGCCCTGGCAAGGTATATGGTAGCCTGGGCTAATGGAATTCGTGCTTCAGGTAAACCCACATATTCAACAGCCTGAAAGGCAGCATTTGCAATTACCAGTGCCTGTGGATCAGCAAGTCCTATGTCTTCTGCTGCATGAACAATCATTCTTCTGGCAATAAACCGTGGATCTTCACCGGCCTCTAACATCCTTGCCAGCCAATGAATAGCAGCATCGGGGTCAGACCCCCGTATGCTTTTTATAAATGCTGAAATAACATCATAATGATTATCACCGGTTTTATCGTAACGAATAGCCTTTTTTTGAATTGAATCTTGCGCAACTTCAAGAGTTATATTTCTTACTCCATCATCATCAGGAAGCGTAGTAGTAACAGCAACTTCGAGGGCATTTAATGCTGTACGTGAGTCGCCTCCAGCAGCAATCACCAGGTGGTCCAATGCCTCTTCAGCAACAGAACATTTATATGACCCCAAACCCTTTTCTTCATCTTTGAGCGCCCTTTTTAAAATTTCCTTCACCTGCTCATTTGTCAGGGGCTCCAATTGAAAAATCCTGGATCTAGATAAAAGCGGACTGTTTACCTCAAAATATGGATTTTCAGTGGTTGCTCCAATCAGTGTAATGGTTCCTTGTTCTAGAGCAGGTAACAGTGCATCTTGCTGTGCTTTGTTGAAGCGGTGAATCTCATCAATAAAAAGTATTGTCTTTTCGTTATACATCCCTAATCTTTCTTCCGCTTCCTTAATAACTTCCCTTAAATCCTTGACCCCCGCCGTTACAGCATTTAACTGTACAAAATTTGCTTCAGTTCTTGCAGCTATAATTTTTGCTAAAGTAGTTTTACCACTTCCCGGAGGGCCATAAAAAATTGCAGAGCCTATTCTATCTACCTCAATTGCCCTTCGGAGCAGCTTATTCTTCCCAACTAAATGTTCTTGACCTATAAAATCTTCTAAAGTGGTAGGCCGTATTCTTTCTGCCAAAGGAGCGTTTTCTTTCATTTTTTGCTGTCTGTTATAAGAAAAAAGATCCAATTTTTCTCACCTCAAAAATATTTTAATATATGTAAAAATGGCGAGCAAATGCCCGCCATTTTCTGCATATATCACTTTAGAGATGCTTGTTAATAATTGAACTCAATTCTTGCTTTGTTTTAAATCCTATAATCCTTTCAAGTTCTTTACCATCTTTAAAGAGGATGAGCGTTGGAATGCTCATAATACCAAATTGAGTAGGTGTGGTTTGATTCTCATCAACATTTAATTTGCCTAACTTTAACTTGCCTGCATATTCATCGGCAATCTCTTCTAATACGGGAGCAATCATTTTACAAGGCCCGCACCAAGCTGCCCAAAAATCTACCATTGTTAAGTCTTCGCTTCCCAAAACCTCTGTTTCAAAATTACTATCTGTGATAGTTAAAATATCAGCCACAATAAAGCTCTCCTTTCATTTTATAAATTTACTTAAAACTGTGGTTAACTCTTCTATCATTTCTTCTGTCCTGCCTTCTTCTGCAGCCTTCTCCAAGCAATTTCTCATATGATTTTCAACTATCATGGTACCCACTTTGTTTATTGCGGCTCTTACAGCAGCTATTTGTACAAGTATGTCTACACAATACTTATCTTCTTCCAGCATTCGCTGGAGACCCTTGACCTGCCCTTCTATCCTCCGCAATCTACTTATCAGGTTTTTTTTAGTATCCTGTGATTTCATGGAGAAAGCTTCCTTCCAATTAGAATCACCATATACCCCAAAGGGGTATTCTGGTTATCATTATACTAGATAATAACTAAATTTGCAAACACTCCACTCAAAGCAAATATTTATAGATATAATTATTCTTTATTAACATTTAATAATTTATTAACAACCCTAGAAGCCAGAAGAAAACCGGAAACAGGCGGAACAAAAGATATGCTTCCAGGAATATGTCTCCCATGAACTTTAGAATACCCGCCTGCAGGCTTGATGGGTTGTTCAGTGGAAAAAACAACATCAATACCTGATGCGATACCTTTCTTGCGAAGTTCTTTTCGAACTGTCCTTGCAAGAGGGCAAACTGTTGTTTCCGAGATGTCAGCCAACCGCAACTTTGACGGATCCAGGCGGTTCCCGGCCCCCATGCTAGAAATTATTGGTATGTTTCTATTAAAAGCATTTTCAAGTAAGTTTACTTTCGAACTAACAGTATCAATTGCATCAACAATATAGTCAGGATTTTCATTAAAAAAATCCTCTGCATTTTCTTGGGAATAAAATTCCTTAAACACCTTAACCTGTGCTTCGGGATTTATATCCTTTACCCGTTCCTGCATTAAATGGACTTTATATTTCCCCAGAGTTGAGTGAAGTGCCAGTAATTGCCTATTAATATTACTAACATCTACCTTATCATGATCAACAAGTACAAGATTACCTATGCCTGCTCTAGCAAGTGCCTCTGCTGCAAAACTACCGACACCGCCAAGGCCAAAAATCATAACCCTTTTTTGTTTTAAAATTTCCAGTCTTTCTTTTCCCAACATCAATTCGGTTCGACTGAAGATATGTGACACAATTATTACTCCTTAGGCTTTGCAGTAATTTTTAAATAAAGTTCTTTTAATTGTTCAGGATCGACTTCAGAAGGTGCCTCAGTCATTAAGTCGGTAGCACTTTGAGTTTTAGGAAATGCTATAACGTCACGAATACTTTCTTTCTTGGCAAATAGCATTACCATTCGATCAAGTCCAAATGCTATCCCTCCATGGGGTGGCGTTCCATATTCAAATGCATTCAACAAGAAACCAAATTTTTCAAAGGCTTCTTTCTGGGATAATCCCAGTAGAGAAAACATTCTTTCCTGGACTTCGCGACGGTGTATTCTGATGCTGCCGCCCCCAATTTCTACGCCATTTAAAGCTAAATCATATGCTTTAGCCCTCACCTTTCCAGGTTCCTTTTCAAGAATAGGAAGATCTTCATCCTTGGGTGATGTAAATGGATGATGCATTGCATAATAGCGCCCATCTTGATCATCCCACTCTAAAAGGGGAAAATCTGTAACCCACACAAATTTAAATTCATTGTGGTCAATTAATTCTAATTTTTTGGCTAGTTCAAGCCTTAAATGACCTAATGCTTCTGCCACAACCTTTTTATTATCAGCCACAAAGAGAAGTAAATCTCCGGGTTTTCCATCCAAACGCTCTACAATATTATTCATTTCTTCCTCACTGAAGAATTTGGCTATTGGTGATTTTACCCCGTCTTCCTTAACGATTATCCAGGCAAGACCTTTTGCACCGTATATTCCGACATATTCAGTCAAATCATCAATTTCTTTTCTGGAGTAACTACCACACCGTTCAGCATTCAATCCTTTTACCTGTCCTCCGGATTTAACCGCACTGGAAAATACTTTGAAATCACTATTTTCAACAATGTCAGAAATATCTTTTAGTTCCATCCCAAAACGAATATCAGGTTTGTCAGAACCGTAACGGTCCATTGCCTCCTGATAAGTTATACGCTCAAAAGGAGTTTGGAGCTTTATTCCAAGGGATTCTTTAAAAATATAAGACATCATTTCTTCCATCAAGTTCAAAACATCGTCCTCTTCCACAAATGACATTTCAATGTCAAGCTGAGTAAATTCTGGCTGCCGATCTGCCCTTAGATCTTCATCTCTAAAGCAGCGTACAATTTGAAAATATTTATCCATCCCCGAAACCATTAAAATCTGTTTAAATATCTGCGGTGACTGGGGTAAAGCATAAAATTCCCCTGGATGTAATCTACTAGGAACAAGAAAATCCCTAGCACCTTCCGGTGTACTTTTAGTAAGCATTGGGGTTTCAATTTCTAAAAAGTCATTTTCATTGAGAAAATCCCTAATAGCCTTAGTAACATTATTTCTTAAGATCATGGTTCTCTGCATATCGGGTCTTCTCAGGTCAAGGTAGCGATATTTCAGGCGTACATTTTCGTCAACATCAATATCTTCCCTGATGTAAAAAGGTGGAGTTTTAGCGGGATTAAGTACTTTTATTGTGTCAGCATAAATTTCTATTTCTCCGGTAGGAAGATTTTCATTAATTGTTCCTTCCGGCCTTCTACTTACCTTCCCGGAGATGGCTAACACATATTCATTTCTTACTTTTTCCGCCTTTTCAAATGCCTCTTTATCAACATCTGGGCTAAAAACAACCTGCACAACTCCAAAACGGTCCCTTAAATCAATAAAAATTAAACCGCCATGGTCCCTTCTTTTATTTACCCAACCCATGAGGGTTACCCTGCTATCTATATCTTCCTTAGTTAAGTTGCCACAATAATGGGTTCTTTTCATACCTTCAAGTGCTTCTGCAGCTACTGACATTGCTCCTTCCTCCTTTATTACTTAATAAGTTTCTTACAATAATCTATCAGGTTTTCCAACATAACTTCATGTTGCTCTCCTTTAAGCATATCCCGTAAGGTTACCTTACCTTTTTGAAGTTCCTCTTCACCTAAAATCAAGGTATAGGTAGCATCCAACTTATCTGCATATTTTAGCTGTGCCTTTAAGCTGCGCCCCATGTAATCCATATCAGCCGCTAATCTATTTTGACGTAATTCATTTACAAGTTTTGTAGCCTCTATCTTTGTCTCATCACTTACATAGGCCATAAAAAATTTCTTGCTTTTGGGAATATCAGGTTTTATACCATGAATATCCAATGTCATTAGAAGCCTTTCTAAACCTATAGCAAATCCAATACCGGGTATATCAGGTCCGCCACACTGCTCAACTAGTTTATCATAACGCCCACCACCGCATATAGCACTCTGGGCGCCTATCCCCTCTACTAAAATTTCAAAGGTAGTTCTAGTGTAATAATCCAATCCTCTAACTAAACCCTCATCTACTTCGTAAGAAACTCCTAGTGAATTTAAGATATTGCACACTTGATCAAAATGTTGCCGGCATTCCTCACACAGGCACGATGTTACACTCGGTGCATCCTTTATTAACTCTTGACATTCTTTACTTTTACAGTCAAAAATTCTTAAAGGGTTTTTCTCATATCTTTGCCGGCAAGTGTCACACAGCTTATCTAAACTATCCTCTAAATATTTTTTTAGTTCCTGTTTATGAATAGGTCTACATTCCGGACAACCCACACTGTTGATATGGAGAGCCAATTGATCCAATCCCAAGCGATTGAGGAGCTCCATAGCCAGCGTTATTACTTCTGCATCAATGGCAGGATCAATTGAACCAAAAGCTTCTACTCCAAATTGATGAAATTGACGGTAGCGTCCGGCCTGGGGCCTATCATATCTATACATGGGACCAACATAATACATTTTTGTAGGTTGTGCCTTGGAATAAATTTTATGCTCCAAAAAGGCCCTAACTACTGATGCCGTGCCTTCAGGGCGCAATGTTATGCTGCGTTTTCCTTTATCTAAAAATGTATACATTTCCTTTTCCACGATATCAGTAGTTTCACCTACACCTCTAATAAATAACTCTGTATGTTCAAAGGTAGGAGTACGTATTTCACCATATCCGAAGTCTGAACATAAGTCTCTTATTTTTTCTTCAAGCCATTGCCACTTTATGGTGTCATCTGGTAAAAAATCATTTGTTCCTCTGGGGCGTTTTGTTAGCATACTATAAACCTCCATAATAGAATACATAGCTATTTATCTAAGCCTTAAAATAAGGATTTGATTCCTTTTCCTCTTTCATACTGGTTTGCGGCCCGTGTCCTGGATATACTGTAAAAGTATCTTCTAAAGGCATTATTTTTTGTTGAATGCTTTCCATAATAGTGTTATAAGAACCACCCGGCAGATCTGTTCTGCCAATTGAACCTGCAAATACAGTATCACCTGAAAAAAGGATTTCTTGACCTACAAGGCAGATCGAACCGGGGGTATGCCCGGGAGTATGCAATACTTTCAACTCCATCTTGTTCCCAAATTTTATTATATCTCCTTCTCGTAAAAGCTTGTCCGCTTTTGGCGCCTGGGCGCTTTCACCCATGTACATTGAAAGATTTTTACTACCTTCTTGCAATGCTTCGGCATCCTCTTCGTGTATAAGAAGATCAGCATTTGTATGCTCCTTCAGCGGGCGGTCTGCACCAATATGATCCCAATGACCGTGGGTATTTATAATGTATTTTACTTTTAAATTCTCTTTAGTAATTACACTTAATATTTTTTCTGCTTCATCACCGGGATCAATAACTACTGCCTCTTTAGTATCTTTGCAGGCAATAATATAACAATTTGTAGCCAGAGATCCTACTTGAACCTTATGCAATATCATAAAAAAACCCCCTTAAACTTTATTAAAACAGTTTACTGCTATCAAGTAGCATAGTGACAGGTCCACTATTGACAATGGATACATCCATAAATTCCCCGAATACACCGGTTTCTACCTTAAGGTTGTGCTCATCTCTCAAATCACTAATAAACTTTAAATATAGTTCATTAGCTTTTTCCGGTGCCGCGGCATTGGAAAAACTGGGTCTTCTGCCTTTTCTACAGTCTCCATATAACGTAAATTGTGAAATAACAAGTATTTCACCACTAATATCTTTTATTGACAAGTTCATTTTGCCATCCTCATCTTCAAATATCCTTAAATTTACTACTTTATCCATAATATATTTCAGATCCTTCTCTTCATCCCCCGGGGCAACCCCTAGTAACACTACCAGTCCTGTTCCGATGGAACCTACTGTTTTCCCTTGTACAGCAACTTTACCTGAGGTTACCCTTTGAACTACTGCCCTCAAAATTATCCCCCTTTTTTCAATAGAATGTCGAACAACGGTTTTTAAAATATCCTCAGTTAAATGTTACTTGGAGTAATTCTTTTAACTTCAATTATATCTTTAATTCTTTTTATCTTATCCTTAATATAATTAAGGTGTTCAAGGCTTCTTATCTCTAGTTTCAGATCGATTATCGCCAGGTTATTTTTATTTGTTCTAGCATGTATGGCATTCACATCAGTTTTTGTTTCTGTTATAGCATTCATTATATCTAATGTTAGCTTTGGCCTATTAACAGCTATTATTTCCAGTTGAACCTGATAATGAGAATCTGTTGTAGTATCCCAGGCAGCCTCTATAAGTCTAGGTTCCTCCCCTTTAGTGTTAATTATATTAGGGCAATCAGTACGGTGAATGGAAACTCCCCTTCCCCTGGTAATATAACCTATGATTTCGTCACCGGGTAGAGGGTTACAACAACGTGCAACTCGAACCATCACGTTGTCAATTCCCTTCACTCGAATCCCCTTTGAAGGTTTACCATAACCGGACCAGGGTTTAATAGAGAGTTTCTTATTTTCAGTTCGTTCTTTTCTTTCGAGACCGTATTTTTCAATTATAAAGGATATTACATGGAGAGGATTTATTCCGCCATCACCTATAGTTGATAGTAAGTCATCAGAACTCATAATATTATATTTTTTGCCGGCTTCAGCAAGGCGGGAGTTTTTCAAAACTTCATTTGGATTAACGCCCTCTTTTTCACATTCCTTCTCTAGAATTTCCCTTCCTTTTCTTATATTCTCATCTCTTTTTTCTTTTCTAAACCACTGCCTTATCCTATTCCTTGCCTGAGAGGTCTGCACCATGTGCAGCCAGTCACGGCTTGGTCCACTTCCCTTTGAAGTCAGAATTTCTACAATATCGCCTGTCTTTAATTTATAATCAATGGGTACTATTTTTCCATTAACCTTAGCACCCACACATTGATGCCCTACCTGAGAATGGATACGGTATGCAAAATCTATAGGAATAGAGCCTGCCGGGAGCTCTATAACCTCTCCTTTAGGAGTAAATACATATACCCTGTCAGAGAAAAAATCTATCTTAAGGGATTCCATAAACTCTCGTGGATCCCTTTGTTCCCTTTGCCATTCCGTAAGTTGTCTTAACCAGGTTAATCTTTCATCAATTTCCTTCTCTGTATTAACAGTTTTCCCCTGTTTATATAACCAGTGGGCAGCAATCCCATATTCAGCGGTTTTGTGCATTTCCCAGGTTCTAATTTGAATTTCAAAGGGTTCTCCCCTTGGTCCAATCACTGTTGTATGTAGGGATTGGTACATATTAGGTTTCGGCATAGCAATATAATCTTTAAAGCGACCCGGAATCGGCTTCCAAAGTGTGTGGATAATTCCCAAAACAGCATAACAATCTTTTACAGTATCAACAATTACCCTGACTGCTATTAAATCATAAATTTGATTAAGGTCATAATCTTTCTTGACCATTTTATTATATATGCTATAAAAATGCTTTGGCCTACCGCTGATGTCAGCTTTTATATTCATTTCATCCATTTTTTTTTGAAGTATTTCTATTACTTCATTTATGTATTCTTCTCTTTCCTGCCTCTTCATAGAAATAGATTTAACAAGGTCATAATATACTTCAGGTTCAAGGTACCTTAAAGCTAAATCCTCAAGCTCCCACTTAATTTTAAAAATCCCCAACCTGTGAGCAAGGGGAGCAAATATCTCCACAGTTTCTTCTGCAATTTCCTTTTGTTTTTGGGAGGAATGATATTTCAAGGTACGCATATTGTGTAGCCTGTCAGCAAGTTTGATTAATATGACTCGGATATCCTTTGCCATGGCAAAAAACATTTTCCTCAAATTTTGCACCTGTTGTTCCTCTTTAGAGGTATACTCTATCCTGCTAAGTTTAGTAACCCCGTCAACTAACAGTGCCACATCTTCATTAAATTCTTCCTTTAAATCCTCAAGAGTTGTTCCCGTATCTTCTACTACATCATGTAAAATAGCAGCTGCAATTGTCACTACATCAAGATGTAAATCAACCAAAATACTTGCCACTTCCAAGGGGTGAACTATATATTTTTCTCCGGATTTGCGCTTTTGACCACTATGGGCTTTACTGGCATAGTGATACGCTTTAGTAATTAAATCCAAATCTGCATTTGGATTATATTGTTTTATTTTTTCTTTAAATTTTTGCAAATCCATTCTTTCACCCCCTTTCTTCCTATTTACTTATATTTTAAGTATTTGTAAAAGTTTTTGATATCCCTCATGTTGCCTATTTATGCTTCGATAACGCCAAGATTTGTGAAGATCAACCTTTGTAGTTGTATTTTTTTCTATACCGAGCTCTTGAAAAATTGATCTAGCAGTTTTAATTGTCTCTCCATTTGCTTTAGGACAGCCGTTAGACCTCAAAAAATTTAAGCAGCCCTTGATGTCCAAAATATTGCGTTTTTTAATATATGAATAAATATGAGACAAGGTTTTTCTAGAAGGAAACATCGCTTCCAGCATATTTCCAGTATTAACATTTGCATCCTCTGCTATTGCTATCTCTAAATTTTGTTTTTCTTGACCGGCCATTAAATACAAGTAGTGCACACTATCAAAAGGCAAGCGATAGAAAAAAACTTGCTCACAAAAACCTAGCCTATCCAAGCCAATTGTAGAAGTAGTTACAAGGTATTTAACCAGCCCCTGTTTAAACATTTCCAGAGCAAGTTCCTGTTGATATGAAGTCATCCAGGGATGATGATAAATAGCTTTGATATTGTATCTATTCCAAATAATTTTTGCAACTTCCATAACTTCCTTTTTAGTTGTACAATAAATGACAGTTTTTTTATTTTCTATCAAAATATCATCCAGTTGTGTGAGAAAAATATCATAGTTTCGTGTTTTTAGATTTTTTTCCTGAATGTAATTGATAATTACAGTTTTATTTTCCAGTAACTCTTCATCTAAAATAGGAATTCCATCTAATTTTTTATCTGTAGTTTCAGCCCCCAGAAAAATAATAAGATCACTATTTTCCAAAAGAAATTTACTTTCAGCACATTTTAAAGCATATAGATCAGTAAACACAATACCGGAATTCTGTGTAAAGTTATCTGCAATTTTTTTGAGCTGCTCACCCAAACAAGACGTTTTAATAAACCAGTGGGGCATATTCATTTCTGAAAGCAACATATGATGAGCTGAAAAGAAACTACCTGTTAAACTTGGAATAGAACCTGCAATTAGTGCCCTTTTGCCTTCACGTAATGCATTAACTATAAAATACATTACATTATAAAATATTTTTTGGGGCGAACCTTGTAAAAAATAATTTTGACCTTGAAGTAAATCTTCTTCAAAGGGCGGTTCCATATAGCAATCTTTAACGGTATTTTGTAAAAAATTACTTTTGTTAGATGCCTGAATATCCTTAATATTAAGCTGTAGTCTTGTTTCTCCCTGCCAGGTATTTTCCTCTAAACTAAAGGCCAAATCTATTTCTTTTGTAGCAGCAACCTCTGCCTTTGAGTATAGTTCAAACCCTATCGCCTCAAGTGCTTTTCCTTCAGCTTTGAGTTGCATTTTTAAATGATTTTTATCCTTACCTACAGGCTTATATCCTACCACTTTTGCTCCTCGATATGCAAGTAGAGGTGATGGATTACCTTCTCCAAAGGGTTCCATATCTTTAATTTGTTGCAACAAGTCTTCAGTGAGTTCATGAAAAAAGATTTCACTATCTAGTAGCAATGTGGGAACTAACAAGTCATCAGTTAAATATATTCTCGCATATTCATTAATACTCTCTTTAAAATCACTAATGTTATGGCTTGCCAGGCTTAAGCCAGCAGCTAGCTCGTGTCCCCCAAACTGCAATAAATGTTTTGAGGCTGATTTTATTGCTTCATAAATATTAAAACCCGGTATGCTTCGTGCAGAGCCCTTTCCTTCATCTCCTTCAATTGCAATGATTATAACCGGCCTGTAATATTTTTCTACAAGTCGGGAAGCAACAATACCTATTACTCCCGGATGCCACATTTTTGAAGCAAGAACTATAACTTTATCCCTCGAAAAATCAAACTCTTCTTCTACCATTTGTTGAGCTTCTGCCAGAATATTTTTCTCTAAAACCTGTCTTTTTTGATTTTCATTTTGAAGAAACTTAGCCAATTCCCTGGCTTTTTGAGAAGAAGAAGTGGTGAGAAGTTCTACACCATAAGAAGCATCACTTATTCTACCGGCAGCATTTAAGCGGGGAGCCAATCCATACGCTATATTCCTGGGATTAATATCACTTGTGCTTAAACCTGCAACTTCCATAAGGGCCTTTAAACCTTCTCTTTTGGTAGACGCAAACCTTTCTAAGCCATTTTTAACCAGAATGCGGTTTTCTTCAATTAGCGGAACTATATCTGCTATGGTACCCAAAGTTACAATATCTAAAAACTCCTCAAAAACTTGTTCCGGACTAAAGCCTGCTTTTTCCCATAATGCTTGTACTAATTTAAAAGCAACTCCCACTCCTGCAAGATTATAATAAGTGGATCTGCCTTCCAGTTTAGGATTAATCAGCGCCACAGCAGGAGGTTTTTCATCAGCTGGCTGGTGGTGATCTGTAATTATCACATCCATCAACAGGTCTTCTTGAGCATATTTAACTTCTGCAACCGAAGTAATGCCGCAGTCGACAGTAACAACAAGTTTTGAACCTTCTTTAGCAATATTTTCTAGTGCGTCTTTATTGAGACCATATCCTTCTTCCAACCTGTGGGGTATATAATATGTAGTTTCAATCTGGAGTTTTTGTAATGCCTCTAGCAAAAGGGTCGTTCCCGTAAGTCCATCAACATCATAATCCCCATACACTGTTACTTTTTCACCATTTTTTTTTGCTTGTAATATTCTCTCTACTGCATCTTGCATTCCACCTAGCAGCCAGGGGCTACTCAATTCTTCAATTTTACAGTTAAAAAACCGTCGGGCTTCTTCGACGGTATGAATTCCCCTGTTTATTAATAACCCAGCTATGGTAGGTGATATGTTTAGTTCTCTGCTCATGGAACATTGTAGTTGCGGTTTATTATAAGCTATAATCCAACGTTTCTCCTCACATTTCGACAAAATACCACCCCATTTAGGGTTAATTATAAAACAATTTTAGTAATTTATCCATCACTCAGTAGCTTCTTTATCGTAATTCTCCTCGCTAGTTTTAGACTGTTCATCCTCTTTTAAATTTTTCATTTCCGCCAATTGCCGGGAAAGTTTCTGGTTAGCGCTTTCTAAAGATCTAACCTTTCTAATCATACTAAATTGCTTGACCATTCCCAGCAAAAACACAACCACAGCTCCAAAAACTGCCGAGCCAAGAATTACTAATACAAGTGGCGCCTGGAACCCCCAGAATAAAAAGTTTACCGGAACGGGATTTGGATTATTAATTGAAAAAATTGCAACTATCAGAGCAAAAATTAATGCACCCACCAGATAAATTTGCATAAATTTAGACCTCCTATTTTTTCAGATATTTTATTGCAAAATTCTCCATTAAAAACTAAAATTCCTTTTTATCTTTATTATCTAATTCATAGTTCTGGATTTTTTTACATTCATTGCCCTTTTCACAGGTTTCATCACACTCACATGGTTCCAAGTGAATCAATACATGAGCTTTAGGAAATATCTTAAGGATATCCGTTTTAATATGATTACACATTTCATATGCATCCTGGACATGATGATACTTCGGAACAACCAAATGTAAATCAATATGCCGTTCTGAGCCGGACTTTCTTGTTCGCAGTTCATGAAAGTCCACAAACCAGGCGGAATGTCTTTCTATAATTTCTTTAATGGCAGTTTCTTCACTTTCAGGTAATTTAACATCCAGAAGCGGCAAAAATGCTTCTTTAAAAAGTTTGATAGAAGCTTTTATTATCAAAAGTGCAACAAAAATTGCAAAGACAGGGTCCAACCAATGATATCCTGTAATTTGAATTGCAACCAAACCTAGTACAATACCACCAGATGTATACACATCAGTTCTTAAATGCAGTGCGTCAGCTTCCAGCGCAACAGAATCAGTTTTTTTAGCAACAGAATACAACCTGTTAGAAACTAACATGTTAACTGCTGCAGAAATTAACATCACTATTATACCTGGTAATAAAAACTCAACCTCTAAATCTTCCGTGAATTTATTATATGCTTCATATATAATCCATGCCGCAGCAGCAAATATTAGAATGGCTTCTATAGTGGCAGCTATATTTTCAAACTTTCCATGACCGTACTTATGCTCTTCATCCGCCGGTTTACTGGCTGCTTTAACAGAAAAAAAGGCTATCATTGCAGCTATTAAGTCGCTTGCTGAATGAACAGCTTCACTTATTACGCTGACTGAATTAATATATAGTCCTACAGCCAGCTTAATTATAACCAGTGTAACATTAGAAATGACCGACAGTGCTGCAGTTTTAGATTTAATATCCACTTGATAGTCCCCCAAATATTTAATTCACAGCATTATTTAAATTGTAACATAAAATTAAAATTACAATATCCCAAAATTTTATTTTTAAAGGTAAGTAAAGAAAGACGCAAATTATTACCAAAAATGATTTTAAATGAGTGATCAAAATCCTCTTTAATTAAAAATGAAGGAAAAAATACATAAGCTGCAAGGCAATAAATAAGGACCCTGTAAATTGAATAATTGTTACACTATATAACTGAATAAGTCCCCACAAACCCTTTTCAGTATATATCTTTCCAATTCCAAGTGAAAAAGCAGCCCCTCCCAGGGAAGCGCCTAAACCGGGTCGAAGCATAGTACCTGTTACGACAGCTATGGCAAGCCCCAGTAAAGTTAAATGAAAGGCAGATATGTTTTGTTTTACATACAACCTATTTTTCAGGTTTATTACCAATAGAAGAATTATAATTAATAAAATTCCGCTAACCTCAATAAAGAGAATTTCATTTAAGCTAATAAATTTAAAGGATGTTATCCAGCTGAATAAAGCTATAATAATTAAGTTAATAAATATTACTTTAATTCCACCAAAAAGATTTGCGATAAAAATAAAAAAAACAAATGGTAAAAAATATGCCATTTTAATCACCTGTGAATTGTAATATAAATTATTAATAGCTTATTCATTATCTGAAAAAATAAACCCCTTACCACGGGTAAAGGGTTTACTATATCAAATGTGAACTCTTTTAGGTTTACTCAATCTATTTTTAAATTCAAACCATAATGGACTTGCTATAAAAATAGAAGAATACGTTCCACTGATAAAACCTATCAACATTGCAAGGGCAAATACCTTAATTGTTTCTCCCCCAAAGAGCAGTAAAGCTATTAAAGCCATAATAGAAGTAAGGGATGTATTAATGGATCTTGTTAAGGTTTGTCTAATACTTTTATTGACTGTTTCAAACAAAGGTTCTTTTTTCCTGAAACCAATATTTTCTCTTATCCTATCAAAAACCACAATCGTATCGTTTATTGAATAACCAATAATCGTCAGCATTGCTGCCACAAAAGAAGTATTTAACTCTACCTGCGTAAATGAGAAAAAACTTAAAGTTACTAATACATCGTGAATTAATGCAATGATTGCAGCAATTGCAAAACTAAATTGAAAACGTACTGTAATATAGATAACTATTAAAATAGAAGCTATCAAAAGTGCCCAGAAAGCCTTGGTACGCAATTCTTTTCCAATAACAGGCCCAACCTTTTCATTACTTAAAACATCCATCTTACCCAATTTTTTTTGTAAAGCTTTTAGTAATTCGGTATTTTCTTTTTCAGAAAGTAGTTTTGTACGAATAATAAAAGTGCTTTTTCCTGATTCCTGAATAGAGCTTTTGCCCAGGCCAAAATCTGCTAACACAACTCGAATCTGAGCAGAAGTTACATCTTCATCAAATTTTAACATATACTTATTTCCACCGGCAAAATCAATTCCCATATTCAGTCCTTGCAAAGCCAGAGAAATTATTCCTGCAATTATTATTGCAAGAGATATTGCAAACCATATTGTTCTCTTACCAATAAAGTCCATTTGCCTTCCCCCTATATCCCATACATCTTCGGATTTGTAAAGCCTTTTACTCTAATAAAGATCCGGAGTAACCAGCGGCTTAAAGTAATTGCAGTAAACATACTTGCCAAAATACCTAAACTTAAAGTTACAGCAAATCCCCTAATTAATCCTGTTCCAAAATAATAAAGAACAGCAGCACCAAGAAGTGTTGTGACATTTGCATCAAAAATTGTCCAAAAAGCCCTTTTAAATCCGGCATCTACTCCTGCTCGCAATGACTTGCCATTGCGCAGTTCTTCCTTAACCCTCTCAAAAATAATTACATTGGCATCCACAGCCATACCCACGGAAAGAAGCAAACCAGCTATGCCCGGTAATGTTAGTACAGCGTTAATTGAATTCATTACTATTAATACTAAAAGCCCGTATACTACTAAAGCAATTGTAGCAATAAAACCCGGTATTCGATAAAATGCCATCATGAATAACATAATTGCAATGATTCCAATAATTGCTGCGACCTTACTTTTGTTAAGAGAATCAATGCCAAGCTGAGGACCAACATTTCTTTTTTCAATGACCTTTACATCAACCGGCAGGGCGCCACCCCTTAAAAGGGCAGCAAGCTGAACGGCTTCATTATAGTTTTTGAAACCACCACTGATTACCGCTTGTCCGTTAGGAATGGGTTCTTTTACTGCTGGGTTTGATATTACTTTGTCATCAAGCAATATTGCAATTCGGCCCCACCCTGCAAGTTCAGAAGTAATATCAGCAAATTTCCTTGCTCCTTCTTTCTTGAATTTTATTTCAACTATTGGTTCATTGGTATCAGGCTTTATAACAGCCTTTGCATCTGCCAAATCTTTTCCAGTCAAAATGACACCATGCTCTTCAGTTTTAAACTTTAAAGAAGCCGTTTTACCTATTAATTCTACAGCTTCTTCAGGGTTCTCCACTCCCGCAAGCTCAACAATAAGCCTTCTTTTACCCTCTCTTTGAATAACAGGTTCACTAACTCCCAGTTCATTAACTCTTTGTCTCATTACCGATTTCAATTGCTCCATATCATCATCCGTTACTTCTCTACCTGCAGTTTCCTGAGCTTGAAGCACAACATGAACTCCGCCCTGTAAATCAAGTCCCAGCTTCATGGAATTTAAGAGTGGCTTATAGGCAAACAAGCCGATGGTGATAATTAATCCTATTACAAGTAATAATTTAAATAAGTTCCGATTCAATTTATAGATTCCTCCTTTAAGTAACTCATATATTAACCCATACTAAATAATTATAAACCTCTCTTAAAAATATTTCAATTAAGTATTAAAACCTTATAAAAGCTTGGCATCATTAATAACCAGCTCGAAATTACAATCTAAAAAGTCTGCAGCTCTACGACACATGATCATTCGAGTTAAAAAAATTTCGAAGTACTCCATTATGGAACTTACTTTTAGGTCAATAGTAAGCTTCATTGTAATTGTTCTTCTTTGAGGATCTACTAAGAGCTGAGAGCTTTCAGCCGCATAATTAACCCTATCATGAATATCAAAAGTAGCAACATCTCTATTTCTAACCCTGGTTCGATGAACATCGGATTTGTCGGCAAGAATTAGAGCTGCAGCTACGGGATTTACCGCATGTCCGTATTGTTCCTCATGATTCCCAATTGCCGAAATAATTACCGCTATTTCTTCATAAGGCATTCCCATTTTATCAAGTATGTTATATGCCATAATTGCTCCGGACTGTCCATGATCATGACGGCTTATTACATTTCCTATGTCATGCAGGTACCCTGCAATCCCTGCTAATTCAACTTCTCTATCTGGATAGTGTAGTCCCCTTAAAACATCCTGTGCTAACTTTGCAACGAGTGATACATGCCGGTAGCTGTGTTCTGTAAAACCCATGGCTGCTAAATGTTGATTTCCTATTCTGATATAAGTATCTACTTCCGGGTTTTTTTTGACATCTTCCAAAGTTATCATGCAACTCACCTCTTAATAAGCTATGCTTTTAATTTTACCCCAAATTAGTTTTTTTGTACAAATAGTATTTTTATCCGTTAGCATTTTTTTATCCTTTAGGAAAAGAACAAAAGCATTTATATGCATTTCGGCATTACTATATAAAAATAAAAAGACCTTTAAAGGTCTATCAAACAAAACATTTTAAAAGCTATCTTGCTACTTTATTAGTTTTTTTAAGCGAGTTTCTAATTTCTGTAAAGTACTGAGTCCAAGACTTATTTCTATTGCCCTATCTACCTGGCGTATTGTATTACCGGTTATTCTGCCTAAATAACGGTCATTGGAAAACCAACTTTTATCTACAGTTCTAATCTGTGAAAAGATAGCTACATGATTTTCCTGTAAACCTGTTTCTAAAGAAGCTTTGATAGTAACGGAAAAAAACAATTTTTTTACTTCATATTCTGGGATAAGTGGAACTACAATTACAGTATTGCACAAGCGATTTCCAATATCATTTTGAATCACCAACACAGGTCTATTTATAGTTTGGCCTTGCGGGTCACATCCCAAGTTTATTAAAAAAATGTCACCCCTTCTGATGGAAACCTTGGTTTGGTCACGCCTCACACTTTACCCCCCTATGCCCTCACGCTCAATATTTAATAAAACCCTGTTCTCTTCCATACACCAAAAGCTTTCATAATTAATTATATACATCTTTTTTAGTTTTAGATAATCTCTTTTTAATAATTTTATGGGATTTCTTATAAAAATTCTCTCTAAAAGCATATCCAAAAACATACACTGTCACCTTCTTTTGCTTTTACTTGTAATATTTAACATTTATTGCAAAAATCCTTTATCTTTTGTTGTCGTTCTGATGGAAGTTTTGGCGAAAATAGAAAAACAGTGGCAAATTCAGCCACTGTTTCATACTATTTCTTTTGAGGAGTTTCTTTTCCTTTTACATAACCAACGGCATTTCTGTCAAACTTCATCTCTAACCTATCTCCAACCCTCAAGAGAAAGTCATTATCGTTTAATTTGACAATCTTACCATGAATACCTCCTACAGTTACTATCTCATCATTTACCTTTAGTTCACTCAACATTTGTTTTCTTTGCTTCTGTTGTTTTTGTTGCGGTCTAATTAAGAAGAAATAAAGAATTGCAAAAAAGATTGCAATATACAAAAATGATCCTACACCTTGCATTAAATTCACCCCTCTATTCATCTTAAGTCCTAGTTTAGTTTCGACGTAGTTACTGGAAATACCTTTTCATATTTGTAAAAAAGTTAAAAATTTGCTATTAGTCTTGATAGGATTCGTAAAACTCTTTTATAAAGGAGTTAAGTCTTTCTTCTTTAATTGCTTTTCTAGCCTCATGCATTAAACTAATTAAGAAATGGAGGTTATGGATAGTAGTTAATCTTAAACCCAAAATTTCATTTGTTTTAATCAGGTGTCTGATATATGCTCTACTGTAATTCTTACAAGTATAACATTCGCAATTAGGGTCTATTGGATTCCAATCTCTAGCATAACTTGCATTTCTAACAACTACCTTACCAATACTCGTCATGCAGGTTCCATTTCTGGCAATTCTTGTGGGAAGTACACAATCAAACATATCAACCCCTCTTTTTATGCCTTCCAGTAAACAATCGGGAGAACCTACCCCCATCAAATACCGAGGTTTTCCCCTGGGCATAACAGGTACAGTATACTCCAGTACTTCATACATTACTTCTTTAGGTTCCCCAACACTTAAGCCTCCTATACCATACCCCGGAAAATCAAGTTCGGCTAGTTCCTCTACACTTTTTTTCCTTAAATCTTCATATGCCCCTCCCTGAACTATTCCAAAAAGCGACTGGTACTGATGTTCGTGCCTTCTTTTACATCTTTCGGCCCAGAGTGTAGTAATTCTTGTTGCTTCTTCTGTATCTTGATAAGTGCTGGGATATGGTGGGCAAATATCAAAACACATGGCAATATCTGAACCAAGGGCCATCTGAATTTCAGTTGCCTTTTCAGGGGTCATAAAGAGACGACTGCCGTCAATATGAGAGCGAAAGGCAACCCCTTCTTCGCTAATATCCCTTAAGTCCGCAAGGCTAAATACTTGAAAACCTCCACTGTCTGTCAAAATCGGCTTATCCCAGTTCATGAATTTGTGAAGGCCCCCTGCCTCTTTAACAATATCTTCGCCAGGGCGCAAGTGAAGGTGATATGTATTGCTTAAAATTATTTCTGTACCAATACTTTTTAATTCTTCAGGCGACATTGTCTTGACAGTAGCAAGGGTACCCACAGGCATAAAAACCGGGGTTTCAACTACTCCATGCTCAGTATATAGTTTGCCTAACCTGGCATTTGTTTCTTTTGATTCATATAAAACTTCATATTTCACTGACAACTTTTATTTCCTCCTATAATAAGCATAGCATCTCCAAAACTGAAAAAGCGGTATCGCTTGTTAACTGCTTCCTGATATGCTTTAAGTATTTTTTCCCTCCCGGCAAATGCTGATACAAGCATTAGAAGTGTTGATTTAGGTAAATGAAAATTAGTAACAATTGCATCTACAGCTTTAAACTTATAGCCGGGATAAATAAAAATATCAGTCCATCCGGAACCGGAAGTAACGTAACCATCTGAATTAGCAACACTCTCCAAAACTCGTACACTGGTTGTCCCCACACCAACTATTTTATTTCCTTGAGTTTTGGCATTATTTATTATTTGAGCAGATTCTTTGCTTACTTCATAATACTCGGAATGCATTTGGTGTTCCTTTATGTTTTTAACCTTAACAGGACGAAAGGTTCCGAGTCCAACATGAAGAAGCACTTCAGCAAAAATTATACCTTTCATTTTCAATCTCTCTATCAATTCCGGTGTAAAATGAAGGCCAGCAGTAGGAGCAGCAGCTGAACCTTGCTTCTTAGCATATACAGTTTGGTATCTTTCTTTATCCTCTAGCTTTTCTTTTATGTAAGGCGGTAAAGGGACAGTACCCGCTTTATCAAGCACCTCTTGAAAAATACCCTTATATTGTAGTGCTAGCACCCTACCGCCTCCAGGTGCATAATCTTTTACTTCAGCCTTTAATAGTCCATCTTTAAAAATTAAAGTAGTACCTGGCTTAATTTTGTTTCCAGGTCTCACCAGCGCTTCCCAAACATCTCCGGAGATTCTTTTTAAGAGAACTACTTCAACTTTAGCTCCAGTAGATTTACGGCCGTATAATCTAGCGGGAATTACCCTGGTGTTATTGATTACCAGGACATCGCCTTCAGTAAGATAGTTCTCAATATCCCTGAAAGTACCATGGTAAACAGTACCTGTTTTCCTATTTAATACTAAAAGCCTTGAGGCATCCCTGGGTTCAATGGGTTTTTGTGCAATTAATTCTTCTGGTAGTTCATAATCAAATAAATCAATTTTCATTCTCAACTTCCTTTAATGGATAGTAACTTTTTAACTCTAAAGTACCCTTTTTTTCGGGATTATAATAATGCTGGAGTATTTCAGCATATTTATAACCTTGAGCTGCCATGCCACGCGCCCCCCACTGGCTCATACCCAGTCCGTGGCCGTAGCCGTAACCATCAATATATATTTCAGTAAATTGCTTTTTTAGATGACGTTCCGTACCTGCACCTATAACTTGATAGCTATTGTAACCTGATGCTATTTCTTGGACTTGGTTCCCAGCTGCAATTGCTTTCAACTCATTTCCACGTGCAGTGGAGACAAGCTCCCCTTCTCCAGAAAGTATGTAGCATGTTGCATTTGTTTCCAGTTGAAAGCGAGTGCTTCTGAGCCCCAATACCCATCTGATATTGTTCCGGAAAAAAGTTTTCACACCCTGGCTTCCTATAAAATCCAGCTGTGTAACTCTTTCTCCATCACTCAACATTGATGGTTTAATCTCTAATAATTTTCCTACTCGTATTTGTTCTTCAGCTTTATGAGTATCATTCCAGTATTGTATTCTATCTAATAGTTCTCCTTTGGTAAAGCTTTTTTTCCAGTGATAAGTGTTTCCGGGCCAGCCTGAAGAAGTTTGTACAGGATAACTCTCTGCATAGGAGTCAAAAGGAGACGGTACGGCCCTCAAGTATGGAATATATCCTCCCCAAACATCTTCACTATTTGCCGTATAGCCACCTGAGTTACTATGGAAAAATGCTTGTACAAGTTTGCCATTATAAAAAAGAACCTCACCCTTTGTAGAATCAACAGCAGTAACTACCCTTTCACCACCTGGTAATGACTCGGCATCGTAGCCTCCATAGACCTGAGTATTTGTATCTATAGTTACATCATAGATATTTTCAGGGTTGTACTTGCCCAATGCATATGTTCTGGAAACTACAGCTTGCGCTTTTAGTGCCTCCATTTTTGCAGTAGTTCCTATTTCTTTTCCTAAAACACCGTATAAATATTTTTCCAGATCCAAAACATTAACTGCCAAAAGCTTGCTACCACTAGGATAGATTTTAAGTCCGCCTCTATATCTTGTACCGCTGTATCTAAAAATATTATTCTTATCTTCATCACAAGGTCTTAAATATAATACACCCTCAATATCATTTTTATATGATTTTCCTTCTAAACCAATTTTCAAGCTATGACCTGCATTTTTTATGAACCATAGCTCACCTGGATGCACCTCTGTTATTGCTTTTCCACTAGAATCCTCAACAAGTTCATATTCACCCACTACAACGCTAAAGTATATAGTATTGGTATCATTAGAAAGTAAAACTCTTATCTCAACTGGTTCAGAGAAAATGTATTCATCAGAACTCCCTGCAAAAACCGTACTTGCAAATGTCAGCAAAATAACTAGCATAATAATAATTTTAAGATATTTCATTTGCTTTCCCCCAGTTTAGCGTCTAAACAATAAGTTTACAACAATAGTCAATATAATGCTTAAGAGAATACTGGTAGCTAATGGGAAATAAAATGTAAAATTGCCTTTTTTAATGAATATATCTCCCGGTAAACGACCAATATTGGCTATTTTGCCTAGAAATAAAAGTATTAAGCCTGCCACTGCAATAAAAACCCCCGCAAAAATTAACAGTTTTGCAATATGATTAAAATCTCCCAATTACATCACCCCTTTTTATATTATAAAGATAGAATAATTTTCCCTGATAGTATAAGTGCAACTAAGCATTTAACCGGAGCCAAAGGCTTTGCGTAAGCCAAGTATTCTTTATAAGGTATCAATAGTAATTTGTTTTCTGTCGGCAGGAGGCTTAATTCCTAAATGCTCATAAGACCGGAGAGTAACAATCCTTCCCCTAGGGGTTCTCTGGATAAAACCTAACTGCAGTAAAAATGGTTCGTAAACATCCTCGACAGTTTCGGTTTCTTCATTTATGGCTGCAGAAAGGGTATCCAGCCCCACAGGACCTCCAGAAAATTTTTCAATAATTGTTTTTAAAAGCTTTCTATCGCTGTTATCAAGTCCTAGCTCATCTATTTCCAGCTTTCTAAGGGACATGTCAGCAACTTCAAAAGTAATTACACCGCTATGGACCACTTGAGCAAAATCCCTTACTCTTTTTAATAATCTATTTGCAACCCTAGGTGTCCTCCTGGAACGCTTTGCAATTTCTACAGCACCGTCAGTCTCAATGGGGATATTTAAAATTTTAGCACTCCTCATAACTATTTTTGTCAACTCTTCAACAGAATAAAACTCCAGGCGACAAATTACACCAAAGCGGTCTCTAAGCGGAGAGGTTAAAAGACCTGCCCTTGTAGTTGCTCCAACCAGGGTAAAAGGAGGTAAATCTAGACGAATAGAACGAGCACTAGGGCCTTTACCTAAAACAATATCTAAACTAAAGTCTTCCATTGCCGGATAAAGAATTTCTTCAACACTACGGTTTAAACGATGAATCTCGTCAATAAAGAGGATATCCCCTGGTTGGAGGTTAGTTAAAATTGCCGCTAAATCACCCGGCCTTTCAATGGCTGGGCCTGAAGTAGCCCTTATTTGCACATTCATTTCCTGGGAAATGATATTGGCAAGTGTTGTCTTGCCAAGTCCCGGCGGACCATATAACAGAACATGGTCGAGGGGTTCTCCCCTCTCCTTTGCAGCTTTGATGAAAATTTCTAGATTTTCCTTAACTTTTTCCTGACCAACATAATCTTTTAAGGTAATGGGCCTTAATCCTTGTTCGTTTTCCACATCTTCCACTTTTTTTTCAGGTTGAATTATTCTTTCATTCATAATATCACCTATTCTTGAGAAGCTAAGTTTTTAAGAACGTAGGAGACAATTTGACTTGTATCACAAGGGGAAGTCAAATTATTTACTGCATTTTTTACCCATTCCTGTGCTTCCCTAGATGTATATCCCAACGATATTAAAGCACTTATTGCATCGGAGCCTGCATCGTTATGTACAATATCATGCTCAATATTTTTAGAAGAAATATTCATCTTCTCATTTGACAATTTATCCTTAAGCTCCAAAATTAGCTTGGCAGCACTTTTAGCTCCTATGCCCGGAAGTCCCTTTAAAAATTCTTTATTTTCATTAACAATTGCAGATATGATTTCATCAGGGGAGGAAGAATTGAGAATATTTAATGCCACTTTAGGTCCCAGGCCCGAAACACTTATCAGTTTTTTAAACAACGTGAGAGAAGTATAACTTCTAAAACCAAATAATTGCAGTACATCTTCTCTTACATGTGTATGGGTATAAATTGTTACATTATCCTGTTCTGACATTTTAAAGATGTCATTTACTGTCATATATACCTGAAAACCTATTCCATTAACATTTAAGATTATGTAATCACTTTCAATACTTATTATATTTCCTATCAGTAGACCTATCATATTGCATCACCTATTTGCCAGTACTTTATTTATATTTCGAGAATGAGCATGACAAATTGCTATAGCCAGTGCATCTGCTGCATCGTCAGGCTTAGGAATGTCCTGCAGCCCAAGAATACTTTTGACCATCTTTTGAACCTGCATTTTATCTGCCCTTCCGTAGCCAACCACAGCTTGTTTTACCTGCAGGGGGGTATATTCACTTACCTCAAGACCTGCCTTAAAAGCGGCCAAAAGGACAACACCCCTGGCATGTCCAACTGATAAAGCTGTTTTAGCATTTTTGTTAAAAAACAGCTGTTCAACCGCAGCTTCCGCTGGCTTATATTCCTTAGCTAGTAATGTAATATTTTCATATATCTTATGAAGTCTTGTGGTTAAGTCATACGAACTATCTGTACGTATGACACCGTATTTTACCGGCATGATACGGTTTCCTTCCGATTTAATAATACCAAAACCGGTTATAGCTGTTCCTGGATCTATTCCTAATATTATCATACTTATTCCCTCTTTCAAGTAATAAATAACTGCTATTAAACATCTAGTTCATTTACTTACTTTCGACGAAAGAAACTACTTCTCCTTTATAACATAGTAAAACTATTCTCACTGAAACAAAAAACACCCCAAGCAGGGTGCAAAAAATTATCTACAATAATTTTCTTTTTTGAAAAAAACCCCTTCATTGAAATCTATTACAACATCTACCTTCTCACCTTCAGCAAATATTTTATTTTGCTTTTCTATACAATGAAGACTAAAATCTTTAACCTTAACAATATAATAAGTTCTCTCTCCAGCAAACCAGGATCTCTCCACTATTCCGGCACTATTTTCAGTACCCTTTTTAAGTTTAATTTCTTCATGTCTTATCATTATTTGATAATCTCCATTCTCAATCCCTTGAATAGGATAATTACCCATTGCAGTAGATAAAACTCCATTTCTTACAATTCCTTCAATAAAATTTTTATGGCCAAAAAATTTAGCTACTCGAAGGCATGCCGGTTTAAAATATACCTCCGTCGGAGTACCGCTTTGCTTTATTTTTCCATCTAATAGTACTATTATTCTATCAGACGACATGAGAGCCTCTTCTTTATCATGGGTTACCAAAATAGTAGTGATTCCCAGTTTTCTCTGTATCTCACAAGTAAATTCTCTCATGGTCTCCCTCAGTCTTGTATCAAGATTGGAAAAAGGTTCATCTAAAAGTAGCACCTTAGGCTTAACTGCCAGTGCCCTTGCAAATGCCACACGCTGCTTTTGACCTCCTGAAAGCTCTCGGGGATACTTCTCTTCATATCCTTCAAGCTGAACCAATTTCAGCATTTCAGCAACTACTTTTTTTCTCTCATTTTTTTTAACTCCTGCCATTTTAAGCCCAAAACCAATATTTTCTTCAACATTAAGGTGAGGAAAAAGAAGAAAATCCTGAAAAACGAGGACTCCTCCCCTCTTTTCTACAGGAGTGTGGAGGACAGAACCGCCGTTAAAAAATATTTCTCCGGAATCAGGTTTTACAAGTCCGGCTATAATTTTAAGGGTGGTTGTTTTGCCACAGCCGGAAGGGCCTAAAATAGACACCATTTCACCTTTCTCAACTGAAAAGCTGATATTATCTATCACTTTATTGTTATTAAAGGATTTTGTAATATTCTTAAGTTCGATGCTAACCATTACTATTACTCCTTAAAAATAAAAATATTCTCTGCTGCTATAGTGTGATTTAATTGTTTTCTCCACTATTATAAAGAACAATAATGCAGTAAGAACAAATACGGAACTAAATACTCCTGCCATCATTCTATCTCCACTTTGAATATATGGGAGTAACAACATTGGAAAGGTTACTACCTGTCCTCCACCAATAAGAAAGGTTAAGAAATACTGGCTAAAGGAAATAATAAAGATCAAACTGCCAACCGATACCAACCCTGGGGCTATTAAAGGCAAAGTCACAAAAATAAAGGCCTGCCACCAGTTGGCGCCTAAAACACGTGCCTGCAGTTCTATTTTCTCCCCAATTGCTTGAAAAACATTTGTCAGTATCCTTATACCATAAGGTAAGGAAGGAATTAAGTGTACTAGTACGACACCTAAAAAACTATCTGCAAGTCCAAGTTTTATAAATTGTACATGTATTCCCATGGCAACCGCAATGGGAGGTACAATAAGTGGTGCAAGTATAAAAATCTCAAAAAATGCTTTACCCCTAAAATTATAAAATGCCAGAGATTTTGCAGCAGGTATACTCAAAACCAGTGTTACAATTGTAACTATTAAAGACAATAAAACACTAAGAAACAATGTGAAAAGCGCCTTACTTGTAGGGTTAAAGAAATACTTCCATCCCCTTAAACCAAAATCTTGAGGAAGCAAATATGGCCAAGGCCAGCTTCTGGCAAAAGACCACATAAACATTACTGCAAGAGGAAAAATAAGCAAAATGATAACAGAGTATATTATTATATTTAAGTAAATTGTATTTTTTTGTAGCACTTTCATCACCTATTATAATCATTAAGCAATCTGAAGAACTTTGTATAGAGCAATATTAAAATTACTGAAACTATCGTCAATATCATACTTATTACCATAGCATACGGCCTATTGGTCAAATCAGGGTTTGTATAGGCAGTGTAGGCCAAAACAGGTAATGCCTTCGGATAAGTGGGCCCTAATAAATAAGGTACTTCAAAGGCACCAAATGAAAAGGCAAAAATAATTATGAATGCAGAACCTATAGTAGGCATTAATAGGGGTAATGCAACATAAATAAAACCTTGCCATTTTTTAGCCCCCAAATTTAACGCAACCTCAAGCAATTCTTTATTTAAGTTGTTCAATATAGTATAAACTACCATAGTAACAAAAGGTATTTCTTTCCAGATATAAGTTGTAACTATACCTATGCCATTTTTATCAAAAACTAGGTTGCAAAATTGTGATTGATCTCGGATAATACCTAAGTTAAAGAAAATCCTGGGCAATATCCCACTTTGAGATAAAATATTAAATATTAAAAGTGCAGCAACCATATGGGGAACAATAATAGGAAGTTTGTACAAGACAGTTTCTATCCCTTCCTTATACTGACTCTTAACAATTAAATAAGCCAATAAGACCCCTATTATTACTGCAGCTACCGAGGAAGTTAAAGAAATATAAAGACTGAAAAATAACGATTTAAGAAAATCTTGATTCTTAAAAACCTCTAGATAATACTCAAAAGTTATTTTTTTTAAACCAACTACCGGAAAATAACCCAGGCTTTGAACCAGGGCACTTAAAAGGCCGGCCATAAATATGCCTAACAGCACGATAATGGCCGGCAACAGTAACATATAGGGCTTTAATTTACTGTCCAAGAGTTATTCACCCTTCTTCGGTATATTTTCCATCCATATTTCCTCAATAATCGGTATTACATCCGCAGGCAATTCAGGTATTCTATGGGATAATAACGTTTCCTGCGGTAAAGCGCCTTTACCAAGTTTGATATTTTCAAAGACATTCTTTTCCTCTTCATTCAGCTTACTATTATCAAGAACAGGTAAATCGCCCCAATTATTAGGATCATATTTTGAAGCCTGCATTTCCACACTTAAGACGTGGTTTATAAAAACCATTGCTCCTTCCTTATTAGGTGAGTTGAAGGGGATTGCTAAAAAGTGAGTATTGCCTATATTTCCGTTTTCAAATACAAAGGTATCAGTAGTTTCAGGAAAATCTCCGGTTTGTATTTTACCTGCAGCCAAGTAAGGTGTATAACTCATGCCCAAAAGGATTTCTCCGTCAGCAAACAAATTATTTAACTGTGCTACTGTAGCGGGATATGCTTCCCCCTTCATCCATAAATATGGTTTTAACTCCTTAAGATACTCAATTGCCGGAGCAATAGCTTCTTTGACTTTTTCTTTGTCAGGTTCAATATCTTTTATATTCTCAAATCCTACAATATCACAAATCATATTCCTTATGAAGGCACTTCCTGTAAAATCAGGAGGAGCCGGATAAGTAATTTTTCCTGGATTTTCTTTAGCAAGTTTCAGTAATTCCTGATAATTCCTAGGAACATTAGAGAGCTTTGCACTATCGTAAATAAAAACCAGTTGAGCTTTACCATACGGAGCTTCATAACCATCTATTAAAAAACCAAAATCATAATTTGCATCATGTGAGTCCTTATCAATATATTTATTAAAATTAGCCAGTTTTTTAGTAAATGGACCGTATAAGAGTCCGTTCTTTTTAGCAGTATAAAAGTTCTCACCGTTTATCCAAACAACATCTATGGAGCCATTTTTCTTATCTACCTGTTTTTCACCTAAAAGTTTATTGAGGATATCGTCTATATTCATGCCTACCCTATTTACTTTAACATTATACTTTTCTTTTAGGCTGGGAGCCAGTATCTCATCAATCCACTGGTTTACCCGCTGGTCTCCTCCCCAGCCGTAAAAGTTTACTGTCGTTCCCCGGGCGGTTTCAACAATCTCTTTCCAGGTTTTTTCTTCTAAACTTTTTGTGCTCCCCTGCCCGTTGCTGCTGCATCCCACTAGGCTGAAAAGAAATAGCAGTAATATAAAATAAATAGCTAGCTTTTTCACCGTAAAATTCCTCCTAAAATTTTATAAGTTATTTGGTAATTGTTGTTGTTCCTTGCCGAAATGCAGGTATGCTTCAAGTAACCTCTGGCAGCCGGTAAAAACTATCATGGCAGTAAACAGATAAAATAACTTTGTTGTAAAGGTGGGGAAAAACATTACCAGTGTAAAGATGATAAAGGTTTCCGTTCTTTCAGCCAGCCCTGCCTGATAGTAAAAAAATTTTTCCTTTTTCTTATTTTTTACAACTGCACCTACGGTAAGAAATATGGAAAAGGAGAAGATAATTGAACAGAGTAAAAAGATACAGGCCATCCTTGATTCCGGCAGTTTCAAAGCAACTGCTACTATAAAGGACATTTCAACTGTTCTATCAAATATAATGTCTAGCAAAGCGCCAAAAGGGCTCGTTTTTCCGATCATTCTGGCCACCGTACCGTCCAAAGCATCCAGCAGCCCAGAAAACCAGAGTAAAATAATCGCCGGCAAACTCAATTCATAATAAAAGAATACGGAACTGCCGAGGCCGAGAAACAATGCCATCACGGTAATCATCCGGGGAGTAATATGCAATTTTATAAATAGTTTCGCTATGACCGCGAATAACGGCTGGACATATTTTCTTGCTCTGGAGTCAAGCACCCTAGCACCTCCTGTTTCCCAACTCAAAATTTATATCCATTTAGCTTTCTACTTTTTTAATTCAAATCAGGTTATTTTTCACCCATGCAAAATAGGAAATAGGCAAGTTAGGGGTTGTAGACTATTCATAAATGGAAACATCATAATTTCTCACCATCTCAAAGCCAACGTTTCTAAGGATCGTGGACTAATAACCCGAACCCATGCTTTTCATGAATTCAATCCTCCATAAAGCAGCCTGACATTCTTAAAACCTGCTATCTACAGCTGCCAGATCAGCTCTACTAAACCCTACCCTCCGATCCTGCAGCTAATTATTTTTTATAATCTCAGCGCTCTCTTCCTGATTAAATTCCTTTTTCTCCTGAAACACCTTTTTAAGAAGAAATACCAGGATACTGAAGGAAAATAGAATAAGAAGTCCAAAAACAAGTGTTTTAATGCTGCCGACCAGCATATCACCAACATAGGAATAAATAAGAGTTGCCGGCAACTGACCAATACCGGTTGCCCAAAAAAATTCCCAAAAACTTATGGGAGTTAGACCGGCTGCATAACTCACTACATCAAAAGAAACAAAAGGTAAAAGCCTGGCAATTAAAACAGCATATTTACCGTATTTTTTAAAAAAATTATCAACGCTTTCCACGGCCAGCTTGCTGGTTAATTTTTCTACAATTTCTCTTCCGTAAAACCTGGCAATAAAAAAACATAAAACGGCTCCTGCCATGGCACTAGTCCAGGAAAGGGCTGCTCCCTTAATCCATCCAAAAAGTGCAGCGTTAGCAAAAGTTATCAGAAATGCTGGTAGGGGAGCAGCTAATGACTGGAATACCATTAACAAAAAGGAAACTATCGGTCCCCAAATGCCAAAAGATAATATGTAGCCTTTAATTGCAGTTACATCAACCATAGAAAATAAAAACACAATTCTTTTGATGAAAGTCTGTAAAGGCTCTACCAGAAAATATAGCATTACCAGCATAAGCAGAAGCCCGATTTTTATTGCCCAGCGGGTTTTATTGTTCATAGTTTTTCTTCCTCCACATTTGTATCGGAAACTGCTATTTTTATGCTTACTGCCCCTTCCCTTTTATCTGAGTTTTCAAGGCAAAATGATTATAAAGCAAAAAAGAACTGGACAGCAATTTGAATAATACTAATGAATAATTTCCATCGTCTTTTTCAATACACTAGATACTAACATTTACTTATATTCTTTAATTTCTCTACTAGGTCATACAAAATTCCCGCAGTATCAGCTGTGATTTTTTTGCACCCTTCATGGGTAAGTCGTTCAAGAATACTATGCTTCTTGCGCAAAACACGGCAGCAACAAGAACCAAAAGTTGCAACAAAAATTTTATATAATTGATTAGCCAATTTAGGATTCATCGCCATAGCATTTCTTTTTTGAATGATTCCTAATACCATTTCCGCTCCCACTAACGCACCACAGGTACATCCGCTAAACATTCCTTTTGGAAAAAAATCAGTAACCGCTATTAAATCCGGACTAATCTGTAAAGACCATGTTTCATCCGCCGCTAATAAAATGCTCTTACAACAATTACTGTTTTCAACAAAATATCTTGCCGCTTTCTCCCGCATCTTTTCTTTCATAAGTATTCCTCCAGGCAATATTTTGGAAGGGAAGTGTTCTATATTATTTCTCTAGAAGCTCATCATAAGGCCAACCTGCTTGGCCATTTTCTAAGATATATAGGCGTTTTTTATCAATGCCTATATCAGCAAAATATTTATAAGTTCTTTCAGCACCACCTGCACCACGTGGACAAACTATAACTATTGGATCTTCAGATTTTTTTAATTCAGGTAATATTTTTTCTAATTTAGCTTTGTCTTTAGCACTTTTAACAGGGTATGCATATGTAGGAATTGCATCTTTAATATGATGCTTGTTAAATTCTTCCTTTACCTGAATATCTACAATTTTGACCGGTTTTTCTGCTATAATTCTTTGCTTGAGTTGTTCTGCAGAATAATACTTAAATCCAGTCGTATTTTCTGCATTTTTATCGCTACTACAACCAATAACGAAAAATGTTAAAACAATTACCATAATTACTACTAAATATAATGTCTTTTTCATATTGAGCCTAACCCCCTATATTATTTTATAAAGTAGACGCTTGACCATATTACTATTGTATAGAAGTTGCTATTTATATTTCAATCCAAATTCTTGATTAAAAATATCCTTTATAATCTTTTTTATCAATACTGTAATTATCTTCTCATAAATAAACCCCGGTCTAGGTTTTTTCCTAAACCGAGGTTCACTTTATCAGTCTAATGATATTCATCCAAACTGTCCAGCGCTTGCAACAGCTCCTGCTCATTACTAAAATCAACTTGATTATTAGCTATTTTTCTTTTCCAGTCATCCGGCAAATTTTCTTTTTTAATTGAAGTAATCCTTAAAAGCGGTCCGCTGGAATTTACCAGGCCCTGGTAGACCGCAACATAACCATCTTTAAAACTGAGATGCCTTTTTTCTCTCTCTGCTGGGCACAGCTCATTTACAGGTAATGAATAAACTATCATATCAGAAGTTTTACTGAGTATCCAACCATCTTCAGCAGAATATTTTTTCTTAAATTCTTCCAGTGGTAATTGTTCCATTGCAGGATAACTCGCCGCTTCTTTTTCTTCAAAATGACCGCAAAACGTATAATATTTTTGTGCCACAAGCAATACATCCTGTTTTTTTTCTGTTAAATCCTTTTTTTCCTGGTATTGTAAAGGCTTATTCGCACTTGAAGGATAGTAATAGTCTGTTGCTATAAACATTATCAAAAGGCTCAACATACCTGTCAACCCAAACGCAATAATAATATGCTTATATTTCTGCCAAATCATAAAATAACCTCCTCTTTCAACCTGCTAGGCAATAAGCTAGTATGGCCAAAAGAAGAGGTTTTTATACTTTTACTCTATTTTTTCCATAACTTCATCCGGAATTTCATAATTAGCATAAACTGCCTGCACATCATCGTGTTCCTCAAGTGCATCCATCAAACGCAACATTTGAGAAGCTGTTTTTTCATCATTTAAAGTAACTGTATTCTGAGGAAGCATCGTGATTTCAACTACCGAAAAATTTTCAACACCCTGAGAAATTAAGGCATTGCGAACATTTTCATATTCTTCAGGGGAAGTGATTATTTCTGCCGTACCGTCTTCAACACTCACATCTTCAGCATTTGCTTCAATTGCCGTAAGCATGAGGGTTTCTTCATCCAACGGGCAGTTTTCCATCTCCAGGCTTATATAGCCTTTTTTTTCAAACATCCAGGCCACACAGCCGCTTTCACCTAAGTTGCCACCATTTTTTGAAAAGATGTGTCGTATTTCACCTGCTGTACGATTACGATTATCAGTCAATATATTTAAATATATTGCAACTCCATCAGGACCATAACCCTCATAAGTAACTTCTTCATAATTGACACCTTCAATGTCTCCGGTTCCTTTCTTAATCGCTCTTTCTATATTATCATTTGGCATATTTTCATCTTTTGCCTTTTGTATGGCACTCTTTAAGCGAATGTTACTATCAGGGTCACCACCGCCATTTTTAGCTGCGACCATTATTTCCTTTGCTAATTTAGTAAAAACTTTACCTTTTTTTGCATCTGCTTTTGCTTTTCTGTGTTTAATATTTGCCCACTTTGAATGTCCAGCCATAAATTTCACTCCTTTCAAAGCATTACTCCAACTTATAATTATACCATATAAATTAGTAGCTTAAAATCATTAAATAAGAGCGTATTTTTATAAAAAAACACGTTCAAATTTGAACGTGTTTTTTTATAAACTAGGAACAGGAGGCATTTGACGTTTATGCCTGCTGCGAGAAATTAAAATATCAACGAGGTTCTTAACATGTGGTTCAGCTTCTCCTGAAGACAAATATCGATCAAGCTCTTTATATGTAACACCCATTTCCTCCTCATCACTTTGCTCTTTCCATAAACCTGCAGTAGGTGTTCGCTCTATGATTCGTTTGGGGATTCCTAAATGTTCCGCTAACTCATAAACTTGAGTTTTAAATAAATGACCTATAGGTTCTATATCAACTCCTCCATCCCCATATTTAGTAAAATAGCCAGTCAGAAGTTCACTTTTATTTCCAGTGCCTGCAACCAAATAGTTATATTTTTGAGCAAAGTAATAGAGTGTCGTCATCCTCAGTCTTGGTTTAATGTTAGCAACAGCTAAATCCTCTTCTTTTTCCTTGCAACCAATATTTTTTAATAAAACTTCAAATACTTCATCTAGCACAACTGTTTTAAATGGAATTTGAAGGTGTTTTGCCAGTAATTCGGCATCCTCTCTATCCTCTGAATTGCTATGGCAGGGCATAATAACCGCAAGGGAATCATCAGGGAAAGTTTTTTTACATAATGCTGCTACTACTGCAGAATCAACTCCTCCACTAATTCCCACTACCAAACCTTTAGCCCCCGCATCTTCAACTCTATCTTTAAGCCACTGAGAAATGTTCAAAGTTACTTTATATAAATCCATTTTATCCCTCCTGAATTAATAGTATTTATCTCCCAAAGATAAAAAATTAAGATTATAAATTTGTTCCATATCCAGCACTTTATTTCCTTCTTTTAGTTTCAAGAAAATTTTTGTATTGCTTCTTATTCCTCAATTTATTAATATAATACCCACAATATCCTTATCTAAATAAAAATAAAGCACGGAGGCACCAAAATTTTGGTTATACCTCCGTGAAACTTCAAACCTTATATTTCTTCAAGCATAATTTTGTGATCTACTAAAGCCATCTCCTTAATTTTGGCCTTTACTATCTTTTTCTTTCCAAAGATATCTTCCAAAAGTAAGCCCTCTTCTTGAGGAATAATCTTGTCTACATTTTCAAAGAACATTTCTTCTTTACCATCTTTAATAAGATACGCATTTGCTTCACACATTTGAACCACCTTCCATAAATTTTTTTAATTTTTCTACCGCTTCATCAATAAGATGTGGTAGAGGTTCATCCTTAACTCCTACTATATCTACCCTTATTTTATTTAAAGGTAGTAAAATTTTTGTTGCACTACTATCGGCAATTGCCTCTGCCATTTTAGGAGTTAACTCCCCAAGCATTGCATTTGGAACCACAACAGCAATAGTACCTATTATAAAATCTACCTTTCTAGCATTGTAAATTATTGCATTTTCTCCTGTCGCACCTTCATTGGCACCTGCTTTTAACATCAGGCTAGTAGCAATTGAATTTGTCCCTAGAGCTATAATTTCTACATCATGGGGTAAAGAATGGCGAATTTTTTCTACAATATGTTTTCCTATTCCGCCTCCTTGTCCGTCAACAACTGCTATTTTCATCTTATCACCTACAACCGTTAAAAGAAATTATTAATAATTATACTATAAAATTAAAAAAAAATTAAAAAGACTATTAGAATATCTCTTAAGTAAAACGTTTATCCAATAAACGCTACTTAATAAAGACTTCCATAGTCTTAATTAATAATGGAAAATTATACTGCTATATATTGTTTGACAAAAACTTTACTGTAAATTTTAATGTAGTCTCCATGACCACTTTAATATAT
>Ga0182240_100073_pt1 | contig 50889 bp, 52 predicted proteins | sample hydfrates4_PW_90_FD_145594 | JGI IMG/M metagenome (GOLD analysis project Ga0182240, IMG submission 145594) | Subsurface microbial communities from deep shales in Texas, USA - hydraulic fracturing test 4_PW_90 | ecosystem: Environmental > Aquatic > Deep subsurface > Shale gas/oil reservoir >...
GTTCCCCAAACGGGTGAACTCAGTTCAAGGCGAGGAGCGAAAATTACCTCAAAAACCGCATATGACTTTTTTTGAAGGACGATTTTCAACTCGCAAGATCTATAAACAATTTCGTGCGTCAGCTCTGGGCGGGGCTGGAATAATTGGCGTTCAAAATATCACTATAAGCTTCGGACATCGGCAAAAGGACCCGGTCTACCAGTCGCCGCGGCTCCTCGGTGGAGCAAACTGCATCCCGAAACTCCTTGAGAACAGTCGCCCTAAGCTTCGTCTTCCGGTAAATCATCCGGATGTGGCCGAAAAGATCCTTAAACTCCTCGCGACCTAAGTGTTCCTCGGCTTCCTCCCACTTTTGGGCATATCCCGCTTGCTCTACTTCGGGAATCTGGCCGATAATCTCCGCCTTGAGAATATCTGCGTGCGACAAGTCCATGCCCCGGTCATTTAGCACAGAAAAAATTCGGTAAGCGGAATCCATATCAGGTGTCCAAACCACCACTAGAAAACACCTGTTTAACACATACTGGGCCAGTTGCTGCCGCTGCGCCTCAGACAACGACCCCAAGCGTGAATAAAACAGCAACGCGTTATCTTTGAAATTAACCTGACTGTCCGTCAGGGAACCGTTTAACTGTTTCAGTCCATCGATACCACCGCGGGCCTGAATATATGTCTCGAAAAACTCCTGGTCCCGGGCACGCACCGTCAAGCGATAGCGGTCCGGTGTACCCAAAAGAGAACTTCCCTTTTCCACCAGGAACCTCTCCAAGTCACCAACAACATTAACATCATCTGTTAGGGCCCGCAAAACAGAAAGAAGTATGGTGAGTGTTATAAGCCGCTGCTGACCATCCACCACCTGGGCCTCAGGGTTCTTTCCTTTAATCAAAACGATACTACCCAAGAAATACGGGTCCAACTCACGCACGGATTCATTTTCATCACCCAGCGCGTCTAAAAAATCATTCAGCAACTCCCCAGCCTGTTCAGTGGTCCAGGCATAGGGACGCTGGTAATACGGGATGGAAAACGCAAACCAATCACTGAAAACTTCCCTGAGAGGAAACTGCTTCCCCTCAATATCGGCAGCCATAACTTGAATTCACCTCTCCTTTCCATATCTTTCAGTTAGCTAAAATGAACGCTGATTTACAACCGCCCTCAGCCAACGGATCTTTTGTTATTCACTTTAACATCTCTTATTATATTTGATTTTCTCCCGCCAGGGGTTTTAGCTTCCTATCGACAAAATCCTTTGCGTCCAGCCTCTGCCAAGACCATCTAAAATAATAAACGTCTGGCAAGCCAAGCATATGGTTTGGTTCAAAAGTCTTCCCAAAGCAATGCCTTCAGTCCGGCTTTAATACACCTACACGTCTTATCCTCATCATTGCCTGTCCCTATTTACAATGCCTTTCTTACACCATTTTCCCACCTGGAGCGTAAATGGTTTGAGTTTTACCCCTCGCGGCAACATCTTTTAATTCTCTTTCTAGCCTGTCAACTAAAACTGTAAACTCATGATGTTTTTCAACAAAGACCCTACCATTACGCCCCATTTTTTCTCTCTTTTCCCGGTCAGTATTTTTCAATTTTACTATTGCTTCGGCCAATTGTGCGGGATTGTCGGGTTCAATGCTTATACCACATTTGGCCTCCCTGGCAAAATCAAAAGATGTAGATGCAGCAAAAATCATTGGCTTCTGGCTAGCCATATAATCAAAAAGCTTATTCATGCTTAATCCATACATATGTACAGGACTTCTCTTGACAGTTGCTAGCGTTACAGTTGAATTAACCAAAATAAATGGCACGAAATCTTTAGGAACAGCAGGGTAAAATACGATGTTATTTAGACCTAACACCCTACACTGCCTATATAATAATTCCTTCTGGGGTCCCTCACCCACAAGAAGGATTTTTATTGACTCTTCCCCCTGCTGTTGCAACATATATGCCGCATCTATAACGGTTTGCAAACCATTGGCAATTCCATGGGCTCCCGTATATGTAAAAATATGCTTGTCCTCGTTTAATGCAAAAAACTCTTCCAAATCCTGATGTTTCTCTCCGCTTTGAACACAGTTATCAAACCACTCAATATTAATTCCATTAGGGATATATATAACTTTATCCTTTGGAATCCCCAGAGCGGATATATAGTCCACGGCACTCGGCAAAACACTGATAATTTTATCAGCTTTATTGTACAAAAAATTTTCCAGCTTACGGAAAAGTACTGTAACTACCGACTTGTCTTTTAACGCGCCTATGTCCACCAAAGTCTGCGGCCATAAATCCCGCACCTCGAAAATGAAAGGAACCTTATGCTTTTTTGCCAGCCTGTACCCGGCCCATGCCGCAAATAGGTGTACAGATGACCCTATAACAATATCAGGGCGGTTCATGCGGCGTCCTGATAAGATAGTGCTCCAGGTAAAAGATAATTGATTAATGATTCTTCTAATTCCATTCCCCTGATATGGTGGGGTTTTTACCCAAACCCTTTTATACCCGTCTTCTATCTCGATCCTAATAGACTCGCCTTTATCATATTTTTTGGAATCTTTATATTGATTATGTTGGAAGCTTGAAGCAAATAATACTACATCATGTCCTTTAAGTGCCAGAAGGCGGCAAATATTTGAATGCCTGCCTGGGCCTGCCGCATGATGATTGATTACCCAGATTTTCATAAATGCACCGCCGTTTTTATAATCATTAAACTTTGATACTTTCATACTGGTCTACTAAAAGCTGAACAATTCTATTTCCCGTTTGTCCATCCCCGTAAAGCCCGGTATCCCACAATTTATCTTTTTGATGCAAATCTTTTTCGGCACCTACGATCGAACCTGCCTTAGCTCCTACCACCGCATTAAACCCGTTTTCCACCAGTTCCCCCCACTCGGTTTCATCCCTAAAAGTAATACAAGGTTTTTGGAAGAAGTAAGCCTCTTTCTGTAGCCCTCCACTGTCAGTAAACACAGCCTTTGTATTATTTAGAAGAGTGAGCATATCAAAATATCCCACCGGATCAATACAAGTAATATTTTTTATAGCAATTCCATAGGTATCCAACTTATTACGAGCCCGCGGGTGCAGGGGAAGTATTACCGGTGTCTCCGCGGCTATCTCCTCCAAAGCCTGCACAATGTTGCTAAACCGCTCGTAATTATCGGTATTTTCAGCCCGGTGGACGGTTGCCAAGTAATAATTATATCCCAATTTGTTAACCAACTCGTCTATCTCCCAGGAAGGCGCGGCAATGGTTTTATAATACAGAACCGCATCGTACATAACATCGCCCGCGTTGTATACACGCGCCCCCGGCCATTTTTCTGCCCCTTCCGCAAATAAATTATTGACCGCCTGCTTAGTGGGGCAAAAAAGATAGGTAGATATCCTGTCAGTTAATATACGGTTCACCTCTTCGGGCATTTCCATATTAAAAGACCTTAATCCCGCCTCCACATGCGCCACCGGTATATGCAACTTAGCTGCCGCCAGTGCACCGGCCAGCGTTGAATTAGTATCTCCATATACCAGAACTATATCCGGCGCCTCTTCCCGCAGTACTTCTTCTATCTTAATGAGCATCTGGCCGGTCATCGATCCATGCATCCCGCCTGATAACCCTAATAGATAATCAGGACTGGGAATCCGCATCTCTTCAAAAAAGACATTAGACATGTTTTCATCATAATGCTGGCCGGTATGTACTATAACTTCTTTTATTTTTCTACTGTTTTTTTTCAAATTATGAGCATTTATCGCCCTGGACACCACCGCCGCCTTTACAAACTGCGGGCGGGCGCCTACTATGGTTACGATTTTCAATATATCACATCCTGCCACACAGAGTATTATAAGCAAGTTAACAGTTTATTATTTCGAAAACCATAGTTTTCTCCGGTATATTATCCATTCTTTGCCCCCCCGCCCTAAAGTTTGCCAAGCCCATCATTTCATCAAGCGCCTCTCAAACCGGTCTTTTTATATCCGTAAACAACTGATTTATAAAGCTCCTCCATTCGGTCAGCACATTTTTTCCATTCATAATTGTCCATCACAAATTTACGCCCGGCTTTACCCATAGTTTCTCTTAAATGAGCATCATTTACCAACCGTAGCAACCTATCTGCAGCTTCTTCAGGTTTATTTCGAGGAACAATGTATCCCGTAGTACCATCCACGACCACTTCGGGTAACCCCCCAGCATCTGATACAATTACCGGCACACCGCAGGCAGAAGCCTCAACAATGGCGACACCAAAACTTTCGCTATCCAAAGTACTTAAAGCAACATATATGTCAAAACTGTTCAAGTAACCAGGAACAATATTATGAGGCACGGGCCCAATAAATTCCACGTATTTATCAATATTAAGTTGCTTCGCCAATCCTTTTAGTTTTTCTTCTTCCGGCCCACCACCTACCAGCATTAATTCGATTTCTCCGGTGAACCGGCTTTTCACAATAGCAAAGGCTTGTATTAATGTAGTAATCCCGTATTTTGATGCCATCTTTTTTACCGTTCCAATTCTAATCCGCTCGTGTTTTTCCGCGTGATTAAAAGGCGCAAACCTTTCACAATCAACCCCAAATGGAGTCACTGCGATTTCCTTTTCAGGCCTAAAGATAGACTCAGTTTGCCGCTTCATGATATGACTGGTAGACGCAATATAATCTGCTGCACGCAGATTCTCTCGCAAAAGCTGCATCCTTAACTTCGATTTATAGGGGAAATCGAAAACATCACTACCCCAAACCGATAATAAGTTGGGATGAAAGCCTGTCAAACGGGCAAGCGTCCCGTATCCACTGGCATAATGGGTATTGAGAATATCCGGTTTAAGTTGCCGCAACAACCGTTTTAGATACCAAACATTTAAATAATACCCGAATGGAGCATTAAACGGTAACCTATGAACATTGATGCGCAGATTCAGTTCCCCCACTCCCGGTTGCATTGTGATTAAATGAACCTCATGCCCGCGTTTCGCCATCTCATTGACCCACTTAACGGTATGTATTGAACTGTGTCCTGCCAGATATGCTAATTTCATGTTTTACCCCCCACAATTTCTTTTAAAGAATTACAAGCTCATCTTCTGGCCAATCAAACAAAAAATCTGAGATTAAATTTAAGTTATTTTCTTAAACTAATTTTCCTTTATAGCATTTAAAACTTGGGCTAGACTCCTTGCAGATTCTCGCCTACCAAATTGATTGACATTCGGGGGTTTTTTAATAGTAAATGATTTCTCAACCAAATACCTTAATTTCTCAACAATATCATCTACTGTATTCTCTGCCGTAAGATACGGGCCATATCTTTTTAAAACATCTGCAATCCCACCCTGTTCTGCAATCCCGATTGCAAATATAGGTTTATGACATCCTATATAATCATAGATTTTAGTGGTTGACTCAAAAGGATGCTGATTAGAAATTAACAATCCACAATCAGAATCGCAAATTAACTTCAGAGTATCCTCATAAGATTTGGTCCCGAGAATATCCACATATCCTTCCAAATCGTGCTGCTTGACATATTGCTCGAGTGGTTCATATTGCGGTCCAATATGAACAAACCTCAAACCAATATTTTCCCGTATTAGGATAGATATTGCTTGAATAAAACTTAAGGGATTGCGTGCTGACATGAATTTACCAGCGTAAACTATTGTATAAAATTTTTTAGGCGCTCCTACTGATTGTCTTTGCTTAACCTTAGCAATGACATCGTCATTAAACCCATTTTCGATAACAAACACTGGAGTATTAGAATCCCTTTCAATCATGTCTACATTATATTTATTTACAACAATGACTGCATCACTATTAGAAGTCCAGCTTTTCTCAAGCTTTCGAGCTACAAAGTCTCTAATTTTTCTTTTAGGGAAATTAGGATTGTTTGCAAACGGATCACGAAAATCTAAAACAACGGGTAGTTTATATTTTTTTTTAACCCAACTCCCTATACTAAAATGCAAAAACGGGCCACCAGAAATATATACTGCATCAAAACGCTGTTTTTTTAGTATTAATGGTAACCTCCTTTTTAACATCTTAAGCCAATCAATACCAGAATCTCTCCTAAAGCACAAACCGTCTTCCTTATTAACGTCATAAAACCTATATATATTCTTATATTGTTCATTAGTTTCCTTATTTTGAAATGCTGTAACAATATATGGTTCCCATCCGAATTCGGGAAGGTATTTATAGAATCCTTCTGAGCGCATTCCTCCGACTCCCATAAACGGCGGGAAATAGTAGGAAATTAGTATAACTTTATTCATGCAAGCTACCCCCCCAATCAATGATCGACCAAAACCTCACTTCAATTCCCTGTTTTTTTACCATTTTTCATTCAAACTCCTGAGGAACCATATTCATATGCGCCAATTAACGCTAGCGTCCTTAAAAGCAGATAAGCAATTAATAATTCAACAAAAATAGGGGAATATATTAAATACACAAAACCCGTAATAATTGATTTACTATATAGACTAACAAATGTGGCATAAAAGGCTACCGTCAGGTTATCTTTTGGCAACATTATATAAAAGAAAACAAAATAGAACATGAAACATACCGGAACCAAACATATCACTACTAAAGACCAATCCCCAAAATTAGCATAGAGCTCACCTAAAAAAATACTATTTATTCTTCCTGCCATCCCAGCTTCAACGTTTTGCGGATAAAGCATCTCTATTAACATTCGGCCTGGTTCTAAATATTCAAAGCCCAACAAATTGGAGAGCAACCTTGAAATACTTGCCCCATGCAAAAAACTTAAACTATCCCCAAAGTAATCCATCATTAAATAAGCACCCGCGGCTTGCCCAATAAATGTTCTATAGCATGCTGTTTTAAATGCTTGCCCACTGTTATTAACACCCATAAACATAAAGTACTGGATAAGCACAACAATCAAAACCATCAGGATAGCAAGTGAAATTTTTTTTCGGCTTATCTTTTTATGAGTTGCATACAAGACTACAAACGCCACACCATTAAAAACAATTATCGCTTTTTCCAGTAGAAAAAATGAGGTCGCAAAGACAACTGCGGTATGCAAGACAAAGAAAAAAAATTTGCGCTTATGAGTGAGATATACCGACATGTAATAAAGGGCAAAAAACAAATTCATTAACGACACAGCATTAAATAACAGTCCCCTAACCCCACCTCTTGCAATGATAATTCTTTTAACTGCAAGCTGGGAAACATCTCCTTGAATAATAAGCCCAATCGTTTCAATTGGATTAAGCTTAAGTAAATAATAAACACAAATCATCAGTATTAAAGCACTTAAAATGTCAATGGAATGAGATAATACATTCTTAACATCTTTTTTATAATAGCCTCTAAAAATTTTTTCAAGACCTAAGAATCTTAAAACGAATGCTATAATGCCAAATATATAAACATAAGATAAGACAATCCAACTCGAGACTCTAATCTGTATTTCTCTATCAATCATATTAATCAAATAATGATTGACACCAAAAAAACCAATCAAAATAGAACCTATAACTCCAAATATTAAAAAACTATAGTTGGCATAGCTTAAAATATTTAACTGTGATAACGAAAACAGAGATAAGCGCCTTGCCAATAGAACAAACACTACTAATGCTAAAAAAGCCATTAAAAACACTTTTCACTCACCTATTTTCAGAAACTTTAAATAACCATTTCTCTAACATTTAAAGTGGTAACATGTTTTAATTTTTTGCACCTCCTACATGCAAGCGGATCACAATTAAATACCATTACCGCTAAATCTCCAACACAATGAGTCTGCTTTACAAACTACGCAATTATCTTAAATTGCCACCTATGTCAACTAGGTTTCATGAGTTTCATGGTTCAAATGCAAACCATTCCATACATGCCTTGTTGAATACTTCCTCATTAATAGGAAATATACTATACTGCCCATAAAGCACCTATCATTACTATAGGATTTTTTTGCGTTAACATTTCTTTGCTTATACCCACCATGACTCGAGGATTGGTTTAAATTTATTTATCAATAATCTTTCTTGCGCCATTAATAGATTTCAAACTACTTAAAGCCATCATGTTTTTATTTTGCCCCGACAGCCCTCTTCACTTGGAAAAATTTTATGCTTACCTTATCATTCATTCTTCACGTAATTAATATAATCTATAGCAAGGGCCGAATTTATATTAGCATAATTTGGTGCATGCAATAGGTATTCATCAATACTAAAAATACCCCACCATGCAAGCGGGTTGGTTTGATACTCCTTTACCAGTGACCTTTTATTAGACCTCGCTATTAATTTAATCCTCCTTTTTACTGAAGTGGGCAGGTAGGGGGTAACCATTTTTCTAATACGGTTCATTACACTTGGTTGCTTTTCATCCAAACGTAGTCCTTTTATATCATGTGACAATTCATCAACATAGCGCTTATACAAAATTTGATTCCTTCTAAAATTTAGTGCTACACTGCACCAGAATTGCATATATTCATAATCCCAAAACGGCATCCACCAATCGTATCCCCAGAATTCATATACTCTCAATGAATTGATAATGAATTTCGCTTGCCGCTCGGTTAGATCCCAAAACTCGAAAGCACTTGCACCATCAGGAAATTCTTTTACATTTTCAAGGGTTCGATTGACCCTAGACATATACAACACCTTTTGCTCATCTTTACAATCTCTCCAATTAAATAATGAGTAATGATAGTTAAGAACTTCATTGTTCACCTTCATAACATTTAATGGTCTATTATTATATAACTCTGGTACTGAGGTACTTCGACTACCCGCAGGTAAGTCTGCTGAATGTCCAGGAATAAAGATGGAGTCTTTCGGAATTTTTTTACTTATGTTTAGTTGCCATACCGCTGGCCAATCTTGAATATGTGGTAGGGAAGTACATCCTCCAGCAAAGTGTACATATTGCTTGTATTCTACAGAATGGTACCATTGATACCATAAACCATTGCTATATTCCACAAATTCCCATTTAACCCCTAAGCATTCTGCAATCTTTTTGCTTGCAATTGACTCCGAATTACCAACTCTCCCATAGGAAAAGGTAATAATATTTTCATAGCCAAGTCTTTTTAACATCAAAACAATCAGTCTTGAATCATATCCTCCACTTAAAGGGATAACAAGGGTACGTCCATTTGCTACTTGAATAAGCCGGTTAAAGACACGCACGAGTACCTGATCATGTTCTTCCATTAGCTGCTCCATACTTTTTTCCAGACTGTATTCGTGAACATAAAGGTAATAGCGAATAGGATTGACTGACAATCCCTGATCGATTTCCTTTACAATAACGGCTTCGCCGGCCTGTAATTGTTTAACATCCGGGAAAAGAGTGTCCTGACCGGTTACGTATCCAGTAAGCAGAAATTCTTCTTTCGCCAACGGGTTTAATTGTTTATTATCAACCTGCTGTTTTATCCATTCAGCGCTATCACTTAGAAAGAAATCGTTTCCTTTGCAACCATAGAAAAGGGGAATGCTACGCACCCTGTCCACTGCTGCAAAAAGCTGTTTGTCATGGTTAATGACAAGGGCGTAAAAACCGTTAAGTTTTTGAATACCCTCAACAAATTCTTTTTCTGTATGCCATGATGAAACTAATTGACTTAGTTGGTTATCAAAGTAAGGCCTATCATCATAAAATGCTTTTCCGATCACAATACAATTAGGTGTTTCAATATAACTTCGGTATGCATGATGCTGAATGGATACGTGTATCATATCAATACTCCTGCCTTTTTGATTCGATATGTTTTAATCACTATAAACACTAGGCCGGAAGCAATTCCTACCAGTACAAAAGCCGTTGAATCAGTTAGAGTGTACAAAGCGATTATCGGAAAAACAGCATAAGGTGCAGCCACAATACACTGGTGTACTATAGTGGTGCATAACTGTTTTATTGAAACACCAGCGATAAATAAGATATAGGCACAATTTAAAACCCATAATATTGCACCGGTAACCCCAAATAGGGCAACAGTAAAAACCGCATCACCTGTGAGTCCACCAATTATTAGAACCAATAAACGGGTAATAAACATAACGGTATTAACAATAAGCCCGTCTCGCTGTCGCTCCATCACTGAATATATGTTAGATAACGGTGATGAGATAAAAACAAAAAGCAACCACAAACTCAACCACCGAACATACTCCCCCGCTGTCCACCAGCCGGCACCAAATAAAAGTGAGAACAGGTCGGGTGCTATAATAGTGAGGAGCATCATAGGCACGAAACCAATTTCAAGCAGGCGTTTAAACAAACCAAAAGATAAGAGGTCCAATTCACCGGAACGACGTGCTTCGGTTGCCCGGGGAAAAAACACCTGCGCAACCGACCTGCCTATTACTCCCATAGGCAGTGTCAAAACACGGTGCCCCAGAGCATAGTAACCTACTACCGCCGGTGTAAAAAAATAGCCCAAAAGCAAGGTCGGCAACATAGTAGATGCGGAATTCAATAAGGCTGACCAGGAAGAATACAAAGGGAAATTTTTATAGCGAAGCAGCATTCTTTTTATGTTGCTTCCCGCAATATAGGATTTTATTGATTTCCCTTCATCTTTTCCAATTTGCCATGCAAGACGACCTGTGGAAGCTAACTGTCCCAATATTGCCCCGCCAATTAGGCCCCCTGAACCAGGATTTAGTATTATACCTGTTCCTACCTGTGCCCCCATGGTCACGCTGCTTTGGGTAATGGTGCGTGCCGCCAGGCGCCGAAATTGCTTGCGGCGAGTACTCCAGTAGTTGAGGGCCTGAAACAAGCCGGTGGCAACCATACTCAGAGGTAAGAACCATAGCCATGGCGCCAGCTCAGGGGCGCCAAGAAGGTTTGCCACCTGGACACGGAATAAAACCACCAATAAAAGAATCAAACCTGCCATGCCAAAACAAATAGCAATGGAGAGTACCAGCAAGTTAGCGGCATTTTGGTCTTTCTCTGGCAAAACTATAGCCAGTTCATAACGCAGGCAGGGGACCACCGCTAAAACACCCAGGATGGAGATGTATAGAGCAAGAACTCCAAAGTTTTCCGGGCTATACAGTCTGGTTAAAATAGGCGATGTCAATATAGCAAGGGCCTGCGCGAAGGTGGTTCCGGTCATTAGGGTGACTACGTTGCGGGCAAAGCTCCCTGCCGGCAGAAATTCATTTATTATTCTTTTAACCATTTTTCATATTGCCTGCCGCAGCCGGCACAAACCACAGGTTCTCGCCCTTCTTGAGGCTCCAATGTCATCCCGCACTCGCAAACCCACCCCATCACCCTAGCCGGAACACCTGTAACAATAGCGTGTGCCGGCACATCTTTGGTCACCACCGCCCCGGCAGCCACAAAGGCATGCTCTCCGATTGTGGTACCGCAGACTATAGTTGCATTAGCACCGATACTGGCACCCCGTTTTACTAGGGTTTTTGCGTAATCATCGCTGGTATTGCACGGGAAAGCGGAGCGGGGTGTTTTTACATTTGTAAACACCATGCTCGGGCCGCAAAAGACATCGTCTTCGAGGATAACGCCTTCATATACTGAAACATTGTTTTGTATTTTGACGTTGTTGCCTATTTTAACGTTGCCGGCCACAAACACATTCTGACCCAGGGTGCATCCTTCGCCTATTTCCGCCCCTGGCATAATGTGGCAAAAGTGCCATATCTTTGTGCCGCTGCCAATGCTGGCGCCGTCATCTATGCAAGCCGATTGGTGAGCGAAATAATCCGTTTCTAGCGTGACATCTTTGGTATCTTTTTTCGCCCGTACCAGAATGTCTATAACATTCCTTCCTTTTTTACCGCTGGTCAAGGGCGCCTGTCTACCGGTAACGCATTCCAAAAAATGCCGGGCTTCTTCTTCCAGGGCGTCATTATTTTCTATCTCAATTTCTTCTTTACCTTCATCCCAAATACTTAAATCTCTATGTACACCTTTCCGGTACAGCCATACCTTGTTTTCATGCTCGTCATAGGTAAGCATACCCTCGGTACCAACAATGGTGGTTTTACGCTCGTCTTCAGGCCACAGCCAGGAAACGTGGATATGGGCCTGTATATGGTTCTCGAATGTGAAGTGTACCCGGTAGTCGTCTTCTATGCCCTGCTGCAGCGCCGCCATGCCCGTGGAGGTTAGTTCTTTTACCGGGGAACCAGCCAGTTCCAGCAGAACGGCTATATCATGGGGGGCAAAGCTCCAGAGCACATTTTCCTGGTTGCGTACTTTGCCCAGTTTGCGCCGGCACATTTCTATATTGACTATGTTTCCTATGTGGCCTTCCCTTACATAGCCGATTATTTTTTGGACAGCGTTTTTGTATAGTGTAAGGTGGCCCACCATCAGTACCATTTGCCTTTTCCCGGCAACAGCGTTTAGTTCCTCAGCTTCCGCCACTGAAAGGGTCACAGGTTTTTCCACCAGCACATCTTTGCCCGCCTCTAGGGCTTCCCTGGCTATGGAATAGTGCGTGGGGGCGGGGGTGGCAATAACCACGGCAGCTATTTGCGGGTTTTTTAATACGTCCCGGTAGTCCGGGTAAACCTCCACCCCGGGATAGTCTTCTTTTATTTTTATTCTCAATCCCGCGCTGGCTTCGGCTACGGCTATTAAGGCGCCCAAACGGTGAAAAACGCGCACGTGATTTTTGCCCCAGTTTCCGGCGCCTATAACCGCAACCCCGGGATGACTTTTCATCATAAGAGGACCACCTTTTTAGAAGTATTAGGAACGTTCCTGGTAGCATTCCTGGTATCAACAATTTTGTTTGCCTTGTCCACCAGCCATTTATAGTTAATACATGAGTGATCCGTTGCGATTAATACGAGGTCTACTTCGGAGACCAACTCTTCAGTGAGTTCCTGGGATTTATAATGCTTTCCGTTAATGTAAAGTTCATCTATGTACGGATCGTGATAGGATACTTGCGCACCGTCATGGTGCAGGAATTCAGCAATATGCATCGCAGGAGATTCTCTGTGATCACCGATATCTTTTTTATATGACATGCCGAGGATGAGTATTTTCGATTGGGACACAGCTTTACCTAAATTATTTAGGGTTCTGCCCACCTTTTCTTTGACGAACTCCGGCATGCGCCTGTTAACTTCCCCAGCCAGGCCGATAAATCTGGTGGTAAAGTTATATTCCCTTGCTTTCCACTCCAGGTAATGAGGGTCAAGGGGTATGCAGTGCCCCCCAACACCGGGCCCGGGATAGAAAGGCATGATGCCGAAAGGCTTGGTAAAAGCGGCATCCAGCACTTCCCAAACATTAAGATTCATTTTGTCGCATAAAAGGGCTAATTCGTTGGCTAAAGCGATATTAACTGCCCGAAAGGTGTTTTCGTACACCTTGACCATTTCCGCCACCCGGGTGCTGGAAACGGTAACCACGTGCTCAATGGTTTGCATATAAAAGGCTTTCCCCACTTCCAGGGACTCCGGGCCCACGCCACCAAGCACCTTGTTGGTGTTTTTGGTGGTATACCGCTGGTTCCCGGGGTCTACCCGTTCCGGCGAGTGGCATAGGAAGAAATCTTGTTCTACATTTAAGCCTGATGTTTCTAAAATGGGCAACATAACTTCTTCCGTGGTACCCGGGAAAGTGGTAGATTCCAGTGACAATAATTGTCCCGGCCTTAACCTTCTAGCTAATTCCTGTGTAACACCGGTAACGTAGCGCAAATCCGGTGCAAGGTTTTTGTCCAGAGGGGTGGGGACACATATCACAATGACATCCATATCGGGAATACAATCAAAATTAACCTCCGAACTAAGCCGCCTCTGGTTGACTAGGTCCTTTAGTTCAGCATCTTTAACGTCAGATATGTAATTTTCACCATTGTTGATTTTCTGCGCCCGCCTGGGATTTTGCTCAATGCCGGTTACAATAAAGCCTACTTTGGCCTTTTCAACTGCAAAGGGTAATCCTACATACCCCATTCCCACCACACCTACGCGGGCCGACCTATCAAATATTTTTTCCTTTAGGGTTTCTTTAATATTATTTACCTTTGAAGCAGTAAGTTGAGACAATGAAATACCTTCTTTCTCTTTATCCTAAAAATTCCGATATTATACTAACTACCTGGCGGATTTCTTCATCGATTAGTTCCGGAAACATGGGTAAGGATAATACTTGGTTAGTAGCATGTTCGGTATTCGGAAAGTCTCCCTGGTTGTAACCCAGAGGGGTAAAGACTTTCTGCAAGTGCATAGGTTGCGGGTAATAGATTACAGAACCTATGCCGCGCTCTTTCAAGAACATTTGGAGGTCATCACGTTTTTCGGTTTGAATGGTATATTGATGATATACATGATAAGCATAATCGGGTTCTTCAGGTAATTTAAGGATAATATTTTGCTTATTTTTTAACTCTGAGAAATGGTTATTATATGTACTTGCTATAGCTCTTCTGCTTTCTGTCCAATTATCCAGGTAATTAAGCTTTATACGTAAAACAGCTGCTTGGAGTTCGTCCAACCTGCTATTACACCCCAGAGCACTGTGGAAGTACTTTTTCTCCGCGCCATGTACGCGAAGCATGCTTACCTTTTCAGCAATTTCCGGATCGTTTGTGACCACCATGCCGGCGTCCCCGAAGGCGCCGAGGTTTTTGGTGGGGAAAAAGCTTATACAGCCGACATCGCCGATTCCGCCTATCTTTTCATCTTTATATTTTGCTCCCAAAGCTTGAGCAGCGTCTTCGACAACCTTTAAACCATGATTGTTTGCTGTTTCTATAATGGGGTCCATATCCGCCGGGCACCCGTACAGGTGAACCGGCATGATGGCTTTCGTTTGCGGTGTGATTTTCTCTTCTATTTTCTCAGGGTCAATGTTTAAGGTGGCGGGGTCTATATCCACAAAAACAGGCGTGGCCCCGGCTCTTTCTATGGACCCGGCGGTAGCGAAGAAGGTGAAGGGAGTGGTGATGACTTCATCACTCGGGCCCACTCCGCAGGCCAGAAGGGCCAGGTACAAGGCATCACTGCCACTGGCAACACCAATGCCGAACTCGGCATCACAATAGTTAGCGATTTCTGATTCCAGAGCTTTTACATTGTCCCCCAGGATGAACATGCCGCTGTCAATTACTCCTGCAAGGGCATCAAGTAGTTGCTCTCTTAATTCTTCATTCTGTCGTTTTAGATTAAAGCTAGGAATGTTTTGGATGTCATCAAGTTTAGTCACTACACTGTTCTCCTCTCAAAAAAAACATGGCTATGTAGGCTGTTACAAGGATGGCTGTATATTCGGTCTGGTACCACCTGCATTTATCTCAGCAACCCTTTTATAATCTCTACAACTCTTTCCAAATCCTCATCCGTCATCTTCGTATCAGATGGCAAACAGATACCATTTTCAAACAACTTCTCAGAGACATCCGTTCCAATATAATCATATTTCTCAAAGAACGGCTGCATATGCATCGGTTTCCAAATTGGTCTCGATTCGATGTTTTCCGCTTCTAATGCTCCCATAATATCTGAAGGTCTCACGTTCCCATTTAAAGTCATACAGCTTAACCAATAGTTAGGTTCATTCCACTCATTGATCGGCATAAATTTAACGCCTTCAAGTTGTCCAAGTTCCTTTTTATAGAAATCAAAGATGTATTTCTTCTTCTCAACCCTCTGATCTAAAACCCGAAGTTGTCCCCTACCTATTCCGGCAACAACATTGCTCATACGATAATTAAATCCTAATTCACTATGTTGATAGTGCCTTGCTGGGTCCCTTGATTGTGTAGCCCAAAACCGTACTTTTGCAATGCGTTCTTCATTATCAGAAACAAGCATCCCACCACCTGAAGTAGTAATGATCTTATTCCCGTTAAAAGAAAAAACACCATAATCTCCAAAAGTGCCTGTATGTTTTCCTTTATAATAAGTTCCTAATGATTCTGCAGCATCTTCTATCAGTGGCACATTGTATTGCTTGCAGATTTCAAATATCTTATCCATATCTGCTGATAAGCCATAAAGGTGAACAACTATAACAGCCTTTGGGGTATATTTCTCAAAAGCCTCTTCCAATGCTTTAGGGCTCATGTTCCATGTTTCGTAATTACTATCTATAAAAACAGGTATTGCATTCTGATAAATAATTGGATTAGCTGTGGCTGAAAACGTAAGGCTTGGACAAAATACTATGTCCCCCTTTCCTACCCCTGCAGCTTTAAGCGCTAAGTGAATAGCAGCAGTACCTGAACTTAATGCAGCAGCTGCTTTTGATCCTACCTTTGCCGCCAATTCTTTTTCAAATTGATTAACATTCTCCCCAAGTGGTGCAATCCAGTTAGTATCAAAAGCTTCCCTTATATATTGCATTTCATAGCCCTCATCACTCATGTGGGGTGACGAGAGGTAGATTCTTTTCATGTAGGGTCATCCTTTCGGGCCAGTTGGTTAGTTGGTTAGTGGTTAGTTGGCTAGGAAAATCCTTTCCTTAACCAAGCGGAAACTAATCAGCTAATCAGCTATATTCATCTTCCTAATTAATCCGTTTATAATCTTCCCAACTTCATCAGCTATTTTTAGAATTCTATTATATTTACCCTCATTTACATAACCCAAGTCCTTTGCCAATAACAGCTGGTATTTCAATTCCTCCAATGACCCCCTGGACATTAACAGAAACCTTTTGAACTCCTTATTTGACCCTCTAGCCTTGCCTTCCACAATATTGCTTGGAATTGAAACCGCCGCTCTTCTTATTTGTGATACCAATCCGAACAACTCTTCTCTAGGAAACTCTTTTGTTATCTCGTACGTTTGTAGCACTAACGCATGTGACTTTTGGTAAACGATAAGCTTGTTGGTATCATCGTACATTGAGGACCTCGACCAAATTTCTATACATAACGTTAAAAAAAATCACCATTCAAAATTTCCTCGAGAAATCATTCAACTAAAAAAAGACACAACAATTTGCTTTTCAACCCCAAATCGCTGTGCCTTTCAAATATTAACCATCCATACTTAACAAACTCCCGTTTTTTGAATGAAAAGCTAAAAATGTAATTAACTACCACCATAACTCACTTCTCCATTAAACTCAAACTTCCTGCTTATTTATAAAGAAAACTGCATTATTATGCAAGCTATATCTCAGTCACAATACCTCCAAAATATTCACCGCACCCTCACCCGCCCCGGCCTTATCCCGGTCCCTCCAGGTGATTATAATTTCTCCCCCGCGGGCCACCTCCTCAAGCTCGTCCAGTGTCCCCACAAGCTTATACCCAAAACCGAGATTACGGGCCGCCAGCGTGAGAATCTCCGTAATGCTGTCCCGCGGGCCGAAAAAAATCAGCTCAGGCTTATCCCCGGGATATTTTAACCGGTGGTTTAATATTACTTTATCCAGGGCCCTGTTTACCCGGTTGATCTGCTGGTATATATTTTTCATAAAGCGGTATGCCAGCCTGGTTTTCTCGGTTATCCCCTCGGGGGTTATTATATATCTCAAGGTGTTGGCATTTACTCTTTCCAGCTTCACCCAACCCTTTTTTGCCATCCTCTTTAACATCAAGTTTACAGTTGCAGCGGATAACCCCGTACCTTTGCCTATTTTCCGCTGCGTGGTCTCCTGATGCTTTTCCAGGTAACTGAGGACCGCAAAATCATTATTCATATTTTTTATTTTTCTCCGGTGTTTATTAGTTGAACAAATATTAGGACTATTGTACTAGGTCTTTTCCTAGCTGTCAATAATTATCCAGCGGTTCCAATTATTAGACCCATTTCGACAAAGGAGTGTCTAAGCAGAAAAATACCTCCGTTTCTCCGGAGGTTTCAGATTACTCCCGCCTTTTTTAGCCGGCGGTACATATATTTGCAGGCGTCATAGCTGCGGCCCAGTTGAGCGGCGGCCTGCTTGTAGGTCAGCTTTTCCCTGCCCACCAGTACCGCCAGGCGGTAAAGTTCTTCTTCGTTCCACGAGTTGGACAGTTTGCGAATACTGCCGCTAAATTTTTTGATCCGGGCCATAAGCTCCCGGTCTTCACCCGGGCCGGGTTTGCGGGAAGGGGCGGGGCGGGACTGTTTTTCCCGGCGCTGCAGCGATCCCCGGGCCCAGTATTCCCGCAGCCTGTTTTCCCGCACTTCACCGGTTTTTATATCCACTTTTACCAGAGCCAATATACATACCCCCTCTTTGAATTTTTTCACTGTTTACCGGTCCTTGACCACCAGGGCGTTTATCCCCCTATTCTGCAGCCGGCGGGCGTATTTTTCGGCGTTTTCCCGGGTTGAAAAGGCTCCTACCTGTACCCGCCAGAGGTTTTTTGTTTCGTTCACGGGGGGCTGAGCCACGGAGACAGTTCCAGCGTCTTCCCGGTTAAGGAATGGGGACACACCCCTTCGGGGAATGTCCCCGGCGTTGGCGTTTAGCAGAGCAGCGCGCAGGGCGTCCATGCCGGTGAAACGTCCCGGACAGGCCGTGGCCGCCCCGGGCACCTCCCGGTGCCCCAGTACATTCCGCACCGGTATGCCGTGCCGCCGGGACAGTGTCTGCAGCAGCTTCACCAGCGCCTCCCACTGGGCGGCGCGCATTTTATGCTTTTCCAGGTTGCCGATGAGGGCCACCCCTATGGCCCTTTGGTTCATGCCCCGGGCCCGGCAGTGGGCCCCGGGAATATTCAGCGGGCGACCCTCAACCACCCTGCCGCTGCGTTCGATGACATAGTTGTAGCCTATATCCCGCCAGCCCAGGGAGAGGTGGTAGCGTTTCACCTGCTGCGCGTCCTTTTCTTCGGCGCCGGTGTGGTGGACGATGATGTGGGTGTGGGGCATTTGGGGAACCTCCTTTTATTAGTTGGAAAGTTGGTTAGTTGGATAGTTGGTTAGGGAAATAATTTTCAGCCTCCTGTTTCCTTGACCTGCTTTTCGCTGACTACTTGGGCCAGGCTTTGGATGCTGAGGGAGAGTTCGTCCAGTTTGTTTTCGATGCGTACCAGCAGGTAGGCCGCCACTGCTATGGGGAAGCCTACGTTGGCGACGCCTTGTAGGATGTCGTCCATTTGGGGTACCTCCTTGGGTTCAGTTGGAAAGTTGGTTAGTTGGAAAGTTGGAAGGGAAAAAATATTATTAGCCTTTCCAACTTTTTGCTTTCCAACTTTCCAACCCTTATCTGGTTAGAAAAGGAGGGCTGCTTGTGAGCCCTCCCTGTGGTGTCGTTTATGCCGGGTCGTATAGGTCGTTGGTGGTCTTGTCCACGATCTTGATGTCGTACTTGGAAGCCAGGTCTCCGCCGGTGGTGTTGAATATATTTTTATTGATGATGGTGTCCATGGCGGCTTCGATCTCGGCGGCGGTGACATCGCTGCGGGGGTTGTCCAGGCTGATGGTCATGCTGGTACCCCCCTGGCTCCTAAAGACCATGCGCAGGGTCTGGCTGGTGGTAACGGGCATTGGGTTCACCTCCTTTTTAGTTGGAAAGTTGGTTAGTTGGTTAGTTGGAAAGGAAAAACCATTCCAACCTTCCAACTTTTTACTTTCCAACTTTATTTATACCTGTTCGATGAGTTCTCCGGTGTCGATGCGGGTGATGGAGTCCAGCGGGGTTTCCACCAGCCCGGCCAGGACCTGGGCCACTTCGTGCAGATCGGCGTCCAGAGCGTCGGGCTTGATGTGGTAAAGGTTCTTGTTGCTGAACTGCGGGTTGCCCTCACCGTCGGTTCCCACATTGAACCGCAGGCGCATTACCGATTCGGACGGAACGTTAACAACTGCCATTTTTAATTCCCCTCCTTTCCTTGCAGGGAAACCGGGACTGGTAAACCCGGTTTCCGCAAACATGTGTACGCCGGCCGGTTGATATATAGCTTAAAACACCCGGGGGGTGAAGTCAACACCCAAAAATAAAATTCCCTCCAGCCCTTGCCCCCCAGGGGCTAGAGGCCCCCTAAGCACACAAAAAGCCCCCTGATTATTCAGGGGTCAATAATGGAATAACACACCGGAGAGGGCAACACCCGGAGCAAACAACGCAGGTCAAATCAAAGAACGAACGGAGTGGAAGACCAGCGGTGAATCCTGTTTGAGCGAAGCGAGTTATGCAGCCGCCCGGAGCGGAGTGAGCTCATTCAATTAAAATGCCCGAGTAAGTGAGCGCAGGGTCTTGCCCTCCCCGGGGGGTCCCAGAAGAAAAGCTTTCATATCAAGAGAACACACCGGAGAGGGCAACACCCGGAGCGAAAGACGGCAACGGCATGGATACCTATCGGGACAAGGTCTTAATAGCTTTGCCGTTGCAGGCGCAACTTATTATATACGAAAGCCAATGTATCAAAGAGCGAACGGAGCGGAGGATCAGCGGCGAATCCTGTTTGAGCGAAGCGAGTTATGCAGCCGCCCGGAGCGGAGTGAGCTCATTCAATTAAAATGCCCGAGTAAGTGAGCGCAGGGTGTTGCCCTCTCCGGGGGACCCGCAAAGATGAAATGAATGAGCGGGCGCAAAAGGCAGGTCTTCCAACGAAAAAAGCCCCCGAAAAATCAGGGGCCTTGAAAAACTTATTTACATCATTGGGGGCATTCCGCCTCCCATACCTCCCATGCCGCCGGCTCCGCCGCCGTCATTTTCCTCTTCCTTCTCAGCCACCAGGGTTTCGGTGGTGAGCATCATGGCTGAAATGCTAGCTGCATTCTGCAGTGCCGAGCGGGTTACTTTGGTGGGGTCGACGATACCGGCTTCGATCATATTGACGTATTCACCGGTGAGGGCGTTGAATCCCATGCCGGGCTCCAGTCCCTTAACCTTCTCCACTACCACCGAGCCTTCCATACCGGCGTTGGTAGCGATCTGGCGCAGGGGCTCTTCCAGAGCACGGTAGATGATGTCGATACCCACTTTTTCATCCATGCTGTCATGCTGCAGGTCATCCAGGGCCTTGACGGCCTGTACGTAAGCCACGCCACCGCCGGAGACAATACCTTCTTCAACTGCGGCTCTGGTGGCATTCAGTGCGTCCTCAATGCGCAGCTTCTTCTCCTTCATTTCGGTTTCGGTGGCTGCACCCACCTGGATTACTGCTACGCCGCCGGCCAGCTTGGCCAGACGCTCCTGCAGCTTTTCACGGTCAAAGTCGGAAGTGGTTTCTTCAATTTGCTTCTTGATTTGAGCCACCCGGGCGTTGATGTCGTCGGTGTTGCCCTGACCGCCCACAATAACGGTTTCTTCCTTCTTGACGCGGACCTTGGAAGCCCGTCCCAGCATGGACATATCGGCTTTGTCCAGCTTGAGGCCAACCTCTTCGGTGATTACGGTACCGCCGGTGAGGATGGCGATATCCTGCAGCATTGCCTTGCGGCGGTCACCAAAGCCGGGAGCCTTTACGGCTACGCAGGTGAAGGTACCGCGCAGTTTGTTCAGTACCAGGGTTGCCAGTGCTTCGCCTTCAACGTCTTCAGCGATTAGCAGCATGGGTTTGCCCTGCTGTACCACTTTTTCCAAGAGCGGCAGGATGTCCTGTACATTGGATACCTTTTTATCGGTAATCAGTATGTAAGGATCATCCAGATCCGCTTCCATTTTATCGGTATCGGTGATCATGTACGGGGAAATGTAACCGCGATCGAAGTTCATACCTTCTACTACTTCCAGGGTGGTGCCGATACCCTTGGACTCTTCCACGGTGATAACCCCGTCCTTACCCACCTTTTCCATGGCGTCGGAAATGAGTTCACCGATGGAGTTGTCGTTGGCGGAGATAGATGCCACCTGGGCGATAGCTTCTTTGCTCTCAACCTGAACGGCCTTGTCCTTGATGGCTTCTACAGCCTTTTCTACGGCCTTCTCGATACCCTTCTTCATGATCATGGGGTTGGCGCCTGCGGCAACGTTCTTGGAACCTTCCCGCACAATGGCCTGAGCCAGCAGAGTAGCGGTGGTTGTACCGTCACCGGCCACATCATTGGTCTTAGTGGCAACTTCCTTTACCAGCTGCGCTCCCATGTTTTCAAAGGGATCTTCCAGTTCTATTTCCCGGGCAATGGTTACCCCGTCATTGGTGATGGTGGGAGAACCGAATTTTTTCTCTAATACAACATTACGTCCCTTGGGACCCAATGTAACCTTTACAGCTTCCGCCAGGGAGTCTACGCCTCTTTGTAAAGCCCTGCGAGCTTGTTCACGGAAAATAATTTCTTTACCTGCCATTTTTCTTACCCCCTTTTTTTAATTTATTCCACTACACCGAGTACGTCCATTTCGCGGAGAATGAGGTACTCTTCGTCATTGATCTTGATTTCGTTACCTGCATATTTGGAGTATAAAACCTTTTCACCAACTTTTACATCCATGGGTACCCGCTGGCCGTTATCCAGGATGCGGCCGGAACCCACTGCCACTACTTCGCCCTCCTGGGGCTTTTCCTTGGCAGTATCCGGAAGTACAATACCGCTTTTTGTTTTTTCTTCGCTGGGTGCGGGCTTGACTACCAACCTATCGCCCAAAGGTCTAATCATCTAAACCCCTCCTTTATTAATTTAAAGTTACTTGTTAGTTTTGTTGTTAGCACTCATCAAGGTCGAGTGCTAATACCCAAGTAATATAATATAGAACGAGATAATCAAAAGCAAACGGGTGTGAGAAACAATTTTTCGTAATATAGTTTAATTTTTCAATTTATGGCCGTTTTGCTTCTAATTTCTCCTTCTATATTTTTCTTATTGCGTATGGCATTTTGCCAGCAGTTTTGCTAGCAATATTTTTCCACCGGTAAATCCTTTTTATACTATCTTTCCCAGATTTTTTTAGCGGGCGCACTCTCCCCCCCGCCCGGTGAGTATTTCCAGGCCGTGGGGCAGCGCCGGCAATATGGCTTCCAGGCATTCCTTTACCGCCTTGGGGCTGCCGGGGAGGTTTATTATCAGTGTCCGGTGCCTTATACCCGCCACGGCGCGGCTGAGCATGGCCCGGGAGGTTTTTTTCATGCTTTCGGCCCGCATTGCTTCGGCGATGCCGGGAACCTCCCGCTCTATAACGGCCCGGGTGGCCTCGGGGGTGTTATCCCTGGGACTCAAGCCGGTGCCCCCGGTGGTGAGCACCAGGTCCAGCCTTTCCTGGTCGCAGCAATTGATCAGCTCTTCTTGAATAATATCCATATCATCGGGGACAATGCGATACACCACCGTCTCCCACCCCATTTGGCCGGTTATTTCTTTAATTACTCCGGCGCTCTTGTCCTCCCGCTCCCCCCGGGAGCCTTTGTCGCTCATGGTAATAATGCCAACTTTATACAAAATTATGTACCCCCCTTGTTTTTTGTGGTTACATCAAATGGTACAATAATCTAAAAGAATTTTACAGGACATTTTTCCCATGGAGGAAATATTAAATGAAACAAATTGAAAAGGTGGATATTTGGAGAATAGAAAATGACAAACGCGTCCCGGTGGAGGATGTTGTGATCAGGGAAGAGGCCTATACCCTCTTTGTCAATGATGAGGAAGTGGTGACCCAGATCTGCTCCCCCTGGCACCTGGAGGAGCTGGCCGCCGGGTTTCTCTGCGCCGAGGGCTTTATTTCCCGGCGGGAGGAACTGCTGGACCTGACGGTAAACCACCGGGACGGTCTGATCTGGGCCGAAACGTCCTCCTCCGGCCCCCGGGGATTTTTGAAGCGCTCCATTACCTCCTGCTGCGGGCGGGGAAGGGCTTCCTTTTATTTTCGCAATGATGCCGAGAACATAAAGCCCGTTGCCGGGGAGATAAGGGTTACCTCCGGGCAGCTGGCCTCCCTGGGCCTTATGATGGAGGAAAAGGGGGTCCTTTTCCGGGAAACCGGGGGCGCCCACGGGGCGGCCCTTTGCCGGCACGGAGAAATAATTTGCTTCTTTGAAGATGTGGGCAGGCACAATACCTTGGATAAGATATTCGGGTACTGCCTGCTGAATAATATTGGTATGGAGGATAAAATACTGGTTTTCACCGGCAGGGTGTCTTCGGAAATACTGCTGAAAACCGCCCGCATGGGTATACCGGTAATTGCCTCCCGCTCGGCCCCCACCCACCTGGCCCTGAAGCTGGCCCGGGAGCTCAACATTACCGTGGTGGGATTTATGAGAAAGGGGCGCATGAATGTTTACACCTGCCCGGAGCGGGTTACTTGAAAACCCCCCTTTAAACCTGCATAAAATTTTGCTGGAATTAAGCCCCGTATTTTTTTGGGGTCTTTTTTTATTTTTTACACAAATTCGGAGTCCCCGCAGATGATGGATGAGCTGGTACAAACCGCCGGGGCCGGGGTACGGGCTTGCGAAAAGTACAATTAAAATAAGTTAATAATTCAAGTTTTGGGTGACTGTCACCCAAAACTTGAATTATTGCCGCATTATTTTGCCGCAGTCGCGGAGGTCGTAGCCGCCCAGGCTTTCCACCTCCTGCCGGAATTCCGGCATTTTTATTACCTCCAGCAGGCGCTGGATGTAAGGGGTGTCGTAGTATTCACCGGGGATGCAGAGGTCATAGCGCTCCTCCACCACCGGGATAAAGTCCAGGCCCAGTGATCTGGCCGCCGCCAGTATTCCCATTCCGGCATCGGCGGAGCCCGAGGCCACCGCGGCGGCCACCGACATGTGGGTATATTCTTCCCGCTGGTACCCCTTTATTTTTGTGGGATCTATACTGTTTTCCTTTAATTTAAAGTCCAGCAAAATGCGGGTGCCCGCCCCCCGCTGGCGGTTTATATAGCTTATATCCTCCCGCACCAGGTCTTCCACACCTTTTATGTTTTTTGGATTTCCCCTGGCCACCATAAGCCCCTGCTGCCGGTAAACCAGGTTTACCAGCACCACCGGCTGGCCCTTTAGGAGGCGCTCAATATAGGAGACATTGTATTCCCCGGTCTCTTCGTCCAAAAGATGCGTGCCCGCCAGGTGTGCCTCTTTTCGCTTGAGGGCGGTGAGGCCGCCCAGGCTGCCCACGTGGGCCGAGGAGAGGGTGGCCTGCGGGTATTTCTTTCGCAAATAGTTGGCCAGCACGTCAAGGGCTATGTCGTGGCTGCCGATGGCCACGGTTGTTTCCCGCACTTCCGCCAGGGGGCGCAGTAATTCCACTTCCACATTGTCCCCGGCGTTGTACCCCTCGGATAGCCGGGGTATTCTGAGCATGCCGTCGGCCCGCACCATGGACATTATAACCCCGGCTCCCCGGGAGATGGGGGTGGCCACAATCTTTTCTCCCACCTGGCCCATTTTGACCCGTACAAATTCTTCGGTGCCCATGGGGGATACTATTTTCCGGGAAACCGACACCGTTACCTTTTGCGGCTCGGGCACGCTGGAAGCCAGTTTGCGGTAGATTAAGGGCTTTACGAACAGGTCCGCGGCCAGTACCGCCGATACGGGATAGCCGGGTATGCCTATCACCGGCTTGCCGTTAACCTCACCCAGCACCACCGGCTTGCCGGGCTTGATGGCCACCCCGTGGGTGAGAACCGTTCCCAGTTCCCCTATCAGTTCCGCGGTGAAATCTTCACGCCCGGCTGAGGAACCGGCATTCATGATCACCACATCGGATTCCTCCAGGGCCTGTATTAGATTTTTCTTTAGGGTTTCGTAATCATCCGCTATAATTTGCCACCTGGCGGGTTGGGCCCCCCAGCCCTGGAGCATGGAGCCCAGCACCCTGGTGTTGTATTCCACAATATCCCCGGGCTTGAGGTCCTCCCCGGGCTGGACCAGCTCGGTGCCCGTGGGGAGCAGGGCCACCCGGGGTTTGGGATGGACATCCACCTCCGGGATTCCTCCCGCCAGTATTCCGCCGATGTCCACCGGGCGCAGGAGGTGATTGGCCGGCAGAATCATTTCCGTGGCCACAATGTCTTCCCCGATGACGCGAACGTGCTGCCAGGGTACGGCGGCGGAGGTTATTTCAAAGATATCTTCCCCGGTGAAGTGCACATCTTCGATCATAATTACCGCGTCGCACTGGTCCGGCAGGGGGTCTCCGGTGTCCACCACCTGCACGGTATCCCCCAGCTGCAGCTGTTTGGGCTCGGCCTCGGTGGCACCGAAGGTGTCCACCGCCTTCACCGCCACTCCGTCCATGGCGGCCGCGTGGTAGTGGGGGGAAGAATTTTTGGCGTAGATGGGGGCCGCCGTTACCCGGCCCACGGCGTCTTCGGTGGGAATGGATTCCGGCTCCCCCGGCTGCAGCGCCCCCGCTTTTTCCAGGTGGTCTATGTATTCCCGGAGGGCTTCCTCCAGGGGCTTGTCCTCCAGGTAAACGTCCCTTTTCATATAGATTGGTTCCTCCTCTTAGACTGCTTTGTTTTGCAATAATTCAAGTTTTGGGTGACTGTCACCGAAAACTTGAATTATTGTGGTGCCGCGTTTCCACTTTCCAATTTTCCAACTAAAAAAGCTTTACTGCCACGTATTCGCCTGCTTCTACGCCTTCTTTGCCGGCGGGGATTTTGGCCAGGCCGTGGGCTTTTACCATGGTGGCGATGAGGCCGGATTTGCCCAGGATGGGTTCGGCTAGGAGTTCGCCTTTTTCGCTTTCTTTGAGTTTTGCCCGTATGTAGTCTTCCCTGCCGGCAGCGGAGCGCATGTTTCGGGTTAGCTTGGCCCAGAGGGCGAATTCCAGGGGGTTTTTGCGGTACTCCCCGTAGCGCACCAGGGGGGCGACCAGGAGCTCAAAGACTACCATGGCCGATACCGGGTGCCCGGGCAGCCCGAATACCGGGCTGCCTTTGACCACGGCGCCCACCGTGGGTTTGCCCGGTTTTATGGATATACCGTGGAACAATATTCCCGGTTCCCCCAGGGATTCGATTACTTTGGAGGCGACGTCGCGGGTGCCCACCGAGCTGCCGCCGGATAAGATTACCAGGTGGCATTCACTGACGGCCCGGGCCAGCATCTCCTGCAGCAGCTCAAATTCATCGCGCACAATTCCGTACAGCACCGGCTGGCCGCCGCAGGCCTTTACCTGCCCGTAAAGGGCGTAGGAGTTTATGTCCCGCACCTGCCCCGGCCCGGGGACGTTGTCCACGGGCACCACTTCGTCTCCGGTGGAGATGATGCCCACCCGCGGGGGGCTTTTTACCTCGACCTCGGACACTCCCACCGCCGACAGCACCCCCAGGTCCTGGGGGCGGATAATGTGTCCCGCCTGGAGAACCAAACTGCCCCGGGGCACATCCTCCCCGCGCCGCACCACATTTTCCCCCGGCCCCACCGGGCGGGTGACGCCAATGGTGCTTTCGTCCAGGGCTTCGGTATATTCCAGCATAACCACCGCGTCGGCGCCCGGGGGCAGCATGCCCCCGGTGGGGATTTTCCAGGCCTGTCCCGGCCCCACTTCGCCCCCGGCATCTTTGCCCATGAAGATTTCCCCGGTTACATCAAGGTAAGCCGGCAGGCTTTCCGAGGCGCCAAAGGTATCCGTGGCCCTCACCGCAAACCCGTCCATTGTGGAGCGATCAAAGCCGGGGACATCCTCCCCGGCATGCACATCCGCTGCCAGGCGTAATCCCAGGGCTTCCGGCAAAGGTACCCTTTGCCGGTCCTTTGACTCCTGCTCCTTCAGGTGCCTTTGCAATATTTCCCGGGCACCGTCCACCGTGCGCGCCTGAAAAAGTTCCCCCATTAGAAACACCCCAACTCGCAGCTATGGATTTTAATTTTCAGCTCATCACAAAGCTTTCCTATCTCCTTCACCGGGACACCGCACTCCCCGGCCAGCTTGCGGGCGGCGGTACAGCTAATGCGGCCGTCCTTTCCCGCTTCCTGCAGTTTCCTTTTCAATTCCCCGTTTTCCATAATGCCATCCCCTTTCCAAAAATAAAAGGTGCCTGAAAAGGACACCTTGATTGACAAACAGTGACTCCTTTCCAACCGGGAGGCATGCCGGTTTCCCTTTTTTGCTCTTTTGCAAAGACATACCCTCAAGCCTTTTGGGACATATTCGAAAAAAAACGGCCCTTCGAGCATCCCTTAAAAGGCTTTCGTTTAGCAACCATAGCCGTATTATTCTGCCCGGCCGTAGGTTCACTAAATCGGAGACATTCCATATTTAGCTGTGTTTCTATATTTTTCTACATTAAACACCGCCCTCCTGCATAAAAAAATAATTTTGGGCCAAACCCTTTACTGCGGGGCATGGTATGTTATTTAATATAGGTAGGCAATCATGCCGCTATCGCGGCACCAGCAGAGGGATGAAAAAGTACCGTATCAGGGTGACCCGGTGATTTCCAGAGTGAGCGGAGCACTGAGTAGCGGCGCTCAGCCCGTCAAATCCCAAAAAATCTCGGGGTAAGGAAACACAAAAGAACCGTCCCCTTGTGCAAAAAAATATGAGAACCGAGGAGATCAACTATGCTTTATGAAAGTACCAGAGGAAAGTTTCGTTCCGTAACATCCGCCGAAGCAATAAAAATGGGCATTGCTCCCGACGGGGGGCTTTTTGTACCGGAAACCCGCCCCCGCATCGAACCGGAAATAATACATAAAATGACAACCTTTTCTTACAACGAAAAGGCCTCTTTCATATTAAAACATTTCCTAACTGATTATACAGAGGACGAGATTACAGAATGTGTTAATAACGCCTACAACACGGATAAGTTTGACACCCCCGCCATTGCTCCGGTTAAAGATCTCGCCCCGGGGCTGTATGCCCTGGAGCTGTGGCACGGGCCCACCTGTGCCTTTAAGGATATGGCGCTGCAGATTCTGCCGCACCTCCTTACCCGCGCTGTGGCCAAAACGGGGGAAGAGTCAGAAATTGTGATTCTGGTGGCCACTTCCGGGGATACGGGAAAGGCGGCCCTGGAGGGATTCAGCAACGTTCCGGGCACCCACATCATAGTCTTTTACCCGGAAAAGGGTGTCAGTGAAGTACAGAAACTGCAAATGATTACCCAGGAAGGGCAAAATGTTTACGTTATAGCCGTGGACGGAAATTTTGACGATACCCAGAGCGGTGTAAAAACAATATTCGGTGATGACACCATTAACCGGGAATTGGAAAGGGCGGGATACCGTTTTTCTTCGGCAAATTCCATCAACTGGGGCAGGCTTGTTCCCCAGATAGTTTATTATTTTTCAGCTTATCTCGATTTGCTGGCCCGGAAGGAAATAACGGAGGGGGAAGCCATTAATTTTGTGGTGCCCACCGGTAATTTCGGCAATATTTTAGCGGGTTATTACGCCTGCCAGATGGGCCTTCCCATCAATAAGCTGGTATGCGCGGCCAATGAAAACAATGTCCTTACCGAATTTATCCGCACCGGAATATATGACCGCAACCGGAACTTCAAAAGGACAATATCCCCGTCCATGGATATATTGATCTCCAGCAACCTGGAAAGGCTGCTGTACGAAATTACGGAACATAATGCCGGTGCTATCATTGAATGGATGGATACTCTGAAGGAGAAGGGCTGGTACGAGGTGGACCCCGGCACCCGGGACGACATTAACAGTCTCTTCTGGTCGGAATACGCCAACGACGCGGAAACCATGCAAACCATAAAGGACACCTTTGAAAAGCACGGTTATCTTTTGGACACGCACACCGCGGTGGGCAAGAATGTTTACGATAAATATGTAATGGCCACCCGTGACAACACCAAAACCGTGCTGGTTTCCACGGCCAGCCCCTTTAAATTTAACGCCAGCGTGGCCCGGGCCGTGCTGGGGGAGGATGCTGTTGCCGGCAAGAGCGAGTTCGAGCTTCTGGATATATTGGCCTCCACCGGCGGTATGCCCATACCCGCCGGGCTGAAGAACCTTGACCAAAAGCCTCCCCTGCATACCGGTACCGTGGCCAAAGAAGAAATGGCCGAGGCGGTGAAGAAGGGGCTGGGGATATAAGATAATTTCCTCTTTAGGTGCAAGAGCAGGCCGGGAGTAAAACTCCCGGCCTTAGGTTTTATCGAGGAAACTACCGGGGCGCCTACAATAATTCAAGTTTTTGGTGACTGTCACCCAGAACTTGAATTATTGTGAGCGCATCCGAGAAAATCACAAAGTGAAGCCTGACCCTCTTTCTAGTTTGACGGCGCATACTTTTAGTTCGGGTATTTTGGCTATAGGGTCGCGTTGTGGGTTGGTTAGTTTGTTTATGGCTACGGCCGGGAAGTGGAAGGAGGTGAATACCATTCCCTCCGGGACAACGTCCCCTATTCTGGCCGCCACTTCTACGCTGCCGCGGCGGGAGGTTACTTTGACCCTTTCTCCGTCGCTGATGCCCAGTTTGGCGGCATCCTTTTCGTTTACTTCCAGGTATTCCTCGCCGTAGTATTCCTCTAAGGCTCCGGTGCGCTGGGTCATGGTACCGGTATGATAGTGGAAGTACCTGCGGCCGGTGCTGAGCACCATGGGGTACTGGCTGTCCGGTTCTTCCGCCGGGGGAATGTATTCCACCGGGCTGAATTTGCCCAGGCCCCGCACGAATTTATCCTTGTGCAGGTAGGGTGTTCCCGGGTGGTCCGGTGCCGGGCACGGCCACTGTAGGCCACCCTCCTCTTCCAGGCGGGCATAGGAGATGCCTGCATAGGAAGGGGTCACGGAGGCTATTTCGTCGAATATTTCCCCGGCGGAGCAGTATTGCATGGGATAGCCCATTGCCGTGGATACCGAGGCAATTATTTCCCAGTCCGCTTTGGCCTGGCCCACGGGCTCTATTGCCTTGCGAACCCTTTGTACCCGGCGCTCGCTGTTGGTGAAGGTGCCGTCCTTTTCGGCAAAACTGGCCGCCGGCAAGACCACATCGGCCAGCGCCGCGGTTTCGGTAAGGAAGATATCCTGTACCACCAGGAAATCCAGGCTTTCCAGGGCGTGTACCACGTGGTCACCATCGGGGTCCGACAGAACCGGGTTTTCACCCATTATATACATTCCCCGTACCCCTTTACCGGCAACCTCCATCATTTCACCCACTGTAAGCCCGGGCTCTCCCGCCAGGGAGTCCACATTCCAGGCCTTGGCAAATTTGGCCCTGGCCTCATCCAGGGCAACTCCCTGGTAGCCGGTGAATACATTGGGCAAAGCCCCCATATCACAGGCGCCCTGCACGTTATTCTGGCCCCGCAGGGGGTTGACGCCGCTGTTTTCTTTGCCGATATGACCGCACAGCATGGCCAGGTTGGCCACCGCCAGCACGTTGTGGGTACCACAGATATGCTGGGTTAGGCCCATTGTGTATAGTATTGTACCGTTCTTGGCCCCGGCATAGCCCCGGGCCACTTCCCGGATAACGCCGGCAGGGACGCCGGTAATCCCTTCCACGTATTCCGGTGTGTACTTGGACACGGATTCTTTTAGGGCCTCAAAATTCTCAGTGCGGCCGGCAACAAATTCCTTATTGTACAAGCCCTCATCAATTATTACATTGGCCAGCCCGTTTAAAAGGGCTATATCCGAACCCGATTTCAGCTGCAGGTGATGCCGGGCCAGAGAAGCCACCTCGGTCTTCCGGGGGTCCGCCACCGCCAGGGTGGCTCCCTGCCGCAGAGCCTTTTTCACCTGCAGGCCGATTATGGGATGGGATTCGGTGGTATTGGTGCCAATGGCCAGTATAAAATCGGCACCGGCAATTTCTTTGATTCCATTGGTCATCGCTCCGCTTCCAAATGCTGTCGCCAGACCGGCGACGGTGGGAGCGTGTCAGAGACGGGCGCAGTGGTCGATATTGTTGGTACCGAGCACCGCGCGGGTAAATTTTTGCATTAGATAGTTTTCTTCATTGGTACACCTGGCCGAGCTCAATACCGCCAGGGCCCCCGGGCCGTGGTCCTTTTTGATGCGGCCCAATTCCTTGGCTACCAGGCTCACAGCCTCGTCCCAGGTAGCTTCCTCAAATTTTCCGTCCTTTTTAATTAAGGGTTTGGTAAGGCGGTCAGGGTGATGAATAAACCCGTAGCCAAAGCGGCCCTTTACACAAAGGGCCCGGCCGTTGACATCTCCTTCGCAGGAGGTCACCCCCACCACTTTGCCGTCCTTGACGTTAAGGTCGAAGTTGCAGCCCGTGCCGCAGTAAGGGCAGGTGGTTTTTACCTTTTTAACCTCCCATGTCCGGGCACTTCTACGCAGTCTTTTTTCCTGCAGGGCACCGGTGGGACAGAAGGCCACGCAGTTGCCGCAGAAAACACATTCCGATTCTGAAAGGGGTACGTCCATGGCAGTTGTCACCTTGGCATTAAAGCCGCGGTAGGCAAAATCAACCACATTGTTCCCCTGCACTTCGGCGCAAACCCGCACGCACTTTCCACAAAGAATACATTTATTCATATCCCGCACAATGAACGGGTTTTCTTCTTCCAACTCATAACTATGTCTTTCCCCGTCAAAGCCGCCGGCCCTCAAACCGTACATGTAAGCGTAATCCTGCAGGCGGCAATCTCCGTTACGGCCGCAGGTAAGGCAGTCTTCCGGGTGGTTAGCCAACAGAAGTTCCAGAATGGTCTTCCGCGCTTCAATCACCGCCGGGGAGTCAGTCTGAATAACCATTCCGTCCCGCGCTGCCGTGGCGCAGGAAACGGTGAGGTTTTTTGCCCCTTCCACTTCAACCACGCAAATACGGCAGGAAGCAGGTTTTGATAGTTCAGGGTCGTGACAAAAAGTTGGAATAAAGAACCCCGCCTTTTCCGCTGCTTCCAGTATAGTGGAACCCTGGGGAACGGTTACCTGAAGGCCGTTTATGGTTAAGGTAACTTCAGCCATTTGCCGCATACCTCCTTTCCGGTTGCCGACTTATTTTGCCCTTCATTTATCCTCAACTTCTTTCATTTTTTGCAGTACATCTTCCAGACCCAGGGCCCGGGCCCAAGATACAGTCACAAAGGTCCCATCTTCCTTGAGTTTGGGCGGTTCAGGCTCATCACCATACAGTAACTCCAGCCCCAGACGGCCTTTTAGGCACAGGGGCTTGCCCGGAGCCGGGGCTTTGGGCTCAACACCCACCACACGATGGTCTTTTTTCACCAGGTCAAAGGCACAGCCGCTTTCACAGAATGTGCAGGTCACTTCCTCCTTGTTAAACTCCCAGGCCCGTCCTTTACCGGCCAGAGGTTTCCAGGTAAGGGCACCTACAGGACAGAGGGCTACACAGCGACCACAAAACACGCAATCCGACTCACCCAGGCTCACATCCATTGCCGGGGTAACTTTAGTATCAAACCCCCTGTAAGCGTAATCAATTACCTCCCGGCCCTCCACCTGGGCACAGGTACGCACGCACTTACCGCAGAGAATACATTTATTCATATCCCTGACAATATAGGGGTTGTCATCTTCGATGGGATAATCGTGGTGTTTACCCTCAAAGGCGGGTCCTTTTACCCCGTACATGAAGGCATAATCCTGCAAGCGGCAGTCACCGTTCTTCTCACAAGTCAGGCAGTCCATGGGATGGTTGGAGAGAAGCAATTCCAAAATGGTTCTCCGGGCTTCCACCACCGCCTCGGACTCTGTTTCCACCACCATGCCGTCCTTGGCCGCGGTCATACAGGAAGGAATAAGTTTTTTGCCCCCTCCCACTTCCACCACGCAGATACGGCAGGATGCCACACCCGGCAAGCTGGGTTCATGACACAGGGTGGGAATGAATATCCCCAATTTTTCCGCCGCGTCCAAAATGGTACTGCCAGGAGGGACGGTAACGTGCTGCCCGTTAATGGTTAATGTAACACCGGACATTTTTTTCACACTCCTTAGCAGTGGTTATTTCTTCTCCACAGCGCCGAATTTACACTTCTGGAAGCAGTTATCACATTTAATACACTTAGATGTATCAATGCTGTGGGGCTCTTTTTTCTCCCCGCTGATGGCCCCGGCAGGGCAGGAACGGGCACACATACCGCATCCGTTACAATTGTCGGCATTGATGGTATATACCAGCAGATCCGGACAGACACTGGCCGGGCAGCGCTTATCAAAGATGTGCGCTTCATACTCATCGCGGAAATAGCGCAGTGTACTTAACACCGGGTTGGGAGCGCTCTGCCCCAAACCACAAAGGGATGTATTCACTATTACCCTGGACAACCTTTCCAGGTCATCCAGATCCTCCGGTCGACCCTCTCCCTGACAGATGCGGGTAAGGATTTCCAGCATACGCTGGGTGCCCTCACGGCAGGGTGTACATTTACCGCAGGACTCTGCCCGTGTGAAATCCAGGAAGAATCGTGCCACATCTACCATACAGGTGGTCTCGTCCATGACCACCAATCCACCGGAACCCATCATGGCTCCCACCTGGCCCAGAGAATCATAATCAATGGCCAGGTCCAGGTGTTCCGCGGGAATACAACCGCCGGACGGGCCTCCGGCCTGGGCGGCCTTAAAATCTTTACCATCACGAATTCCGCCGCCAACATCAAATATAATCTCCCGCAGGGCTACCCCCATGGGAACCTCAACCAGACCGCTGTTGTTAACTTTACCGGTAAGGGAAAATATCTTGGTACCTTTACTCTTTTCGGTTCCTATGGAAGCGTACCAGTCCCCACCCTTATTTATAATAATGGGTACATTGGCAAAGGTTTCCACGTTATTTAAAGTTGTTGGTTTCTGCCACAGTCCTTTATCAGTTGACCGAGCAACTTTAAATCTGGGCATGCCCCGGTTACCTTCGATTGAAGTCATGAGGGCGGTACCCTCACCGCAAACAAAAGCGCCCGCGCCGGCTTTAATCTTAATATGGAAATTAAAACCAGAACCCAGTATATTATCACCCAGCAGGCCGCACTCTTCAGCCTCGGCTATGGCAATCTTCAGCCGCTTAATGGCCATGGGATACTCCGCCCGCACATAGATGTATCCCTCATTCGAACCGGTGGCAAAACCGCAAATGGCCATGCCCTCCAGAACAGAATGTGGGTCCCCTTCCAGCACACTGCGGTCCATAAAGGCACCGGGGTCACCTTCATCTGCATTACAGACTACGTACTTTTTGTCCCTCACGGCGTTAAGGGCACCCTGCCACTTTACTCCGGTGGGGAAACCCGCGCCGCCCCGTCCTCTAAGGCCGGAGGTTTTAACTTCATCCACCACTTCCTGGGGTGACATACCGGCCAGCATCTTAGATAAGGCCCTGTAACCACCCATGGCTATATAATCGTTGATACTTTCAGGGTCGATAAAGCCGCACTTATCCAGGACCAATTTCTTCTGTGCGGCATAAAAAGGTACTTTATCATAAGTATTTATGGTGCTGCCGCTTTGGGGATCTTTATACAGCAGCTTTTCCACAAGCTCCCCGCTTTCCAGGGCCGAAACGATATCGGAAACATCATCTTCGGAAACCTGGGTATAAAAAGTCTTATCAGGTTCCACGGTAACAATGGGTCCCATTTCACAGAAACCATGACACCCTACTTGTCTTACTCTAAATTTATCCTGCAGGCCCTTTTGCTGAATTTCATCTTTTAAGCGGCCCAATACCTGCATGGATCCGGAGGAAGTACAGCCACCCGCGCAAACACAAACAACTTTGATTCCCGATCCGGGAGCTGGATTGACTTCATTGGCCAAGGCCTGTCTCTTTTCCTTACATCCTTCATCTTCATGGCAAACCGGCCCGTCTAACCGGCAAATTACATAATCCTTACAAGGTGTAGCCGGCGTGTGACTACACTTTTCACAGCATTTATGGACAAGGCTGTTCACATGCACGCCCCCTTCTATTCATATTGCTCCAGGACTTTAGCGGCTTGTTCCGGCGTAAGCCGGCCGTGTGTATCATCATTTACCATCATGGCCGGGGCCAACCCACAGGCTCCCAGGCATGCTACCGTTTCCAAAGTGAACTTCATATCCTCCGTTGTTTCACCGTTTTGAACTCCCAATTTCTCCTGCAGCTGATCAAATACTCTGGCTACGCCACGCACATGGCAGGCTGTTCCCTGACAAACCCGGATAATATTGCGGCCCCGGGGTTTTAAATGAAACTGGGCATAGAAAGTAGCTACCCCAAAGGTTTTACTGAAGGGAATGCCTAACTCCTTGGAGATTTGCTGCATTACTTCTTTGGGCAAATAACCGTAAATCTCCTGAGCTTCCTGCAGGACAGGAATTAAGGATCCCTGGGCACCCCGGTATTTCTCAAATACCTTGTTTAGTTCCTCCTGCATGGACTGTTCAGTCTTCTGTTGGCTTCCGCACTGGCATCCAGCCAAATTTGTCCCCTCCTCCCTCTCAATACTTGTTTTCCCACTCTCTAAATAACCGTCAAACCCCACTAAACTTTTATGCCTGTTCTTTTTTACGTTTTTTTATTTCGCCTTTAGAATTTGAAATTCCTTCAAACTTTCAGACTTTTTAGATTTGTGTTACTAATACATTTAGCGGCAGTCAATAATCCTTTTTTCCGTTACCAGGATATGTACGGGGCAATCGTGTTCCCCTGGGTAAACATCGGGTTTTAACTGCAGCTCAAAAGCCGGGGCCACCCAAACACAGTTTTCCGGAGTTCGGGGCAGAAAGCGGTCGTAAAACCCCCCGCCGTAGCCCAGGCGGTTTCCCGCTTCGTCAAAGGCCACCCCCGGGACTATGACCATGTCCAGCTCACCGGGTTCAAGGGGGCGCAGGCATTCCTGCCCGGGTTCCAGTATACCATAAGTGCCCGGTACAAGATCCCCCGGAAAATCCTGCAAAAGGGAGGGAATAAGGCGTTTGCCCTTTAAATCCGTGAGGGGAACCGATACTTTTTTTCCGTCCCCCATGGCCCTTTGGATAAACTCCCCGGTTTGCACTTCATTTCTAAAGTCCACGTAGGCCATTATGGTTTTGGCCCGGCGGTATTCTTCCAGGCTCAATAGGGCGTTCACTATTTCCAGGCTTTTGCTGCTCACCTCCCGGGCGGGCATTTTTTGCCGGGCCTGGATGACTTCCTTGCGCAGCTCTTGTTTGGACATCCTTCTCACCTCCTGTTAGGGGTCAGGCTTCACTTTGTGAAATTCTCCTGCTGCATAACTCGCTTCGCTCAAACAGTATCCGCCGCTGATCCTCCGCTCCGTTTGTCCTTTGACACATTGGCTTTCGAGTATAAAATGGGTTGCACATGGGAACGGTTCTTTTGTGCTAAAAGTTACTCTTAGTGCTCGGGTGCCCCGGTGGTTTCCTCCGGTCGCTTCGCAATTATTCTTGTACAGCGTGTAAGTTTCTACCGGAAAGCCGCTTGCTGCAGACTGCTTGCCTACTTCTTCACGCCCTCTAAGGGGTCATGGCTTTCGGGATTTGACGGGCTGAGCGCCGCTACTCAGTGCTCCGCTCTCTCCGGAAATCACCGGGTCACCCTGTGTGATACTTTTTCATCCTCCTGCTGGTGCCGCCTTCGGCGGCATGGGCGTCTATCTTGGGACAATGGAACCGTGCCCCGTCGACCTGCGGATGTTCACTCCGGGTGTTACCCGCTCTGTGGTTGCCGGTATAAAGTGTCAATCCTCCCCTGCGGGAGGATTGAGGTTAGATACTGTAAACTTTGTCTCCTTCTAGAATCTTGAAACCGTTTTTCTGCAGTACCTCGATGGCTTCATCCAGTCTTTCCACCCGGAATACCACCAGTGCCGCCTTGGAGGCCTTTTGCAGGAAGGCATAAAGGTACTCGATGTTTATATGGACTTCTTGCAGGGCGTCCAGGGCCTTGGAAAGGCCGCCGGGTTCGTCGGTTACTTCCACTGCGATTACGTCGGTGCTGCTGACTGTAAATCCTTCTTTTTTTAATACTTCGTAGGCTTTTTCCGGGGCGCTTACTATGAGCCTGAGAATTCCGAAGTCGGTGGTGTCGGCGATGGAGAGGGCTCTGATGTTGATGTTTTGCTCTCCCAGGACTCTGGTTACTTGGGCCAGGCGGCCCGTCTTATTTTCCAAGAAAACGGATATTTGTTTGACTTTCATGGTGGATACCTCCTTAAGATAGTAAGCTAGGTACTGTTGTCTTGCCCCTACCTTGAAAAAACTCTCTTGTGTCGTTAATAAGATAATTACTTCCCCGGCGGGGGCAACACCCTGCGCTCACTTACTCAGCCTTTAATTGAAAGAGCTCACTCCGCTCCGGGCGGCTGCATAACTCGCTTCGCTCAAACAGGATTCGCCGCTGATCCTCCGCTCCGTTCGCTCTTTGATCCATTCCCAGTCGTGCACAATAGGCAGCACCGCAACGGCAAAGCTACCAAGACCTTGTTCCGACAGGTACCATGCCGTTGCCGTCTCTCGCTCCGGGTGCTGCCCGCTCCTTTACACGTGATTCACTGTACATTAAAGTCATATAGTTACTTTTTCATCCTTCTGCTGGTGCCGCGTCAGCGGCATGAACGTCTACCTTGAAAAAACTACTTTATAAAGTTACTTGTAGTGCACGGGTGCCCCGGTGGTTTCCTCCGTTCGCTCCGCAATTATTCTCGTGGAGCGGGTAAGTGTTTCCCGGAAGGCCGCTTGCCACAGACTGCTTACCTTCTTCTTCACGCCCTTTCGGGGTCATAGCTTTTGGGATTTGACGGGCTGAGCGCCGCTACTCAGTGCTCCGCTCTCTCCGGAAATCACCGGGTCACCCTGGAGTGAGTAGGGTCAGACCCTTAACTTATTTCATTCTTCTGGTGGTGCCGCCTCCCGGCGGTAGGGGGGGGCCGCGGCTTACCAAAGGAACCGTCCCCGTGGTTTACGTGGTTTACCCAGGTGTCTACCGTGGGACAAGGTACCTGTCCCCTTGTCCCACCCGTGGTTCAGTATGTTGTTATCTTGCTTCTAATATATTACAACTTACGCCGGTCCACAACCTGTTTTTCATAGTATTTCCACCGGCAGCCGGGTTTGTTCCTGAGTTTCTTTATAGGATCTGCCTGTTAGGTCCCGGCCGCGGTGGTCGAAGGCCACCGCGGGTAGGAGCACCAGGTCCGGCGGGGCGGCGGGGGAGCGGGCGAGGTGTTCCTTTATGGCGCCCGCCATGTCTTCCACCACCAGCAGGCCGGCGGCGCCTATGGAGCCGCCGAAGAAGTGGTTTGGGGCTGTTATTACTTCCCACTGCAGTTCCCCGGCGAATAGTTCCATACCCAGGGGAACAATATTCCGGGCCAGGGAGGAGGTTACTACTAAGAGCCTTTGGGCTCTGTATCGGCGTGCCACTTTGCCGGCGTCTTCCCATTCGGGACCCAGGTCGTATTCCATTACCACGCCCGGGGGCCGGCCCGCGTCCTTTTCCAGGGGACAGGCGAAGGTTTTATTGCTGCGCTGCAATAGCAGCCGGGGGCGCCCGGCCTTCCGCAGGCGGTTGAAGGCGTCCACCCGGGAGTAGGGCCGGTACCCGTCGATTTCCGTGATTATATCCCCAGGCTGTATTCCCGCCCGCTCCGCCGGCGAGCCCTCTATAACCCCCGCCACCTCCGGGCGCAGGTTGTCCGGCAGAGGGGGCTCGCAAGTGACGGGGACCTTTATTTTACTGCGCAAACCGGTTACGAAGCGGCGGACTTCCCCGGGCAATTCAGGTGGAAAGCGCAGCATATCCGGGGCATTTTTTGTATATCCCGGGATAAATACCCTTATTGTTTCGGCGTTATTTTCCGCCAGGTACAGAATAGTTTTCCACAGGTAGTCATATCCGTAAATATGGGGCATTGCCACTATACTACCGTGAAACCGCACCCCGGCTTCCCGGAGCAACCCGGCGCTCTTTACGGCCTGCCCGGCATTTTTATCCCTCATCATTTCAGCCCGGATAACCGGATCACAGCTGTTCAGAGACAGGTAAAGGGTAACATTTCCCAACTCCGCCAAAAAGGAAACCATATCCACACTCAACAGGCTGCCGTTGGTGGTTATTTGCAGGGGCACCCCGGGGAGACGCTGCCGCACAAGGCGCAAAATATCCTTTATTTGCGGGTGGGTGAAGGGCTCTCCTTCGGATATCCGGGTGACGGATTCCCCAATAATCACAGGGTTGTGAATATCCATAAATTCCAGACATTCCCTTACCTCCTCAATACCCACAGGTTTGGTGTTAAATACTTCCACACCCGGGCTATTTTGGTGATTACTGCAAAAAATGCAATTTACATTGCAGCGGGAAGTCAGGGGCAGAATATTCCCCGCTTGAGCGCTGTAGAGCATAAGAGCCTTTATATAGTCTTGTTTGCTGCATTCATTCATAATTTTTCATTCCACAAATTCAATCTCATGTGTATCAAGTTATTAACAGACTTATCCACATTATCCACAGAAAATGCATCCACAGCTGTGGATTTCTTAGTATTTATCCTCACCCAGCTTTAAATTGGGAACGGCATTGAGGGTGAGGGGGGCAAAATCCCCGCGAACAAATTTATAATAACCGGCGCAGGCTATCATGGCCGCATTGTCGGTGCACAAAACCGGCGGTGGATAGATTAATTCTATTCCCTCGGACTTTGCCCGCTCGTCCAGCCGGAGCCGCAGCTCGGAATTGGCGGCAACTCCCCCGGCAAGCATTACTACCCCGGTTTCGTACCTTTTTGCCGCTGCCATTGTTTTATCAACAAGTACATCCACCACTGCCCTTTGAAAACCCGCCGCCAGGTTTGCCGCATCCAATGCCTCGCCCCTCTGGCGTGCCCTGTGGACATAGTTTACCACCGCGGTTTTTAAGCCGCTGAAGCTAAAGTCCAAACTGCCTTCCTCCAGGTAGGCCCGCGGGAGCTTTACAACCGAGGAGTCCCCTGCCCGGGCGGCAGCGTCTATGGCCGGCCCGCCGGGGTAGCCCAATTCCATAACCCTGGCCACTTTGTCGAAGGCCTCCCCTGCGGCATCATCCCGGGTACGACCCACCACATTGTAATCGTTGTAACCGTTAATTAACACCAAATCCGTGTGTCCCCCGGATACCACCAGGCACAAAAGGGGAAAAGATAGCCGGGGGTTATTTAGAAAGTTGGCAAAGACGTGTCCTTCCAGGTGGTTGACGCCCAGAAGGGGTATGTCCAGGGCATAGGACATGGCCTTGGCGGCGGCCACTCCCACCAGAAGGGCCCCCACCAGGCCGGGACCGTAGGTGACGGCCACGCCGTCCAGGTCTTTAAAGGATATTTCCGCTTTATCCAGGGCCTCTTGCAGGACACCGTTTATCATTTCCAGGTGCTTGCGCGAGGCCACTTCCGGAACCACGCCTCCGAATTTCTGATGTACATCTATCTGGGAAGAAATAATATTGGAGCGAATATATTGCCCGTCCACAACCACTGCGGCCGAGGTTTCGTCACACGATGTTTCAACGCCCAGTATGGTTACACTCACAGATATCCCACCATGTCACCAAATTTTTGTTGCCTGACTATAATTATACCATGGAATGGCTTTTTCCTTAATCTTTGCCGGTTAAAAGGAGCCCTAAGTCATGCTGAAATATATTAGGGTGGCAACATTCAATATCCGCCATGGAAAAGGGGTTGACAACAGGGTCTCTCTGAAGCGGGTGGCCGCCACTTTGAATAATTTAAATCCCCATATTGCCGGTCTGCAGGAAGTGGATTGTTTCATGCCCCGCAGCTTTTTTCAGGACCAGGCTAAAAGGCTGGCCCGCTGCCTGGGCATGCACTATAATTATGCGCCCAATTTGAAGTACGGGCCCTGCCGGTACGGCAATGCCCTTTTGAGTAAATTTCCCGTGCTGAAATGTGAAAATATCCCCCTTCCCGGGGAGCTGGAGCAAAGGGGGCTGCAGCACTGCCTGTTATCCCTACCCGGTAATGAAACCATAAACTTTTTTAATACCCACCTGGGCCTTTCCAGTGAGGACAGGGAAGCTCAGGTGGCGGTTATTGTGCGGCACCTACCGGAGGGTACGAAGCCGGTTATCCTGGCCGGGGATTTTAACGCCGCTGCAATTTCTCCGGAATTGCAGCGGCTGTCCCGATACCTGCACTACACCGGCGGCATTGAGCCGCCGGATACTTATCCCGCCGGAAGGCCCCGCCACTCCATCGATCACATTTATATTTCCGGGCGCTGGCGGGTAACCCAGATAACGGCGGTGCCCACCCTGGCCTCGGACCACTGGCCCCTGGTCTGTATCCTCACACCCCAATAATTCAAGAAAACGGTGACAGGCACCATTTTCTTGAATTATTTTGTATCTAGTTTTTCGCCCAGTGCGTGTAGGAGGTCGGTGAATATTTTGCCGGCAGAGTCGTTTATGACGATATCGGCTTTGTCGTCCCAGGGAGTTTCGGTTTGATTGATGATGACGAGGTACCGGGCAAATTCCGGCAGGCTGGCCACGGGATGCACCGTTAAGCTGCTCCCGGCCACAATTAGTAACTGGCAGCCGGATAGAACCTGGCAGGCGTTAAAAAAGTCTTCACTCATGTGGTCCCCGAATAATACAACATCAGGGCGCAAAACACCATTGCATTTCTCGCAAAGGGGTGGATTTTTTCCGGACCGGACCTGCTCTGTTATTACCGAAAAATCATAGCCGCAGCCGCATTCCATACAGCGGCATGTACGCAGGTGACCGTGCACTTCCCAAACCCTTTGGGCGCCGGCTTTTCTGTGCAGGCTGTCTATATTCTGGGTGATGGTCCCCACCAGGTAACCCATTTTTTCCAGCCGGGCCAGCACCAGGTGGGAGGCATTGGGCTCCACCTCTCCATAGGCTGTCCACCGTTCCAGATTCATGGCGTAAAATTCCGCCGGGTCCTTGCGCAGCGAGTTTAAGCTGGAGGCTTTAATGGGGTCAATCTTTTCCCAGAGACCGGTCCCCGGGCTGCGATAGTCGGGAATACCGCTTTCCGTACTGATACCGGCACCGGTTAAAGCCAGCGTTTTTTTAGACTCTTTGACCATATCTGCAAAGGCCTTTATCTTTTCTTGATAATTCATAGGACACCCCCATTTTTCAAACTTCTGGAAAAATATACTTCCATTATGGAATACCCCCCCTGCGCTGTCAATAAAATATCTATAACTATTCTATATTTATCCAGGTCTAAAACGGCAGGTAAATATCGACAGATGTAGAAGTCTCTGTTTTAGCCTACTAATTTGATACCTTTTTTGCAACACTGATGGAATAACTTAAATATTTAGGAGGGAAAGAAATTGGCACTTAACCTTTTTAATTTATTTTCCAAAAAACAAAAAAAAGATGATAACAGCCCGCAGGAATCTGCCACAGGGGCTGTGGAGAAAAACGGCGGGGCCGGCAAATCCCCCGCTTACGTGGAATTGGTGACGGCAATTGACAGTATGATTGACGGGCAGGAGATAGGCCGGCTGTCAAAACAAGAAAACCTTAATATGGTGACTTATTTATCCGGCAGCCGAAAAATATTGAACATCAACAAAAATACGGACCCACCCCGCACCTATTTCTTGTTTTCCGGCGCCAACCACCGGGCAAAGGAGCTGGGGGTGGAGGGACTCCGGGCGGTATCTAAAAATGAAGCCAAGTCAAAGGGGTACGGCCCCGCGAAGGCATTATATGTCGGCAGTGACCCGGAAGTCATTCGTTCTATGCTGGAAAAGGTAACGTAAAAACCGCAGCCTATTCGCTGCGGTTTTCCTGTTCCTCCAAAACCTTTAGACCACAATAACTGCAGTAAATTCCCCCGGTGGGCAGCTCTTCCTCGCATTCGGGGCAAACAGGCGTCTTGGGCTGCAAGGCGGCAATCTGGTCTTCCAGTGCCTTTGCTTCATCCTCCAACTCCTTTGTGGCCTGCAAAAGCCGGTCAATTTCACCTTGTAAATCTTCATCTCCATTGTAATGCTGCTGGTAAACAAGTAGGCCCAATCCAGCCAGGTTATTTTCTATTTCCTTTTCCAGTTTTGATATCTCGAATTTTAATTTGGTCGCCTCCAGCAGGCTGGAAGATCTTTTTCTGATATCCTGGGCTCTGGTAGTCAAATCCTTGGCCTTATCACCCAATCCTCTGGCTCTGTTTCCCATTTTTTGTAGGAATTCCAAGAAGAACACCTCCTTTATATTCTACTTTGCTATGATGACAAATATTCCTCCCGCCAGAAAAAACAAATTAACATTAAGGTATACGAACGCCGGGCCGAAAAGCACCCCGGCAAAGTATCTTAATGGGCAAATTTAACCGTTGAACCGCAATGGTGAACAGTTTTACCGGACATTGATACAATAAGTATAAGGCAGACCCCATGCCGCCGAAAGGCGGCACCAGCAGAGGGATGAAAAAGTATCGATAGGGTGACCCGGTGATTTCCGGAGAGAGCGGAGCACTTAGTAGCGGCGCTCAACCCGTTAAATCCCGAAAGTCATGACCCCTTAGTGCGTAAAGAAGTAGGTAAGCAGTATGTGGCAAGCGGGTTTCAAGGAGAAACTTATACGCTGCACGAGAATAATTGCGAAGCGAACGGAGTGGAGGATCAGCGGCGAATCCTGTTTGAGCGAAGCGAGTTATGAGCCGCCCGGAGCGGAGTGAGCTCATTCAATTAAAGGCTGAGTAAGTGAGCGCAGGGTGTTGCCCCCGCCGGCGAAATAATTACCAATAGCACCGGAGGTGTTAAGCCATGTCTACAGTGATAAATCTATACCTTTACCGGTTAAAGAAGGAAATAATGGCGGCAGTGGAAAAACAAAAGGTAAACCCCGTTATCTACCCGGATATGGAGCAACAGCAAAATGATCTTTATGTTTTCTACGGGGAGCATTTTTCCCCGGAACTTATTCCCTTTGTGCGTAAAAGTAAAAAGTAAGGGGTGACCTTTTGGGAAAGACAATTTATAATAAAAGGAATAAAAACTCTTTGGAGAGGTAAAATAGGAAAAATCATCCTGCATTTTTCCTATTTTCCAGTAACTTTGCGGGGACAATCCCTTTGCCCCCAAATAAAAAACCCGGAGGTGGTAATAATGAACGTAATAACGGATTACAGAGTAAACCAATTGGGCGACGGCCGGCTAATAAGCGTCGAAGTTACCTGCTGTGGCAAACATGTGGGGGAAATTAGATTCCAGGATAATGCCAGTATAACCTGCCCTGAATGCAATACTGTTCACCTTTTGAGGGTCCAGCATAACCACTTTCACCTGAAACAACAAAAGGAATAGGAGGCGAAGCGGCAATGGGTGGAAAAACAAAAGCAGAAAACAAACCACGGATCAAACCCTACAAGGTAACACCAAAGGAAATATACGCCGAGCCGAAACCGTGCCACCCGCCGAAACCGGAAAAGGAAGAATCTTAGATCACCTTCAAGATGCTTTTTAGAACACCCGCCACGTGCATGGCAAATCTTCGGCGCACAACATTATCCAGCCGGATGTCCTTACATACTTCCATTTGCACTCCCACCACCGGCGGCTTGGCATACTCCCGTATGATATAGCCGCCGGAGAAACAACCGGTGTGTTTGTGCAGCACCTTCCAACCTTCCTTTATCAACATGTGGTTAAACTGTCCCAGTACATCCCCCGCAAGGCTGCTGTAGCAGCCGGTTCCGAAGATAACATGATAGTCGCCGTAGCTCCTGGTGGAAAAACCGTGCACATCCAGCAGAAAACAACGCCCGAATTGTTCCAGACAGCGATCCACGTATTCCCTCAACTTATTGTGATATTCTTGATAGTATTTCTCCGCCCCGGGGTCAACAAAGGCTTCCTGCGGCGGCCGGTTAAAATCAATTTTGCTTCTTTTTATTTCCGCCGCCACGAAAAATACCGCGCCCGTACCCTCTGCAATTTCCATAGCCAGTTCTTTGGTACACAGATCCGCCCTCCGGTTGCCGTCCGAACGGGATAATATGGATTCCGGCTCCAGAAAACCCCCGTGGGGCGCCGAGATTACCAGGGGAATATTCCCCGGGTGATATGCCAGGTGCTGGAAGGGTACATCCTTTTTAATGGTCCTCAGTCCTCCGTTTTAACCTTGGACAGCCCCCGGGCCGTCAATGTAACCGGAAAGCATTGAACAAACCCCGGGCGGAAAAAAAAGGCGGGTTTAAGGGCCGGCTTTTTGATCAGTCCCTCTTCTAAAAAATACTTCAGGTAATCCATTGCCTCTTCTTCTGAAAGTCCCAATTTATCCATGACTTTGGGCATGGCATCATCGGCAAAGAAGGAGGCCACTTGAGCATTGTACATTTCCTTCAATACATTGACACATTTTTCATCCTCAATGTTTAAAACCGCGCTCATTATTAAACCACCTTCTAACTAGTCTAATTGTTTTATTCTTTGCCGAATTTGTTCAAAAGAGGGCATAAATTTCTCGTTTATCTGGCCCATCAGTTTTGTCATTTCATCCTGGTATCTCGGGTGCCTTTTGGGGTCCACCTGAACTCCGGGTCCGGGCTCGATACCCCTTTCCCGCAGGGCACCTTCGATACGGGAACGGAAATCCTCCTCCAGGGACCGGCCGGCCTGTTCCCTGGCCTGCAGGTAATAGTTGAACATATGCTCCAATTCTCCCAGCAAGGGGGACAATGTTTCTTTATCCTTCTTTAGTTGCAACAGCCCTTCCATTACCCTGCGGTCATCCTGCATGGCCTGTTCGTCCTCGGGCAGAACCAGGCGGCTGATCAGTGTATCCTCCAGGGCCTTTAATACAAGTTTTTGCCGCTCGTTATCATATTGCTCAAGGGCCGCCGTAAGGTCAAACTGCGGCTCGGCTAAAAAACGACCCGCCAGTTTCTGCCCCTCGGGTAAACACTCCATGCGCATTATATCTGAATCGGAAACATTTTTATTCTTCTCTTCAAATCTTTCCATGGCTTTTTCCCAGGCGCTTTTTATTTTGTCTCCCATTTTTGCAACCTCCTAACCTGTTGTCCGGTATTTCTCTTTTTTAAGGGGCGGGGCTTGAACCGGTTTCCCACAGGCTGGACACCCCGGGCACCGCCTCCGCCAGGTCGGCCAGGGTATCTTTACCGTTTAAAGTATAAACTGAAACCCCCGTTTCCTGAATCACAACCAGGGCGCGGGGTTCCACATTTATTCCCCCGCCCCCGCCGCCGGTTCCCAGGCCTTCACTGTGGCCGGAACCCAATCCCACCTTGAGGGAAATGAGGGGTACCAGGGTGGCATTCCCCACCTTTACCGGCTCCCCCAGTACAGTCTTGGAATCAATAAAATTTTCCAGGTTGGTCAGTATGCTTTGCAGGGTTTCTTGTATCACGGCATTACCTCCGGGTTATAACTTTCGACTAGGGATCAATACTTGCCTGCTCTTCACTTCAAACAGTCCTTCCGGAGACAGGCGCAGCTCCGGCAGGTGCGTGGCTGATAAAAACAATAAAGTGTAGTTTAATTCATAATGCCTGTGCCCCCTTTCTTGCATTAGGCGGCAAAGGCGCGGAAATTTATCCATGTACCGGCTGCACTGGCGCGCGCTGACATGGGGGCCCAGGGAGAGCGGTAACTCCAGCAGCGGTGATCCTGCTTCCACCAGTACCACACCACCACCCAGATCGAATACGCGGCGGGCGGCAAGGGCCATATCCTCCGGGTTACGTCCTACCACCAATATACCACCGGCGGTGGTATAGCTGGAAGCAATACCATCTACATTATCCGCAAAACCGCTGACCAGCCCGCTGCTGACCCACCGCAGGTCCCGGTCCAGCAAGGCGGCAAAGTGAACCCCCGGACAGTCTTCTATATCCAACCGGCCGTGCCTTTCGGGAATATTTTTGTCCCGCCGCTTGGTGATTACCGGGTTTACCAGTTTCATTACCGGAAAGGGCCTGCCGGTGGAGTCTATTTGAAACATATCAGGTGATATTTCCTTCCCTGAGCGGGATATTTCCTTTAATCCATATCTTTGCCAATTTTCCCGTACTAAATCAACTTTGGCTGTTAAATTTTCCGCAACCACCTTCCCGCCGGCCATTACCAGGGAAGGTGTGGGGTTATCCAGCTCCTCCAGCACCAGTATGTCGGCTATTCTTCCCGGGGCTATTCCCCCCATTTGATCGTCCAACCCGTAGTAAGTAGCCACATTCAATGTGGCCATGGGATAAGCGTCCAGGGGGCTAACCCCCTCTTGCATAACCAGCCGGAGAAGGTAATCGGTAAAACCACCGGTGGGCATGGGCGGGGTAATGGGATCCATTGTCAGCATCACTCGCCCCGTGCTTACCCCCGCTTCCAGTAGACCCTTTATTAATTGGGGTAGATCCGGGCGCAGGGTACTATAACGCAATGTTGCGTAATAGCCCAGCCGCAGGCGCCGTAATGCGTCAGCGGCATCCATACTCTCGTGACAGGCCGTGACTCCCGCCGCGGCCAGGGCATTCAAGGTATCTTCCGAGGCCCCCGGTGCGTGCCCCTCCACCTTTTTGCCCAGTCTCTTGGTATTAATAATATTTTCCACCATCTGCCCGTCACCGGCCAGCAGAGAAGGCCAGTCGGTAAGCTCCCCCACCTGGCACACCGCGGGCGATTGCAAAAACTCCTCCACCCTCTCGGGAAGGAATTTCTGCCGCAGATCTCCGGAATATGTTTGTGAATCAAGCCTGGCGCTCCAGAAAAGCTTAATGGGAAGCTGCAGTGTATCCTGCATGAGTTTCTTAAATCCATCCAAATCCAGGAACTGGTACACAAAAAGGTTGTCATAAACCATAGAAGTGGTTCCCCGGGTTAAGGCAGCTTGTGCCAGCAAAAAAACCACCTGCAGCGGAAAGGGATGCGCGTGGGGTTCCATGTAACCCGGGCAAAGAAAACGACCGCCAACATCAATCACCTTTGTTTGGGGTCCCACCATTTTCTCGGATTCCCCGGCGTAGGCAATATATTCCCCGCATACCGCCACATTAACGGGCCACAGTTCCCGGGTATAAACGTTGATTACCGTTCCCCCACGGAAATATACATCTGCAGCATCCTCACCCCGGGACACCCTGATCAGTTTCTTTAGTTCATCTTTTCCCAGAGGTCGCAGCCTGGCATCAACCAAAATTATCCCTTCTTTTGCCATTGATCTTATATTCATTATATCAGCCGGGACAAGCTTAATCCAGTTACCATAAATAGCTTTATGGTCAAATATGAATGAAAACGCCCCTTGAGAGACAAACTTGATATTTAGCAGGCGGTTCTGCAGAAAGCGAGGTAACATATTGCGGGCAAAAGTATATCAATTTCCGTCCCAGGACGATCTTAATACAATCCAAATGGCTGTACAGGCTTTTCTCCTTACCCAGAGGGGCATTACCCGCCGCCTGATGCTCGGGACAATAGAAAAGACATTGAGCCGCCACGGCATCTCCAGGCTTAATTTTCCCCTTTACACGGTGGAGGTTTCCGGGGACAAGCACGTGGTAATACACGCCAGAACCCTCACTGAGGGCCGCTTCTGTCCCAATTGTTCCGAGCCCATTTATACTGTAAACAGCGGTGTGCGTATATTGAGTGTACAAGAAGGGCCGGAACAGCACACGGTAACCTACGGGTGCAAGTGCGGTACCGTATTCGGAAAACTGGAACCCGTATAGAATACATATAAGGACGATAAATAATGAAACCACAAACAAAAATTAAAATAGCAGCCCTGGGTTCAACAAATTTTATTATTGTCCTGGTTAACACCATACTTTTTCCGGTATTTCCACAGATGGCCCGGGCGCTGGATATCAGCTTAAAAGAGCTTTCATGGCTGGTGGTAATTGTTTCTTTCCCGGCGGCTTTATTAAGCCCCATTGGGGGAATACTGGCGGACCGCTGGAGCCGCAAGCATATCATTACTATTTCCCTTTTGATTTACGGCCTGGGCGGGCTGGTGGCGGGGCTTGCGGTATTGTTCTTTGCCCAGCCCTTCTATATTATGCTGCTGGGCAGGCTGCTGCAGGGAATAGGATCCGCCACCCCCATGTTTTTGACCACCGCCCTTGCCGGGGACATTTTCCGCAGCGCCGAGCGGGTAAAGGCCGTGGGTCTCCTGGAAACCGCCAACGGCACCGGCAAGCTTTTCAGCCCCCTTTTGGGGGCGGTGGTGGGCCTTCTGGGCTGGTATGCCCCCTTTTTTGTGTACCCCCTGGTGGCGGTACCGGTGGCCCTTGCCATTTGGCTGACCATAAAGGAGCCCGAGCAGCAGCCCGTGGAATGGGCGGAACAAAAAAAGGCTTTTTCCCTTTTCATTAACCCTTCCCGGCTCCTGTCTCTGGCAGCCGGGTTTGTAACCCTTTTTGTCCTTATCGGCACATTATTCTGGATGAGTGATATTTTGGAGGACAAACTGCGGGGAGGGGAGATAATTCGCGGGCTGATACTGTCCATGCCGGTGATGGCCATGATGGCCACCACTCTGGTGGCGGAATATTTCAGCAAACATATGGGGGCAAAGCTTACAATGGCCGCGGGGCTTTTGTTAATGGCCGGCAGCCTGGCGGCCGTCCCCTTTACCTTTGAGTCTATTATTTTTTGGCCTGTTACGGCGCTGGTGGGAATAGGAACCGGTATGGTACTCCCCCAGCTGGATACCATCAGTACCTCCGTGACCAGGCGGGAGTACCGTGGTGTGGTCACCACCGTCTACGGCGCCGGGCGTTCCCTGGGCGCCGCCCTGGCCCCCTATATTTTTGCGGTGCTAATGGAAGGGGGGCGGGAGGCGACATTTTTCCCCGTTGCCGCGGGGGCGGCGATTATGGGGCTGACACTGCTGCTGCTTCTGCACGAGGAACAAATCCTGCCCCGCAATTTCTTGGGGTCAGGCCATTAACTTATTAACTTATTTCATGCTATTACTGGTGCCGCCATACGGCGGCATGGGTGTCTAGCTTGAAGCTATTTACACGTAGTTTTCTGCGTTTAGTCGGCAATCATTTCGCCGGAGCGGGCAGCACCCTGCGCTCGCTTACTCGGGCATTTTAATTGAATGAGCTCACTCCGCTCCGGGCGGCTGCATAACTCGCTTCGCTCAAACAGGATTCGCCGCTGATCCTCCGCTC
>Ga0182240_100075_pt1 | contig 48388 bp, 53 predicted proteins | sample hydfrates4_PW_90_FD_145594 | JGI IMG/M metagenome (GOLD analysis project Ga0182240, IMG submission 145594) | Subsurface microbial communities from deep shales in Texas, USA - hydraulic fracturing test 4_PW_90 | ecosystem: Environmental > Aquatic > Deep subsurface > Shale gas/oil reservoir >...
AAAAACCTGCAGCCTGATGATATAGATCCGCTGGAACGAGCAATAATTCTAAACAGTTACATTGAAGAGGAAGGATTAACCAAAAGAGATGCTAGCAAAAAGCTGGGAATTGCAAGAACAACAATCACACTCTGGTTGATTATTTTGGAATATGAAGAAAAGTATCAGCAGGCTATTATAGATAATTTTAATAATAAAAACGGAGCTAAATTAACATTATCTCACCTGGATCTAGCTAAAAGCTTAGATTCAACTGTTGATCATAAAACAGCCACTAAATTTTTGGATGCAATTATGAAATATCAGCTAACAAGAAAAGAAAGTATTGATATGAAGAAATTGATTCAGAAATATCCTAACTTGAATATAGAAGAAGTTTCTGAAATGATAATCAATAGAAAGCTCTTAGAAGATGATCTGACTAAAAGTGGAGATCTGGGAGAAGAGTTTAAGAAAATAATGGAGAGTTTTGATACTATCAATGAAAAAATTGAAGTTATCAAAGAAACTCAGACAAGGGTTAATGTGGAAATGGAGCAGAAATTATTGAAAGAGATATTATTTACTGAACAAAAGCTGCAACATATTTCAGTTGAGACATTTGGGAAAACTTTAAAAGAGGCTAAAGAAGAGTTGCTGTAAGTAATTCTTCGCTTTATTTGGAAACTTTTGTCGAAAGCTAAAATTCTATTTGCGATTACAGTTATGATGTATTATAATCAAAGTTGTTAACTAATTGAACATAGATATTTTTGCTTAATTGTATAGGCAGGAATATATTTAAAAGAATTAATTACATATTATTCCAATGACAACCGATGTCTTAAATGTTTTAATAATGGGGTTTCAAATGAATGTAGTTGAACCAATCAGAGATACTAACAAGATCAAAGAGATAGATAATTAAGAGGTGGGATTATGCAAACCAAAATTGTAGATAAAGCATATAGTTTTAGAATTTCACCAAATAAAAAGCAAAAAGAATTAATCAATAAAAATATAGGCTGTGTTCGGTTTGTATTTAACCATTTCTTGGCTCAATCTAAAGCCCATAAATACTTATCATATTCTAAATTTGCTTCACAATTAACTAAACTAAAGAAAGAATATAATTGGTTGAAAGAAGTTGATAGTATTTCTTTACAACAAGCTCTAAAAGACTTAGACAAAGCATTTAAGCATTTATTTAAAGGTTTAGCTGGTTTTCCTAAATTCAAATCTAAAAAGAATAATAAGCAATCTTATAGAACTCAATATTTTAAGCGTTCTAGTGGAACTGAAAGTATTGAAATTAGAGACAATAAAATCAAATTACCCAAACTTGGTTGGGTAAAATTTAGAAAGTCTAGAGAAGTTACTGGCAAAATTCAAAATGTAACTATTAGAAAATCTAAAACAGGAAAATACTATATTTCTGTATGTGTTCAAGAAGAGGTAGAAGAACTACCTCAAACTGATAAAGCCATTGGTATAGATTTAGGTTTAAAAGATTTTCTAATCACTTCTAATGGTGAAGTAGTTTCTAATCCTAGAACTCTATCCAAATATGAAAAAAAGATTGCTAGATTAAATAAAAGACTTGCTAAAAAAGAAAAAGGCTCAAATAATTGGTATAAAATAAAGAATAAATTAGCTAGAGTACACGAAAAAATAGCTAATATTAGAAAAGACTTCTTACATAAACTTTCAACTAAATTAATTCGTGAAAATCAAACGATAATAGTTGAAAGCCTAAAAGTTAAGAATATGCTTAAAAATTCTAGACTAGCAAAAAGTATCTCTGATGTATCTTGGTCTAAATTCGTTGACTATTTAAGCTATAAAGCTGAATGGTATGGTAGGGAATTAATTAAAATTGATACATTCTTCCCTTCAAGCCAACTTTGTAGTGAATGTGGATATCAAAATAAAGATGTTAAAGATTTAAATGTTCGTGAATGGGAATGTCCGAAGTGTCATTCGATTCACGATAGAGATATAAATGCTAGTAAGAACATTTTGCAACAAGGTTTACAACTACAATTGGCTAGTAGATAGTTTCTATACCGTAGGGCGTACGGAAATTTAAGCCTTTGGAGAACTTGTAAGACCAGTTTACACTTAATCCTTGAGATTAACTGTAAAAAGGCTAGGTTCTATGAATAAGGAATCCACATGGGCTTGTCCCGTGGAGCGTCAAAGGAACTACATGATATTTCTAGTAGGTATTAATACCGGTTTGAGAATTGGAGATCTTTTGAAACTTAAAGTAGAAGATGTAAGAAATAGAAAACATATTTATATTAAAGAACAAAAAACATCAAAGGTTAAACGGTTTTTAATAAATATAGCTCTCCGCAAAGAACTTGATAAATATATGAAAGATATGACTAAAGATGAACACCTATTTCAGAGCAGAATTGGTACTAACAAGCCGTTATCAAGGTTTCAAGCTTATCGGATAATGAGTTCAGTTGGTGAAGAAGTTGGTTTAGAGAGGATAGCTTGTAATTCAACCAGGAAAACTTTTGGGTATCATCATTATAAGAAATATAAAGATATCGCTTTGCTGCAAAAACTTTATAATCATTCCAAACCATCTATAACCTTAGATTATATTGGTATCACCCAAGATATGATTGATGATTCTATAGAAAAATTTTATTTATAAATTATTTATTTAGCACAAAATTAGAAGGAGCAAGTTTATGGATGAAAAAATCACAGATGTTCTAGCAATACTTGATAGAGAAGATAGTCCATCTCAAAGAGAAATAGCTAAGCAGACTGGATTTTCAGTTGGTTTGGTTAATACTTTAATTAAAAAATGTGCTAAAAAAGGTTTAGTTAAGATTGAGCGTTTGAATTCCAGGAATATAAAATATATATTGACTCCTGAAGGAATTAAAGAAAAGACCCAAAAGACTATTGATTACATAAAGAGGTCATATCAAGCTATTCAACAGTTGCAAAATAGAGTTAGTGAATTAGCTTTGAAACATAGTTCTGAAGGTAAGCATATATACATTTATAAAGAAGATGATGAAATTTTTGACTTGGTGACTGACACTTTGGATGGATTAGATATTGGCTATAACATAATAAATAATGAAAACAATCTAAAAGAAATTAATAATAAGAATATTATAGTTTATTATTGGAATACTGAATTGAGAAACGAAAAAATTGAATTAACAAATATTTTTAATAGAAACGATATATTGTAAAAAGATAACTATGACATCAGAAGTCATAAATTTTAAAATAGGATGTGCTATAAATGATAGAAAATTCAACACTTAGAAACCCTGAATTAGCAGAAGAGGGCTGGCGCAAGATCCAGTGGGTAGCAGACAAGATGGATATTTTAAATGAAATCTTAAAAGAACATCAAGAATCACAGCCGCTGGCAGGTAAAAAGGTGGCAATCTGCCTTCATTTAGAGGCGAAAACAGCATATATGGCCTATGTGATCAGTAAGCTGGGAGCAGATGTTGCTATTGCCGGCAGTAATCCACTTTCTACTCAGGATGATGTGGCAGCAGGACTGGCAGCTCACGGAGTTATGGTTCACAGCTGGTATGGTTCAACACCGGAGGAATATAAGGAGCATTTAAATAAGGTTTTAAATATTGAGCCTGATCTAATTATAGATGATGGTGGAGATATGGTTGAGACTCTACATAAAGAGAGAAAAGATCTTTTAGAAAATATCATCGGAGGGGCAGAAGAAACAACAACTGGAATTCACCGTCTGGAAGCAATGGAAGGTGATGGAACCCTATCATTCCCCATGATGGCAGTTAATGATGCTAAATGTAAGTCACTTTTTGATAACCGTTATGGTACCGGTCAGTCTGTCTGGGATGGAATTATGAGAACAACCAATCTGGTAGTTGCCGGTAAAACTGCAGTTGTGGCAGGATATGGCTGGTGTGGTAAAGGTGTGGCCATGAGAGCAAAGGGCCTCGGCGCCAGAGTAATAGTAACTGAAATTGATCCAATCAAAGCCAGTGAAGCCTGGATGGATGGTTTTGAAGTGATGACGATGCAGGAAGCAGTCCAAAAAGGTGACTTTTTTATTACGGTTACTGGCTGTAAGGATGTAATTGAAGAAGAAGACTTAAAGGTCATGAAAGATGGAGCTATTTTAGCCAATGCAGGCCACTTTGATGTAGAGGTATCCAAACCTGCCTTAAATAAGCTGGCTGAAGATGTTACAGAGGCCAGAGAAAACATCAGAAAGTTTGAAATGGAAGATGGCCGTAAAATTTATCTTCTAGCAGATGGAAGGCTTGTTAATCTGGCAGCAGGAGATGGACATCCAGCAGAAATAATGGATATGACTTTTGCCCTGCAGTTATCATCTTTATTATATCTTAATGAAAATCAGGAATTGGATAATCAAGTATATAATATACCTGATGATATTGACAATATGGTAGCGGAATATAAACTTAAATCTTTAGGACTAGAAATTGATCAACTGACAGCAGAACAGGAAGATTATATTAACAGCTGGGAGAATTGAAAATAAATATAAAAGATAGAATATAAAAGTATTAATCTATCGATAAATATCAAAGGAGAGAATTGAATGTCTAGAAAAAGATTAGTAACATCAGAATCAGTAACAGAAGGACATCCTGATAAAGTATGTGATCAGATATCAGATGCAATATTAGATGCAATTATGGAAAAAGATCCAATGGGAAGAGTAGCCTGTGAAACTTTAATTTCTACAGGTTATGTAATGGTAACAGGAGAGATAACTACAGAGGCCTATGTAGATATACCCTCTATTGTGAGAGATACAATTAAAGAAATTGGGTATAATGATGCGAAAAGTGGTATGGATTACAGTACCTGTGCTGTAATGACTACTATAGATGAACAATCACCAGATATTGCAGCAGGAGTTAATGAAGCTTTAGAAATAAGAGATAAAGGGATGGAAGAGGAAGTTCTTGGTGCAGGAGATCAGGGGTTAATGTACGGTTATGCCACTAATGAAACTGAAGAGCTAATGCCTTTGCCAATTTTTCTTGCTCATCAACTTACTTACAATTTAACTAAATTAAGAAAAGATAAAGTTTTAGAATATTTAAGGCCTGATGGTAAAAGTCAGGTAACTGTAGAATATATAGATGATAAGCCAAATAGAATAGATACAGTTTTAGTTTCTACACAGCATACGGAAGATGTTAGTCAGGAAACTATTAAAGAGGATTTAACAGAAAAATTGATTAAAAAAGTAATTCCAGAAGAATATATAGATGAAGATACTAAAATTTTAATTAATCCTTCTGGCCGATTTGTTTTAGGTGGTCCTCATGCTGATGCTGGTTTAACCGGGAGAAAAATTATTGTTGATACTTATGGTGGGCCGGGTAGACATGGTGGAGGAGCTTTCTCTGGTAAAGACTGTACTAAAGTAGATAGATCCGGTTCTTATGCGGCTCGTTATGTTGCTAAAAATATTGTTGCTGCAGAGTTAGCTGATAAATGTGAAGTGCAGATCTCTTATGCTATTGGAGTTGCTAATCCAGTAAGTATTAGTGTTGATACTTTTGGAACAAATAAAATTGAGGAAGTAAAGATAGAAGAATTAATTAAGGAAAACTTTGATTTAAGACCAGGAAAAATAATAGAAAATTTTGATTTAAGAAGACCAATTTATAACCAAACAGCAGCTTATGGTCATTTTGGTAGGAAAGATGTTGATTTACCATGGGAACAGATTAATAAGATAGATTTATTAAAACAAACTAAATAATTTAATTGAAAGGTTTTCTATATGAAAAAAAAATTTAAAGAAAAAATAAGGAATTTGGTTAATCCAGGTAAAAATCTTTCAGATAAAGTAGCTAAAGGTGCGTTTTGGATTTTTTTATTGAGAATTTTCACTAGAAGTTTTAGTCTCCTTAAATCTTTGATTTTAGCAAGGTTACTATCTCCAAAAGATTTTGGTTTATTTGGAATTGCACTGCTAACTTTTTCTATATTAGAAAATTTATCTAACACTGGTTTCAATAATGCTTTGATTCAAAAAAAAGGCGGAATAAAAAATTATCTTGATTCTGCATGGACAGTACAGATTTTAAGAGAAACTGTCATTGCTAATGTAATATTTTGGTTTTCCCCATATATATCTATTTTTTTTAATGAACCAGGTGCAACAAATATTCTGAGGGCTTTAGCTTTAGGGATATTAATTAAAGGATTCGTTAATATTGGAGTAATTAACTTCCAAAAAGATTTAGAATTTAATAAGAATTTTATATATGAATTGAGTGCAGTATTTACAGATGTAATTTTTTCAATAAGTATGGCTTTAATATTAAAAAATGTTTGGGCATTAGTGATAGGTTATATATTAGGTAATGTTGTGAGAGTAGTAGTTTCATTTATAATTAGTGAAACCACTCCAAAAATCAGTTTTGACATTCAAAAAGTATCAGAATTGTTTTCGTTTGGTAAATGGATTTTAGCTAGTAATGTATTAGTATATATTTTAACACAAGGAGATGATATATTAGTTGGGAGACTTTTAGGGGCTACTTCTTTAGGTGTTTATCAAATGGCATATAAATTTTCTAATTTACCAGCAACAGAATGGTCTCATTTAGTGGCGAAATTAACTTATCCTGCATATTCTAAATTACAAAATAATGTAAAAAAAATGAAAAAAGTTTATATGTATAGTTTGAAAATGACGGCATTTTTAAGTTTTCCTGTTTCAGGAGCGATATTTATTTTTGCAGATCCATTTACTAAGTTAATATTGGGTGAAAAATGGCTTTCTATAATACCTATAATGAAGATTTTATCCGTGTATGGTTTACTTAGATCTATTGGAGCTACAACGGGAGTTATTTTTATGGCTTTAGGAAAACCGGAGATTCGTACTAGGTTTCAATTATTTCAGGTATTTATTTTTGGCATTTTGATTTATCCTGGAATAGAAAAATTTGGTTTGCATGGAGCATCTTATATTGTAACGTTTTATTCTATATTTAACTACTTCATGGTATATTTAATTTATAGAATCTTAAATTTAGATATAAAGGAAGTTTTAAAAGCGAATATTATTCCCTTGAGTTTTACTATTATAACAATGTTAACTATTAATTTTTTAAAAATTAATTATTTTAACATGACATCATATTTTAATTTTATTTTTTTAATTCTTATTAGTATTACCATTTATGTTTCTTTAGTCGTAATATTTGATAAAAAATTAAATTACAATATAAAGTCTCTTATTATTAATCAATTAAAAAAATTATAAGTGAGGTAAGAAATTTGGAAAATGTGAATTGTAACTTATGTGGTGAAAATGATTATAAAATTTTTAAGGTCTTTAGTGACAATTACAAATTAGTAAAATGCAATAACTGTGGGTTAGTTTATTTAAATCCCCGTCCTAAAGAAGAAGAAATGTCTGAAGAATATAATGAAAATTATCATGTTGATAAGATTTTGCAATCTTTACCTTCTGGAGAAAAAGAGATTAATAATGAGATAAATAAAAATTTAGGTAGAATTAATGAGATTAATAAATTAAAAGAAAATATAAATAATAGAAAGGTTTTAGATATTGGTTGTGGAGCAGGATTTTTTCTAGCTGGTATGAAAAGAAGCGGTTGGACAGTTAGAGGTATAGAAATATCAGATTGGGCTAAAAATTATGCAGAAGAAGTTTTAAAATTAGATGTAGAATATTCGTCGGTTGAAGAAGCTGATTATAAAGAAGAATTTGATGTAATCACTATGTTTCATGTGCTTGAGCATTTGCCTGATCCTAGTGACTCTTTATTAAAAATTAGTAAATTTCTAAAAAAAGATGGTCTCTTATTTATAAAAGGTCCTAATTTTGGTAGTTTTGATAGAATGTGGCATGGGAAAAAATGGAAGGGATATTCGGATAAAACACATTTATATTATTTCAATATAGAAAGTTATAAAAATATATTAATAAAAAATAATTTCTCAATAAGTGAAGTTAAGCCCCAAAACTGGAATCCTTTTTTTCATATTTTAGAAACTTTTTCTGGCGATGGTTTGAAAGCTGATCACCCTTCTGGATTTGTACAAAATAGATATCAAAAATTAATTAATAACCCTATTATAAAAGTATTAAATAAAATGCTTTTAATTTTTCCTTATATTTTTAATATTAAAGGTAGAGATGTAACAATTATAGCAAAAAAGAGGTCTTAATTTTATGAGAATGTTAATGATGTTAAAATATGATAAAGATCAAGCTAGTTCAAGAGTGAGAGGTTTTTATGTAGCCGAAGAATTGAAAAAAAGAAATATTTCTTATAAAATAATTTTCGGTTATAAATTAGTTTCTATTTTAAAGTTTTTATTAAGTTTTTGGTTTTATAATGTGGTTTATTTTCAAAAAAGATATTCTAGAAAAGATTTGCTTCTTATAAAAATTTCTAGATTATTTGGTAAAAGAGTAATTTTTGATTTAGATGATTCTCCATATGGAGTTAAAAAAAATACAGCAATTAAAAGTTTAATAATTGAAATTATTGAACAGGCTTCTTTTGTTACGGTTGGTAGTAAAAAATTATATAAGTTTGCTAAAAAGTACAATGAAAAAACATTTATTTTACACACACCAATAAAATTAAAATATTATAAAATAGAAGAGTTCGAAAAAGTTGAGAATTCAGATTTTATTACTGTTGGATGGATAGGAAATGGTAAAAATTATAAATATGATTTGAATATGCTAATAGAGCCTCTTAAGGAACTTAGTAAAAATTATAAATTGAAAATAATTATTATAGGAGCCTTAAAAGAAAAAGAAATTTATGATAGTTTTTCTGAATTGACTTCTAATCAAAATATTGAGTTAATAATAATTGATGAATTATGTTGGAAGGATCCTAAAGCAGTTCCAAAAGCAATTAATAAATTTGATATAGGAATATATCCATTGTTAGATAAAAGCTATAATCAATATAAGTGTGGATTTAAGGCTCTAGAATATATGGCTTTAGGAGTTCCTGTAGTCGCAAGCCCAGTCTCTGAGACATTAAATATAATTGAGGATGGCAAAGATGGATTATTTGCTAATAATACTAAAGAGTGGATTAATAAACTAGAGCATTTAATTAAAGACAAAGAATTTAGAAAAAAAATCGGAGAAAACGGAAGAAAGAAAGTTGAAAATTTATACACAACAAAAAAATTTGTTGATTATCTAGAAGAGATTTTAAGTTAATTAAAAAATTCGAGGTGAAAAAAATAATTGAAATCATTAGTTACAGGAGCAGCAGGGTTTATTGGGTCAACTTTAACAGAAAAGCTACTTAAAAAAGGACATGAAGTAATAGGTGTTGATTGTTTTATAGATTATTATGATCGTTCTCTAAAAGAAAATAATATGAGTTCATTTATTAATCATGAAAACTTCACTTTAATTGAAGAGAATATAAATAAACTTGATTTAAAATCTTTATTAAATGGTATAGATTATATATTTCATCAGGCAGCTCAGGCTGGTGTTAGATCAAGTTGGGGCAAAGAGTTTGAAATTTATACCCATAATAATATAATGGGTACTCAAAGATTATTAGAAGCAGCTAAGGAAAGTAATATTGAAAAGTTTGTATATGCTTCTTCATCTTCTGTTTATGGTGATACTGACAAATTGCCAATGCAGGAGACGAATAGATTGCAGCCTGTATCTCCTTATGGAGTTTCTAAATTAGCAGGAGAAAACTTATGCTATCTATATTATAAAAATTTTAATGTACCAACAATCTCTTTAAGATACTTTACAGTCTTTGGAGAAAGACAGAGACCAGATATGGCTTTTCATATTTTTATAAAAGCTATTTTGAAGGAGAAAAAATTAACTATTTTTGGTGATGGTAAACAGTCAAGAAATTTTACTTATGTTAAGGATATAGTTAAGGCAAATATCTTAGCAGCAGAGAGTGATGTTGTAGGAGAAATATTTAATATTGGTGGAGATGGTAAAAGAGTGGTTTTAAATGATGCAATAGATTTAATGGAAGAAATCATAGGTAAAAAGGCTAATAGAGAGTATCAAAAAGTTGTTAAAGGTGATGTAAAACATACATCTGCTGATACAACTAAAGCTAAAAAAATGCTTGGATATGCTCCTGAAGTTGATTTTGAGGAAGGCTTGATAAGAGAAATTGAATTTTTGAAGAAATTATATTCAACAAATAAAAATTAAATAAGAGGTTTTAAAATGTTAAAAAACAAAACAGTTATTTACACAGCTATTTCAGCTGGCTATGATGATTTAGTAGATCCAAAATATATTTCTCCAAATTGTGATTATATTTGTTTTACAGATGATATGAATTTGAAGTCTGATATATGGAATATTAAAAAATTTCCGAACGCAAAATTGGATTCAACTTTAAAAAATCGTTTTGTCAAAATACTTCCTCATTTAATATTTCCAAATTATAAATTTAGTTTATATATTGACGGAAATATTGATATTATAGGAGATGTTGAATTATTAGTTGAAAAATATATAGTTGAGAGTAATTATAAAATAGCTATACCAAAACATCCTGAACGCAACTGCTTATATCAGGAAGCAAAAGCTTGTATAGATATGGGGAAAGATAAACCGGATATTATTGATAATCAAATCAAAAAATATAGAGAAGAAGGATTTCCTAAAAATATTGGTTTAACGGAAAATAATATTATTTTTCGGGAGCATAATAATAAAGAAGTTAAAGAATTTATGGACAGATGGTGGAAAGAATATAATAAATTTAGTAAAAGAGATCAATTAAGTTTTCGTTACATTTCATGGAAATATAACTATGATTATAATGCTATAGATATTAATTCAAGAGAAACAAATTCTTTTTTTAAAATAAGAAAGCATAAGTTAAAAGGAATAAGAAGGATATGGCAGCTTATTAGAATAAAAAGGGATAAAAATGTTTTCAATAAAACTTTATATAATACAGTAAAATATTTAAAAGAGATAATTAATAATTTTAGATGAGGTGAATATTATGTCAACAAATACTAAAGGAATAATACTAGCGGGGGGATCAGGAACAAGATTATATCCTCTAACTCTAGTAACAAGCAAACAATTATTACCTGTTTATGACAAACCAATGATATATTATCCGCTATCAATTTTAATGTTAGCTGGAATTCAAGAAATATTGATTATTTCAACTCCAGATGATTTGCCACGTTTTGAAGAATTGTTGGGAGATGGAAGTCAATTTGGTATAGAATTAAATTATGAAGCTCAACCTTCTCCAGATGGGCTTGCTCAAGCTTTTATAATCGGCGAAGAATTCATTGGTGATGATAATGTAGCTATGATTTTAGGAGATAATATTTTCTATGGTAATCATTTAACTTCTTTACTTAAAGAAGCAGTTAAAAATGAAGATAGAGCAACAGTTTTTGGCTATTATGTAGATGATCCAGAACGCTTTGGTATAGTTGACTTTGATGAAGAAGGTCAGGTTACTTCAATAGAAGAAAAACCTGATAATCCTAAGTCAAATTATGCAGTTACTGGACTATATTTTTATGATAACAGAGTTGTTGATTATGCTAAAAATTTAGAACCAAGTGATCGGGGAGAATTAGAAATAACTGATTTAAATAAAATATATTTGGAAGAAGGAAAACTTGATGTTCAGTTGTTGGGTAGAGGTTTTGCCTGGTTAGATACGGGTAAAATGGATACTCTTTTAGAAGCAGCAGAATTTGTAAGAACAATTGAACACCGTCAAGGAATTAAAATTTCTGCTTTAGAAGAAATAGCCTATCGTAATAAATGGATAGATAAAGTAACTTTATTAGAATCAGCTGAAAAATATGGTAATTCTCCTTATGGACAGTTTCTTAAAAAAGTAGCTGAGGGTAAAATAAGATATTAATTAGAGGTGTAGTATGGAAGTAGTAAAAACTAAAATTAAAGATTTATACATAATTGAAACAAAAGTCTTTGAAGATAATAGAGGGTGGTTTACAGAAAGTTATTCAGCTAAAAAGTTTAAGAATAATGGTTTTGATTTAGAATTTATTCAGGATAATCATTCTTTATCAAAAGAAAAAGGTGTATTAAGAGGACTTCATTTTCAGCTTGCTCCCAAAGCACAGACTAAATTAGTTAGGTGTACCAGAGGAATTATTTATGATGTAGCAGTAGATTTAAGAGAAGGTTCACCCACATATAAAAAATGGTTTGGCTTAGAATTAAGTACTGAGAATAAAAGACAATTTTTAATACCTAAGGGTTTTGCCCATGGATTTTTAACTTTAAGCAATAATGCCGAAGTGCAGTATAAGGTTGATGAATATTATGCACCTGAATATGATAGAAGTATTAGATTTGATGATCCTGAAATTAATGTTGACTGGGGAATTGAAAATCCTATTCTGTCGGAAAAGGACAAGAAAGCACCTTTATTAAATGATAGTAACTGTAACTTCAAATACTAAATTAAGTGAGGTTTAAATAGAATGAATATTTTAGTAACTGGTGGAGCCGGTTTTATCGGCAGCAACTTTATATTTTATATGTTAGACCAACATTCTGAACATAAAATTATCTGTCTTGATGCTTTAACTTATGCAGGAAACCTGAAAACTTTAGAACCAATAATGGACAACAATAACTTTAAATTTGTAAAAGGTGACATTAGAAATAGAGACTTTATTTTTGATCTTTTTGCAGAAGAAAATTTTGATATGGTAGTTAACTTTGCTGCTGAGTCTCATGTTGATCGTTCTATAGAAGATCCCGGCGTCTTTTTAGAAACCAACATTATGGGGACTCAGGTTTTAATGGATGGCTGCAGAGAATATGGAATTAAAAGATTTCATCAGGTATCAACAGATGAAGTTTATGGTGATTTGCCTTTAGATAAACCAGAATTAATGTTTACTGAAGATACACCAATTAAAACATCTTCACCTTACTCAGCTTCAAAAGCTTCAGCTGATTTACTAGTAGAAGCCTATCATAGAACCTTTGGTCTGCCGGTTACTATTTCAAGATGTTCTAATAATTATGGTTCCTATCAGTTTCCAGAGAAATTAATACCGTTAATGATTTCAAAGGCTTTGGCAGAAGAAGAACTACCTGTTTACGGTAAAGGTGAAAATGTCAGAGACTGGTTATATGTTAAAGATCACTGTAGGGCTATTGATTTAATTTTGCATAAAGGTAAAGAAGGTGAAGTCTATAATATAGGTGGTCATAATGAGAGAAGTAATTTAGAAGTAGTTAAAACTATTCTAGATGAACTTGATAAACCTGAATCTTTAATTACTTTTGTTGAAGATAGAGCTGGTCACGATTTAAGATATGCTATTGATCCTGCTAAAATAAGTAATGAACTTGGATGGGAACCCACTATTTTATTTGATGAAGGTATTAAAAAGACAATTAAATGGTATCTTGATAATAAAGAATGGTGGAAGAATATCATTAGTGGTGATTATAAGGACTACTATGAAAGAATGCATAAAGATAAGCAGGTGAATAACTAATGAAAATTTTAGTTACTGGTGCTGATGGACAGCTTGGTTATGATGTTGTTAAAAAACTAAAGGAATTTAATATAGAGCATATTGGTGTGGATAAAGAAGATTTTGATTTAACAAATGAAAAAGAAACGAAAAATTTCATATTAAATTACCAACCTGATGTTATTGTTCACTGTGCGGCTTATACTGATGTTGACAAGGCGGAGGTAGAAAGAGAGTTGTGTTACAAAGTAAATGTTGAAGGCACAAAATATGTAGCTGAATCAGCTAAAGAATTAAAGGCTAAAATGCTTTATATAAGTACTGATTATGTTTTTGATGGTCAGGGGGAAGAACCTTTTGAAGTAACTGATCAGCCTAACCCTATTAATTATTATGGGGAAACCAAATTTCAGGGGGAACAGGAAGTACAGAATTTATTAAACAAATATTTTATTGTTAGAACCTCCTGGGTTTTTGGTAAACATGGAGATAATTTTGTTAAAACTATGCTTGAACTAGGTAAAGAAAGAGATGAAATTTCAGTTGTTGCTGATCAATATGGCTCACCTACTTATACAGGGGATTTAGCAGAACTTATTTTAGAAATGATAAAAACCTCTAAATATGGTATTTATCATGCAACTAATATTGGGTTTTGTAGTTGGTATGAGTTTGCTAAAGAAATATTTAAAGTTGCAAATATTGATATTAAGGTTAATCCAGTTATTAGTGATGAGTTTGATACTGATGCTAAGAGACCAAAGAATTCTCGGTTATCAAAGCAAAGATTAAGTGATAGTTGTTTTGGATTATTAAATAAATATAATAATTCACTGGGTCAATTTTTGGAGGAACTAAAGTAATGGACAAAGTGGGAATAGTAGTACTAAATTATTTAAATTATAAAGATACAATTGAGTGTGTAGAATCATTACTGGATTTAAATTATAATAATTATGAGATAGTAATCGTTGATAATGGATCTGATAATGATTCTTATGAGATTTTAAAAAATAGATTTCAGTATAATCCAAAGGTTTATTTATTGAATACTGGTAAAAATCTTGGGTATGCTAAAGGTAATAATTTTGGGATTGACTTTTGCAGAAAAAAATTAACCACAGAACATGTAATGATTATTAATAATGATACTATTGCGGAAGATAAAAATATCTTAAATATTTTAATAGATCATAGAGATAAAGGTATTATTTTAGGGCCTAAAATTATTAATTTAGATAACCAAAATCAAAACCCGCTAATTGCCTTTCCGCAGAAAACTATTTTAGTTCGTATTATCAGATTAATGTCAGAGAGATTTTTGAATTTTTTAGTTAGTTTAAAGCATTCTATATTCGATAAATCAAATTTAAATAATTCAAGTAAAGCAGAAAATATAAATTGTTTTGATAAAGATAAATTATTTCTACATGGCTCATGTTTGTTTTTTACTAATGAATATTTTAAGTATTATAATGGTTTTTTTTCAAAAACATTTTTATATTTTGAAGAAGATATATTGTATTTATTAGTTAAAAAAATTAATAAAAACTTAGCTTATATTAGTGATACTTCAATTTTACACAAAGAAGACAAATCGACTGAACTATCATTTGGGAATAAAGAAATAGTCAAAAAGAAATATAGTGATCAAAGCTTTAAATGGTACTTATTAATATACTTTTTGCCATATCCTTTAATTAAAAAGTTTTTTTCAATCTGAATTTTGGCTTATTATTAATTTATGTTTCTGAATAAAATAAAGGGTATGGTAAAAGATATTGTAATGACCCCTAAGAATATTGGACAGATACCAATTAAACATTTTATAATAATTACAGGGGGTAAAAGCAAATGTCTAAATCTTAGGCTCCTGAAGAAAACGGTTATATTGAAAGCTTTCACTGGACATTAAAATGAGCTGAAGTGTATCAAAAATATTATCTTAGTATAACTCACTCCAGGAATTATATTGCTAAATTTATTGATAAATATAATAACAGAAGGTCACATTCATCTGTTGGTAAAACACCACCAGCAGTTTACCATAAAAATATTCTGAACAGCTTAGTTTTAAGAACTAAATTTGCAGCATAAATAGTTAATTTACTGAGAAACTGGGTTTAGCTAATGTAAATGGTTCTTTAACAAATATTATGAAATCTAAATAGCATCCATTGAATCATGTTAGTTCTTTAATTTTTTGAATTGCTCTTAAATACTTAGTAATGATAAATATACTCGGCGTTTTAAGTTTTCAACTTTGGGAACACCGTAGCCAATTCTTTTGATTAATTTGATTTTGTTGTTTAATCCTTCAGCAAATCCGTTAGTTATTCTAGTTTTAAAATAGTTAATAATGTGTTGTTCCCAGCGTTTTACTGTTCCTTTAGCTCTATAGAAAAAATTTAATTTGGACTGACTGACATTTTCATACTAGTGATTTAAAGCTTGAATAGATTTTTTAACATCAGGTATCTGGAGTAAGTCTCTAAATTCTTCTTTTAGCTCCCATGCTTTTTCTAAAGCAGAAGATAGTTTAAAGATCTCTATCAGCCGCTGGTGTCCGTCATCATCAAGTTTTTCACCAGCCATTAAAAGAGTGAGCCTTGATTTGTAGAATTTCTTTCTATTTGACGTAGTCTGTTTGTTTTGTTCCTTGATTCTGAGCTTATCTAGAGCTTTATTGATGGCTGTGACCAGGTGAAACTTATCAACCACTATCTTAGCATTAGGAAAGACAGTTTCTGCTACAGCCTTATAGGAACTCCACATATCCATTGAGAAGTATTTGATCTTTTCTCTAAGCTTCTTAGGCCAGCTATTAAGGTATTCGATAAGTTCCTTCTTTTCACGAGAAGAAAGGACTTCAATCAACTTTCCGTTAATTGGATCAGTTAGAGCAACTGCGTATTTATGTTTTTTCTTGATTGCAAATTCATCAATACTGATAGCTTCAACTTTATCTAAAGTTTTTAGCTGAGCTTTTTCTATCATAGTATCTATTTGAGTATTCACTGATTTTTTAATACTGGTATAGCTTAGGTCATTTTCTCTTGCTACTCTTGAATAATCACGGCCATCAGTCTGTTTTAAAAGATAGAATTTAAAACGCTTAGTTTTTCTGGAATAACCAGGTATACTCTTAAGATTTTTAGATATTGCTCTTTTGTCACAATGCTTGCAGCTATAGCGTTTTTTAACTATTTTAATAACAACTTTTTTATCTCTAAAAGGAACATCTTGAATACTTTGAGGACGCCTATCATGAATATTATCTGCCTTTTTGCCACAAATAGGACACTTAGCATGATCTGTTTTGTAATCAACGATAAAAGTTAAATATTTTTCTGTTTGGATTAATTCTGTTGCCACAAGGTCTGGTAAATCTAATAAATCTGTGATAAGATTATTACGCATTTTCTTTACTCCTTCATTGAATTTTTGGTGTGCAAACTAATTAATTCAACAGAGTCAGGCAAATGCCTTTTTTATTTAGTTTTTTTTAGATTTACAGTTTATTCTTCACAACATTAATTATACAACCATGTAAATTAATAAAAATTAATAAAAAAGGTTAATAGTCTGCTTAAATTTGAGGAAGGTGTGAAAATTTTTAATGATTAAGTTATCAATAATTATACCGCATTACAATTCGCCAAATCTATTAGAAAAACTTTTGAATTCTATACCGAATAAAAATGAGATTGAAGTAATCGTGATCGATGATAGAAGTGATAATAAACTAAAAAAACTTAATTATATAATTAATAATTATCCATCTTCTAATGTTAATTTTTTAGAAAATTATAAAAAGAATAAAGGTGCAGGAGCTTGTAGAAACATAGGAATTGAAAAAGCAAAGGGAGACTGGATTTTATTTGCAGATGCAGATGATTATTTTATTGATGGATTTTATAATAAAGTTCGAGGATATTTCAATTCTGATTATGAAGTTATTTTTTTTACTCCTACTAGCATATACATTGATTCAGGAAAAGAAGCAGAACGTCACGAAAATTTTGTAAAAGTATTATATAAATATTTAGAAACTAAAAGCAAGAAAAATGAGTTATATTTAAGGTATAATATCGCTAATCCTATATCTAAACTTATAAAAAAAGATTTTATTAAGAAAAATAATTTGAAGTTTGATGAAGTTATCGCTTCTAATGATGTAATGTTTTCGACAAAAGTTGGTTATTATATGAATGAATTTACAGTTAATACTGAGGTGATTTATTGCATTACTCGTAATAAAGGAAGTTTAACTGTAACAAGAAATGAGGAGGTTTTTGATTCAAGATTATCTGTTTATATAAGTAAAATTAAATTTTTGCGAGATAGATTGTCCATAGAAGACTTAGACTATTTTACTTTAACTGGACAGGGATTTATATTTAATTCTATAAAGTATAAATTTGGGTTTAAAAAAATTATTAATGTGATCAAAAAGTTGAGAAAGAATAATATTCCTTTATTTGATAAAAAAGTTTTCAATCCAATTTATCTTTTTGGGAAATTACGTAATCATTATTTAATAGAGAAAAATAGCAAAAAATATATTTCCAAATAATTCTTAGGAGCATATTATGATATTTTATTTAATGTTTTTTTTATTAATGATTTTATTTTCAGTCGACTATCCTTTAAAATTTAAAATTAATCATTTTAATAGTGAGTTAAACATTAATTATAATCCTTTTCTTTTTTCATTTTTATTTATATCTTTAGTTTTGGGACTTAGATATGATGTGGGAACAGATTATATGAGTTATGTAAGATATTTTGAAAGATATTTTACTGGAATAAATCCTCCAGATGTGGAATCTGGTTTTGAATTAATTAATAGAATAGCTATTTTTCTGGGGGCGGATTTTTGGTTAGTTTTTTTGATTTCAGCTTTATTGATTAATTTTTTTGTTTTAAAAACTTTTAAAGAGAATAGTGAAAATTATGTATTGTCAGTTATAATTTTGTTTGGAATTGGTTTTATTTTCTTTCAAACTAACGGTATTAGGCAGGCAATTGCTATAGCTTTTACGCTTTATGGTTCTAAATATATTGTTTCTAGAAATTTAAAAAGCTATATTATATTTTGTGTGTTAGGTATGATGTTTCATTTAACTGCTTTTATTATGATTCCAATGTATTGGATAGTAAATATTAAATATAAAAAATCAATTTTGTTATTAGGCTTATTAATTTCTTTATTTTTATTTCTTCAGCCAAATATATTAAGCATTATTGTTAATAAATTTTTAAATATATTAACTATTCCAAAGTATCACCATTATATAAAAATGTCATTTGAAAAGACTGGCGCGGTGAACACTGGATATCGTGTTATGTTAGAAGGGGTCTTTGCTTTTATAGTTGTTTTATTAACACCAAAAAAAATATATAAACACATAAAGGGAAAGATTTATTTCAATTTTTTTGTGCTTTCATATATGTCTAATATGTTTTTTGGTAGATTTTATGCAGTAAGTAGAATAACTTTATATTTTTCAATCTTTCAATCTTTATTTATTCCCTATTTCATTTATAATATTCCTATAAATAAGAAAAGCAGAGTACTGCTCATTATACTAACTATAATATATTTTAGTTTTTGGACTTATTGGACAATTAAAGGAAATTCCCAGATTATACCTTATCAATTTGTATTTTTGAGATAAAATTTGTATTTTTATAATTATAAATTTCTGGATATAGAATTATGGTAACCTGAATTAAATTGCATAAAAATAACTTCAAGACTAAATTTTAAAAAGGATACTTTCCAGAAAAGCAAAAATTTTATAGTGAAATCTGTTTGTTTTATATTAGGCTGAAAATTGAAATGGGTCGAGCATAATTAAAAAAGTTAAATAGAAAGGATTTTATATATGAATTTATATCAAAAAATTAAAAACAAAAAAGAAAAAATATCAGTAGTAGGACTTGGTTATGTAGGAATGCCTTTAGCTATTGCTTTTGCTAAAAAAGCTGAAGTTATTGGTGTTGACAAAAACAGCTGGAAAATCGAGCAATATCATAAAGAGAACGATGTAACAAATGAAGTAGGTAATCAGGCTTTAAAAAATACAACAGCTTATTTTACAGATGATATAACAGCAATTAAAGATGCTAAATTTCATATTATTGCAGTGCCTACTCCTATAAATGGTGATAAATCTCCTAATTTAGATCCTGTTATTGGTGCTAGTAGAGATGTCGGCAAAAATTTAATAAAAGGTTCTATTGTAGTTTATGAATCTACAGTTTATCCAGGTGTAACTGAGGATATATGTATTCCAATTTTAGAAAAAGAATCTGGATTAAAGAGTGGAAAAGATTTTAAAGTTGGATATTCTCCAGAGAGAATTAATCCTGGTGATAAAGTACATAGATTAGAAACAATAGTTAAAATCGTTTCTGGGATGGATGATGAATCCTTAGATATAATAGCTAAGGTATATGGGATGATAATAGAAGCTGGTGTACATAGAGCAGAAAGCATAAAAGTTGCGGAGGCTGCTAAAGTAATTGAAAATTCTCAAAGAGATATTAATATAGCTTTTATGAATGAATTAGCTATTGTATTTGATAAGATGGGAATTAACACAGATCATGTTCTTAAAGCTGCAGGAACAAAGTGGAACTTTTTAAACTTCACTCCTGGATTAGTGGGTGGACACTGTATTGGTGTTGATCCAAATTACTTTATTTATAGAGCTGAACAGTTAGGTTATCATTCACAAATAATTTTATCTGGAAGAAAAATTAATGAACAGATGGCTGCTTTTGTGGCAGAAAACACAGTTAAAAAGTTGATTAAAGCTGATAAAAAAGTCAAAGGTTCTAAAGTAGGTATAATGGGGGTAACATTTAAAGAAAATTGTCCTGATGTTAGAAATTCTAAAGTTTTAGAATTAATTGAAGAATTGGATGAATATGAGATTGAAACTGTTATTTATGATCCAGTTGCTGATCAGGATGAACTTAAACATGAAAGTGAAGTTGACCTTTCTGATAAAGGAGACTTAATTGATTTAGATGCAGTTATTTTTGCTGTAGCACATAATGAATTTAAAGACTTTACTATTGAAGAAATTGATAAATTATTTTTAGATGAAAAGATAATGATAGATGTTAAAACTATGTTTGAAGAAGAAGAAATGAAAAGAAAAGGTTATACTTACTGGAATTTATAAGGGAATGTTTATATGAATTTATTACAGATCAATTCTTATACAATATCTTCGGAGTTATATAAAAATCTTTATAAGAAATTAGATGGTAAAAAAATAAACCAATGTATTTTTGTGCCTGTCCAAAATGAATCAGATAAAGGTAATAATTATATTGAATTAAAAAATGGAAATTTTATTTATAAAAAAACTTTTAATACTTTAGATAGAGTTTTATATTTTACTAAAATAAATAAGAGTTATAAAGCATTAAAAAATAATACTGATGTTAGTAGATTCGATCTTTCTCATGCTCATTCTTTGTTTGTCAATGGTGGAATAGCGAATGAGTTATATAAAGAATATAATATCAATTTTATTACTGCTGTAAGAAATACTGACTTAAATTTATTTTTTGGTAAGATGATTCATTTAAGAAAAAAAGGAGTAGAGATCTTAAAAAATTCTTCAAAGATAATTTTTATTTCTCCTGCTTATAAGAAAAGATTAATAAATGATTACATACCCAAGGAACTGAAATCTGAAATAGAAGAAAAGTCTGTTGTTATTCCTAATGGTATTAATAATTATTGGTTAGAAAACATTAACTTAAATAAGAAGAAAAATAATAATCAAATTAGATTAATTTATGCAGGAAGAATCGATAAAAACAAAAATGTTTTAAACATCTGTAAGGTAGTTCAAAACTTAAATGAATATGGTCATAAGGCTAATTTAAAAATAATTGGGAAAGGCCCAGAAAAGAATAATATTGAGGAGCAAATGAATGGTTTTGATTATATTAGTTTCTTAGATTATATGTCAAAAGAAGAGCTTCTTAATAATTATAGAAACAGTGATATCTTCATAATGCCATCATATAAAGAAACATTTGGTCTTGTTTATATCGAATCGATGTCACAGGGGCTACCAATTATTTACACTAAAAATGAAGGTGTATACGGTTATTTTAAAGAAAGAACTGTTGGTTTTTCTGTTGATCCAGACGATATAATTGATATGATGGATAAAATTAAAATAATTTTTAATAATTATAATCGAATATCTGAAAATGCTGTTCAGGAAGCTCAAAAATTTTCGTGGAATAAAGTTTCTGATCAGTATATTGAAATTTATAGTGAACTTAAATAATAATAACATGATTATATTAAAATGTTGAATTGAATGGGCTATAGAATCACTGAAGATTTAATTGTTTCCAAATATAAACTTCTAATATACGGAGTGGATAAAATGAATAAAGAAAAAATATGCTGTATTGGTCTGGGGTATATAGGACTACCAACCGCAACCATGTTTGCGGTAAATGGACATCAAGTAATTGGAGTAGATGTACAAGATCATGTAATAGATACAATCAATGATGGAGATATTCATATAGAAGAACCAGGTTTAAAAGAAATGGTTAAGGGTGCAGTAATGGAAGGTAATTTAAGTGCTTCTTTAGAACCTGTAGAAGCAGATGTATTTATAATAGCGGTACCAACTCCTTTAACTGAAAATAAAACTGCAAATTTAGAATATGTAAAAGATGCAACTGAAAGTATTCTACCTTACTTGAAAAAAGACAACTTAGTTATAATTGAATCAACTATAGCTCCTAGAACCACAGAAGATGTGGTTCTACCTATCTTAATAAAATCTAATCTAGAATTAGGAGAAGAACTTTTTATAGCACACTGCCCAGAAAGAGTATTACCAGGTCAGATTATTCAGGAGCTGGTAAATAACAACCGAATTATTGGTGGAATTAATGAAAAATCAGCTTTAAAAGCAAGAAGAATATATAAAAGCTTTGTTCAGGCTAATATGTACATAACAGATGCAACAACAGCTGAAATGGTAAAATTAATGGAAAATACATATCGTGATGTTAATATAGCTTTAGCTAATGAACTAGCTAAAATTTCAGAAGAAAATAAAATTGATATCTGGGAAGCAATAGCTCTAGCTAATAAGCACCCAAGAGTAAATGTTCATCTACCAGGACCTGGTGTTGGCGGTCACTGTCTGGCAGTTGATCCCTGGTTTATCGTAGAAAGTGCACCAGAGAAGGCAAAAATGATTGAATTATCGAGAAATATTAATGACAGTATGCCGGAATTTGTAGTTAGAAATGTTAAAGAAATATTGTTTGGTATCGCTGATCCTAAAATCTCTATTTTTGGCATAACCTATAAAGGTAATGTAGATGATTTAAGAGAAAGTCCGGTCCTTGAAATAATAGAAATACTTAAATCAGAAAATATTGACTTAGGTATTTATGATCCTCATATTTCAGAACCTCAAAAAAGCGAATATGGTTTAAATGAATTAGAAGAATCAGTTTCAGATTCAGATATAATTATCATTGGAGCTGATCATAATGAATTTGAAGATATAGACCCAGAAAAACTTGTTTCTGAAATGAGAAATACCAAAGTTTATGATACTAAAAATATATTAGATAAAGAAAAATGGGAAAAAGCAGGTTTTGATGTTATTAAAATAGGAGATTATTCTGATTATGCCTGGCATAAAGAATATGGAGTAGATGAACTCGATAAATAAATATTCGCTATTATAATGGAGGTTAATAATGATTAAAGTAATGACTGTCTTTGGTACCAGACCAGAAGCAATAAAAATGGCACCAGTAGTTAAAGCCTTAGAAAAAGAAAAAAATATAGAAACAATTGTAACAGTAACAGCACAGCACAGAGAAATGCTGGATCAGGTTTTAGAATTATTTGAGATTAAACCTGATTATGATTTAGATATTATGAAAGATAAACAGACTTTAAGTGGCGTAACTGCCAGAGTATTAATGAGAATTAAAGAAGTATATAAAAAAGAAAATCCAGCTCTAGTTTTAGTTCATGGAGACACTTCTACTACCTTTGTTTCCTCTCTCGGGGCCTTATATCAGCAGATAAAGGTGGGGCATGTTGAAGCAGGCCTTAGAACCCACAACAAATATTCTCCTTTTCCTGAGGAAATGAACAGGCATCTCACAGGAGTGATTGCAGATCTGAACTTTGCTCCAACAGGGTTAGCAAAAGAAAATCTCTTAAAAGAAAATGTTGATTCAGAAAAAATAACTGTGACAGGAAACACAGTCATTGATGCTTTGCTAGATGTTGTAGATTATAATTATCAGTTTGAAGATGAATTATTACAAAGCATTGATTTTGAAAACAAAAAGATTATCTTATTAACAGCTCATCGCAGAGAAAATCTGGGTAAGCCTATGGAAAATATATTTGATGCGATCAATGATATCTTAATAGAAAATGATGAGGCAGAAGTTGTTTTTCCAGTTCATTTAAATCCAGTAATCAGAGAACTGGCTACTGAAAAATTTGAAGATGCAGCTCGAGTACATTTGATTGAGCCACTGGATTACGAGCCTTTTATTAATTTAATGAATAAATCATATTTAATTTTAACAGATTCAGGTGGAATTCAGGAAGAAGCACCTTCTTTAGGTAAACCTGTCTTAGTTCTAAGAGATACTACCGAAAGGCCAGAAGCTGTTAAAGCTGGAACTGTAAAAAAGGTGGGTGCAGATAAAACAGTTATCTACAAAACAGCCAATGAATTATTAAATGATGATAAAGTTTATATTAAAATGTCGCAGGCTACTAACCCTTATGGTGACGGTAAGGCAAGTGAGAGGATAGTAAAAAGTATATTAAATAATTTTTAATAGATTTTAATGAAATTAAATTTGAAACTTATAATTATATTATGATATACAAATAAGAATTGAGTAGGATGTGAATAATGTGAAAATACTATTTCATACGCATTATTATTTACCAGAAACAGGTCCGGCAACTAAAAGAATTTCTGGCTTAGCTGAAAATTTAAAAGAAGATGGACACCAGGTAGAAATATTAACTGGATTTCCTAGTTATCCTTCGGGTATTAAGCCTGATGTATATAAAGGAAAGATTTATATGGATGAAAAAATAAACGGGATTAAAATTTATCGTTATTATACTTATGCTTCTCCAAAAGTTAATCTTTTTAATAGATTATTAAATTACTTAAGCTTTATGATTTCATCTTTGTTTTTCCTTTTCAAAAAAGAGAAGTATGACGTAATTATAACTTCATCACCACCACTTTTTATTAGTATAAGTGCCTGGCCTATTTCAGCATTAAAAAATATTCCACTAGTTTTTGATTTAAGAGATATCTGGCCTGATGTTGCTGAAGAAATCGGGCAAATTAGCAGAGATGGCTTTCAGTATAAAATATTAGATAAAATGGCTAATTTTTTATATAATAAGTCTGATCTAATAACTACAGTAACAAATATGAAAAAAGAAAAATTGCAATCTAAAGGAATTAGTGATGAAAAAATTAAATATATCAGTAATGGATTTGATAAAAGTTTTTTAGAGAATGATATAGATAATAAAATTATGGATAAATTTAATTTAAAAAATAAATTTACTTTAGTTTATGCTGGGAATGTTGGATTAGCTCAGGGCCTGGATATTATTATTGATGCTGCTGAAAATTTAAAAGATTATAATGATATTCAATTTCTTATAATTGGTGATGGCTTAGAAAAAGATGAATTAGAACAGCGGGCAAAAAAGGCCGAATTAAATAATTTGAAATTTTTAGGTCTATACCCTCATGAAAAGATATATACTTTTTTAAGATATTCTGATGCGAGTATTATTCCATTGAAAAATGAAAATTTAAAAGACAGTGTACCCAGCAAATTATTCGAATCATTAGGAGCTGGATGTCCTGTGATTTTAAGTGCTGCCGGTGAATCTGCTAAAATTGTAAATGATTCTAATGGTGGTTTAACTGTTGAACCCGGTGATAGTTCTGCTTTAAAAGATGCTATTTTACAATTATATAATAATCAAGATCTAAAGAAAAAGTTCAGTAAAAAAGGACAAAAGTATATTTTAGAGAATTTTACTAGAGAAAAAATAGCTAAGAAATTGAGTATGGTACTAAAAAATTTATAAAGAATTAATTTAAAAAATAATTGTGTGTTTTACAATAAAGTAAATATATTTAATATTTAAAACGTTAATAGAGTAAATTTCTTGATTGTTATTGTTTTACAAACAGGGGGAAACATTATGAAAGCGAAGCAATTATTTATAAACACCATACGTATTATTGGAGATGTAATTTTTGTTAATCTGGCCTTTATACTGGCTTTTAAGCTTCGTTTCACAGGGGGAATACCAGCCCAAAACTATAATGCTTTTTTAAACATAATACCATATGTCTCGATATTTTCTGTTCTCCTATTTCAAATGTACAATCTTTACAGTAATCAATTAAAAAGACGTGTAGATGAGGTGTTCTATACATTTATTCCAGCTACTTTTATTATAGTTCTCTTTACAGGAACAGTAACATATCTAACCCATTCCTTGGCCTTTCCGCGCTCGGTTTATTTAATTTCTTTCCCAACACTTTTTGTAACAATGGTTACCTGGCGTTATTTAACAATAGCTTTAGAGAGACTTATTTCTAAAAAGGAAGAAATTATAATTGTTGGCCGGGGAGAAAACACAGCCAAACTAATAAAAAATATAGTTAGTACCATGCATAAAAGCTATAATATCAAAGATGTAATAATTGATAATCCTGATCACCTTAAAGATTTAGATCATGTAGAATTTAATTTATTTACTGATTTCAATAATTTAGAAGAGAAGTTAATGAAGATGGATGCAGACATAATATTTGTGGCTTCAAATTTAAATGAGGAAGAAAAGAAGGATGCCTTTTATGCAGCCTTAGAGAAAGACTGGGAAGTTTCACTGGTACCTGAATTCTATGAGATTATGCTTTCTGGTTCCAGGTTGGAACAGATTGGAGAAATGCCTGTTTTTGAGATTGTACCCCCTCATAATTCTATTGGGTTTTTCTTTAAAAGAGTAACAGATATACTATTAGCTTCAATTGGTCTGCTCTTAAGCTTACCATTAACTCTTCCTGCAGCCATAGCGATAAAGTTAGAAAGTAGAGGACCTCTCTTTTTTACTCAGGAGAGAGTCAGCCGCATGGGAGAAGAATTTGATGTTTATAAATTCAGGACAATGGTCAATAATGCAGAAGAAAATACCGGTCCTGTCTTAGCTCAAAAGAATGACAGCAGAGTAACTAAAGTCGGTAAGCTTTTAAGGAAGACTAGAATAGATGAAATTCCGCAGCTTATTAATGTTTTAAAGGGTGATATGAGTATAGTGGGACCTAGACCTGAAAGACCTCACTTTGTAGGTCAGTTTGAGAAAGAAATACCTCATTATAAATACCGTCACTTTATTAAGACTGGTATTACAGGCTTAGCCCAGGTATATGGTTTCTATGATACTGATGCTGAAGATAAGCTGAGAATGGATCTTTTATATGCCAATAAGCGGTCATTTGTATTTGACTTAAAGATATTATTAGAAACTTTAAAGGTTATTTTTATGGGGCATAAGGCTAACTAAAAATTAATTTAGACTATTAATTACCCGGTGCTATTACTTTGCAGCAGCGGGTATTTTATTACAGAGATATAAGGAGCTGAATTTTAATGGAAGTATTAGTAACAGGTGGAGCGGGGTTTATTGGTTCCAATATAGTAGATAGATTAATTGAAGAAGGACATAAAGTAATAGTGGTTGATAATTTGAGCACCGGTAAAAAAGAGAATCTGAATGAAGAGGCTGAATTTTATCAGCTTGATATCAGAGATCAAAAATTAGAGAAAGTTTTTGAGGAAAATAATATTACTCATGTTATTCATCATGCAGCTCAAATAGATGTCCAGCATTCAATTAAAGACCCTCTCTTTGATGCTCAAAATAATATTTTAGGAACAATCAATGTTTTGGAGATGGCTAAAGAATATGAAGTGGAAAAAATCATTTATGCTTCCTCTGCTGCTGTTTATGGAGAACCAGATTATTTGCCGGTAGATGAAGAACATCCGATTAAAGCAATGTCACCATATGGAATAACCAAACATACTCCAGAACATTACATAAAAATGTACAATGAACTTTATGATTTGAAATATACTATTTTTCGTTATTCCAATGTTTATGGACCACGTCAGGATCCCAAAGGTGAAGGTGGAGTTGTTTCTATCTTTGTAGATAAAATGTTAGCTGAAGAAAGACCAGTTATCTTTGGTGATGGTGAGCAGACTAGAGACTTTATCCATGTCTATGATATAGTCAAAGCCAATTTGCTTGCTTTAGAAAAAGGCAATAACATCTTAGTTAATATTAGTACTGAAAGCAGAGATAGTGTTAATGATCTGGTAGATTACTTAAATGAAATTCTGCCATATAGTTTAGAAGCTATTAATGAGGAAGCTCGTAAAGGGGATATCCTGCATTCTTCCCTGGCTAATGGTAAAGCCAAAGAACTTTTAGGCTGGACTCCTGATTATGATTTAAGAGCAGGCTTAGAACAGACAGTTGAGTATTATTCAAAATAAAGGGTGAAGATAATGGCCTATTTAAAAGATAAATTTCAGCAGCAAGGATATTTAACCAGAGATCAGTTAAAAGAGTATGCTAAAAGTAATGGTATCAGTTATGATCTTGTTAAGAAGGTGTTATCTGATCTCGGAATAAAAATTTATGATATTAAACCGGCAAATGAAGTCAGATCGACTTCGGGTGAATATGAGAAGTGTGTTTTATGCGGTAAGAAGACGGATGTTAAAGTAAGTGAAAAAGTAGATCGCAGAGAGCATTATGTTACTGGGGTAGGACAGTTATGTGAGAAGTGTCATAGGGAGCTATAAAACTTAAATGGGGTATTGACATGAACGAAGATTATAAAAAAATGTTTTATGTAGGTTTAAAATTGATTTCCGATCTTTTCAGTGTTAATCTTCCCCTGGTTTTGGCTGCTTTATTCATTTACGACTTTACTTTAAAAGAGTATTTTAAAAGCTTTAATGAATTGATTATTCTATCCTCAGTACTGATAGCTGCTATTATGAGTATTTTTAAATTATATGAGGTAGAGATACCAGAAAGAAAGGACTTATTTTCTAGAACAGCTATCGCTCTGCTTATTTTCTTCTCAGTTAGTTATTTTAATTTAGTTATATCTTCATATAATTATAGCTGGCAGCTTCTATTCTTGTTTTATCTTCTAACAACTTTTTTTGCTATTTCATTCAGATTAATCATCTTCAGACTGGAAAAGAAGTCTTCTGCAGCCAAAAATATAGCTGTTGTTGGTGGAACTCAGGAAGTTAAAAAATTAATAGCTAAAATTCAGACTAAGACAGAGGATTATAATTTAAAATCAGTTATTATAAATAAATATGATGAAAATCTAGAACAGCAACTATCAGATGAAGCAGATACTTACTTTGGTTTCAAGTGGTTGGAGCCTACTGTAGATAGATTAGAGAATACTGATATTTTATTGATTGCCTATAATAATTTAGAGTATAAAGTTAAAGCCCGGCTTTTCAATCTAAAGACTTCGTCTAAAACCAAAATTTATATATTGCCTTCAAATTATGATCCTAACTTTTTTGATCCTGATCTGACGCGTTAATTTTAGGAATAGGCCCTTTATCTTAATAAGTGGAGCCTCATATCGCAAAAAGTTTTTAATATACTGGGGATTGGATCAGCTTTTTAATCTCTATTCCCTTTTAAGTTTTCTAAAATTTGTTTTCTTCTATTCCAGGCTAATTTTCACCTTCATACTCACTTTTTCTTCTATAAAAGGTAGATTTACTGATGTCTAACTCTTCCATTGCTTCAACAGCAGTCATCTCTTCTTTATCATAAACCTGAGTATAGTAATAGGAAAAATCATCAACTTCAATTTTAGGCCGGCCGAGATGTACCCCATCTTTGCGGGCTTTTTCTATACCTTCTCTCTGCCGCCGTCTAATTTTCTTTCTCTCCTTTTCGGCCATATATGATAGCAGCTCTAAAATAATATTAGAAATTAACTCTTCCATTCCGTTTTTAAATTTTCTGGTATCCAGAAGATCCATATCTAAAACTACTATATCTGCTCCAATATCCATGGTAATCTCTTTCCACTCTTCTTTAATCATTCTATAGTTTCTTCCCAGGCGATCCAAATCCTTAATGAATAAAACATCATCTTCCTTAAGTAATCTTTTTATTAATTGATACTCAGGCCTATCAAAGTCTTTCCCACTCATTTTATCCATAAAAATATAATCTTTTTCAACACCAGCTTTTAAAAGTGCATCTTCCTGTCTGGCCGGATTTTGTTCTTTACTGGAAACTCTTATATAACCATATTTTCTTCCACTCATATTTTTCCACCTCTATTTCCAATTATTAGTTATAGTATATCATAAAAGTCTCAAAAGGTATATGTTTATTTTGGTATATCTCAAAATTATATTTAATACATTTTGATACGAATTCGATAAAAAGAAAATAGTAGCTTATATTCACTGCTATCACTGGACTTGTTAGAGTTTTACAGGTCTATTAATAAAAGAGTGTCTAAAGGTATACCTTTTGGGAGTGACTGCAATGACTTTTTTATTCTGCAATAATCGGGAATTTTAGTTTGCAACTTTTGGGAATACTACTTTGCAATTCCCGGTAATTTTAGCATACAACAAATAGGCAGCTGCAAAGAAAAAATAGCAGCAAAATAAAATAATAAAGCCCTCAATAAATCTTGAGTTATGAAATTTTATCAAGATAATATTGAGGGTTTAATTAAATTAGAGTTATTTTAATTTATCCAGTTATTTTTTTAATTCTAAATACTATTATCTTCGATTTCATTCCACAACTTAATTATCTGTTCTTCCAGATTGGAAAACTCAATTTCTTCTGCATATTTAAATTTTTTCCTATACCTATTCCAATGGTCTAAAATAATTTCACTTTTGAAAACTTCAATTAGTCTCTCTTTACCATTTTTAATAGCCTTATAAGTCTCACGATTTTTAGAAGTTTCAGTTAACGCAGCTGCTAATAATTCTGTATTTATCTTTTTTTTAAACTCCAAAGCTAAAATATAAACATCATAAAAATCACGCATTCTAGTATTTGTTTTTGATCTACTAACTATAGTTTCTAGTTTTTCCGCCAGTAGAGTTTCTAAATTATAAGATAAAATTTCAATTTTCTCATCTTCAAATAATAACTGATATTTGTAATTGATTTCAGATGGAGTGAGTTTATCTCCTGTTGTTAAATCTATTTTTAAAGGGATTCGCGCTTTACCCATTAATGCTAGTATAGCTAATCTAACCCCATTATACTCAGCTTCTTCTCTTATACTGTCTACCTGTTTTAGTTTGAATTCAATTCCATCTTCAGTTTTGGTTGAAAATATTTCTGTGAAAATTTCTGTAATATTGTCTTTGCTTAGGCTAAAAGATTTCATAGTTAGATCCATATCTACTGTACTTCTTGATTCAATACCTACTAGATCAGCAACCAGCATACCACCTTTTAGGATAAAGTTATTCTTATAATCAGAATTAGCAATTTTTAATAATAATCGCTGCATCATGTAATTTCTTAAAAGCACCTGGCTATTAATATTTTTTTCTTTGGCCAAATTCTTAATTAAATCTTTTAATTGCATTAAGTTTTTCATACAAACATCTCCAAATATTTTCTTAAGACACTACTGATTTTTAACTCGTCTCCATAATCCAAAAGTAAATGAATATCTTTTCCTTTACCAGTTAAATATTTTCTAATAGCTTCATTTACCGTTGAAATATCCATGTTATTACGATCTTTTAAAATATCACAGATTGTTCTCTCTTTATTATATACTTTAATTTTTCTACCGAAGATGGTTTCTTTTTCCATAACTCCAAGTAAATGAAGTTCTTTTTTAACTGTATGAATTTTGATATCTTCATCTTTTAAATAAGGATTATGATAACCATAAGGAACAGTTACTGTATATTCTAAGGGATCTCTATCACTTAGATCATGTAGATAAAGTGCTGTTTCATGAGAATAAATTAATCTGGAGTTTTTTTGCTGAATGATATACATGTCATCATTAAAAGTTTCAGGAGTTGTATAAACTCCTCTTTTGATTCTCTCCAACTTATCTTCTTCTAAAAAAATAGACAAATATTCTCGAGGGATATTTTCTTCTTCCAATTCTTTAGTTAAAATAAGACCGTCATTCTTTTTAATCAAATTATTTAAATCTTGACGATAATTCATCATACCACCTCTTTTACTAATATACTAATATTATATCTTATTTTAGTTTAAAAGTAAAAACAAATATATTTGCTAACATCTAAACCTCTGGTTCTAAAGATTAATAGGATTATAGCTGATATTACTTTTTGCTTTATCATAATTTAATTTCTCTATTTCAGTCTTAAATCTAATAGATTATTAATAGATATTTTCTGCTGCTCATCTCCTTTCTCTGAGATAATTACTTCTTTTCGATTCAAATTCACTTTTTTAATTACCCCTGAGGCTGTTTTAAACCTCTTATCTTCATAATATTTTATTTCTACCGGCAGATTATAGTTTATTTCTTCTTTTTCCTGGTCATCTAAAACTGGCTTTTTTCTGTCCTCTTCACTTTCCTTCAATTCTTTTAACCGCTTCCTGTGCTCGATCAGCATCATAGCAGTCCATTTCTTGTTACCTCTATCCTTTAGATTCATAAATGATCAGCTCCTTTCTCCCCTTTATTTTATCATACATGTGTTCGTTTTTCTATGCTATAATATCATATTTGGGTTATTTCTATCTCAGTTCATATTTTTATTGACTATTGTAAAAATATTTAGTAAACTTATATTATATCTTAGTTTACAAAGTAAACCAAAGTAAACTATAGTATATTTTTAAATTTAAAGTTTTAGTTATAAAAATTAAGTTTGAGTGGAATATCATTAAATAACCTGAGGAGGTATTATTATGTCAGAAACCTGGAGTGCTAAAGTAAGCAAGGAAACTAAAGAAAAGATTAATGAACTGGCTGATATGAGTGATTTTGAGAATCGAGGTGACTTTGTAGAGCACTTATTGGGGCTTTATAATATCAATACTGTTAAGGATGAAGTGCCCGAGTTAAGTGGTGATCTGGCCTCTCTTCAGACTATTACCAAAGAAATCACCAATATATTTACCGGTATGGGAGAAAAAATGGCTGTTGCTTTACGGGAGAAAGATAATAATTATCTGCAGCAGCTGCAAGATAAAGATGAAAGAATAAAAGAATTAAAGAATGAATTTAAAGATTTGGAAGAAAAGCATCAGGAGCTGAAAAAGGATTCTAAAGAAGAAAAGAATTTATTGTCAGAAAGGGTCTCTTCTCTTGAAGATGATTTAGAGGAACTCGAAAAGAACAATGAACAGCTGAAAAACTCTGTAGAAACTAAAGATGATCTGATATTTAATCTTAAGGATCAAAAACAAGAATTAAAATATGAGATCCACCGTAAAGATGATCAGTTAGAAGAACTGCCTAAAATGAAGGACCGTTTAAAAGAGTTGGGATCAGAGCTGGAAAAACAGCAGAAAGAAAATGACCAGCTGGAAAGCAAGATAAAATCCCTTAATAAGCAGCTTAATGATAAGGATACTGCTATGGAAAACATGAAGGAAAAACTAACTAACGAAAAAGAACGGGCGCTTTTAGAACAGGAAAAAGAATTCCAGAAACAGCTGCAGGAAGTTAGAGATGAATATAATGAGAAGATCCAGAGCCTTTTAGACAGGTAAGAAAAAGGGGATAATTAAGGTGAAGCAGTTTTATGTAAAGGCTTATAATTCAGCTGTTAAGCATGGCAATAACCAGCTAAGAAAGATGATCTGGGCGGAAAACAAGGATGAGGCCTACAATGAATTCTATAAGCAGTTTGAAAAACCAGGAACTGTTGACGCCAGCAATGTATATATCAGAAAAATCATAGAAGTTACTGAAGAAAATAAAGACTCGCTGAATGATTGTTAATCTAATTACCTTTTAATTTGTCTTTAAAGAGGTTTTAATAGCCTGTTGATTAGAATACATGAATAAATTTGCTCCCCTTTTTGAAGCTGCGCTAGAGGCAGCTATCATATAGATTTTTGTACTCGATAATTTCCTCTTCATTTTTATCCCATCCTTTCTAGGGTGGGTTTTTTAGTTTATACCGTATACGGTTACGGATACGTAATTAATTAAAAGTTGAACTGTCAACAAATCTGGTAAATATTCAGAATACTATAAAATAAATCATCCTTGGTTTTTTCATTCCAGCATGATCAGCACGTTATCCAGATATAACTTACCATCAATTTTACTGTCAATGTTAACATCACCATTACCATTAATGTTAATGGTAGAATTAATGTCAATGTCACCATTGATGTTAGAGTTGCTGTCAATGTTAACATCAATCTTAGAATTAACATCATATCCAGTACTTTAATTGAAACTAATTTTAGTGTTGAATTTAGTACTGACACCAATATTAGTATCAAAACTAACATTAATACCAGTACTAAAACCAGTATCAGTATTACCATTAATTTTGATGTTAACTTTAATGTTAATGGTGATGGTAGAATTGATGGTGATGTTACCATTACCATTGATGGTAACATTGATGTCAATATTAATGTCACCATTAATGGTAGAGTTAATGTTGACAGTAATTACTACACAGACACATGAAATACAATCTTCAGTAAGTAATTTAATTGTTGATATATAATAGATTATGTATTATACTAGATTATAACATGAATAAGCATCAAGAGATTTTAAAACTATATTTTTAGGAGGAGGATCAGTATGCCTGAGATATATACACCTGATGAAATAGCACAAAAACTTAAAGTAAGCGAACAAACTATACGCAGATATTTAAGAGAAAAAAAGTTAGAAGGGTTTAAGCTTGGTAATACTTGGCGTATAACAGAAAAGAGTTTTTTAGATTTTATTGAAGAAAGATCATCATCGAATAAAGAAAAATAGAAGAGTAGTTAATTTTTCTCTCAAAAAGGGGGATTGAAGTGGAACCAAAAAAAATAGCAGTGATTAATAATAAAGGTGGAGTAGGAAAAAGCACTACTTCAGTTCAATTAGCTCATGGACTAGCTAAACTAGATTTTAATGTTTTATTGATTGACTTAGACGGGCAAAATGATTCCAGCTTATTTTTAGGATTTACTGAAAAAGATTATGAGAATACCTTTTTTGATTTAATGGATCCTCGTTATCCAGCTAAATTAAATGAGTGCATAATCAATGCTAGAGAAAATTTAGATCTTTTACCTAATGATAATATTGAAAAGATTAACTCAGAATTACATCGAAATTCCAGGATAGATATAATCATGGAAGAAATATTATCGGACCTAGAAGATATGGATTATGATTTTGTTATGTTTGACTGTGGACCGCAAAGAACAAAAGTTAATGATGCAGTTTTATGTTATATAGATCATATTATTATGCCGGTTCAGGTTGAGTCAGCCAGTGTAAGAGCTGTTGGTAATATATATGAGTACTTAGATGAACTAAGATTGAGCAGCGATCTTATTACTCTGATTATACCTAATATGTTTGATGCAAGAACAAATGAATCAAAAGCTAATCTAGAGCTTCTAAAAGATATATTCTCCGATGAACCAGATATTTTAACAGAACCGATTAACAGAAGGGTTAAAATAACTGAAGCTGGTAGAGCGGGGAAAACAGTATTTGAATATGATGAAGAAGCAGCAGACCAGTTTTTTAAAGTTTTGAAGCGGGTGGTGGAGAAAATTGTCTAAAAATGCAGAAGAAAAAAATGATGAAAAATTTGGCGATCTTTTAAATGATGTCAAAGAGAAAAAAGAAAAGAGTAAGTCTAAAGATAAAGAAAACAAAAAGAATGATGGCAATGTTGATGGTACCATTGACAGTAACATTGATGGTGATGTTAATGGTAATGGTGACAGCAATAATGATGGTAATAATACCAGCAATGCTACTGATGATGACAAATCTAAAGGCGCTGATGCCTCTAATAGCAGCTCTGATAGTGTTGGTGATGAATCTGAAGTCAAGCCTGAATCCGATATTATTTCAGAAAAAAATCCATCTATAAGTATTTCTATAGATAAAAGTGAACCTAAAAAGATTAAAAGGACTTACTATATTTATGAAGACCAGGATAAAAAACTGAATGAAATGGCAAGAAAGAGTGACAGAGATAAATCTAATCTGATAAGGTTAGCTATTGACTTTTTATATAATAATGCGGAAATAAATTAATTGTTTATGGCCGAGGGGAGTAAGTTGGTATGACTTCTATAAAAGAAATAAACAAAGAAGTGAATAATGCTAAATTCATCAATCACATTTTATCGGACTTACCTGGATTTATTGAGATCAGAGAATTTAACAGAAAAGGCCAAGTCAAGAAAGTGTGGTTTAAAGATACAGATGAATTATTAGAATATAAGCCGCCAAAGAATAAGGACATTTATTTTGGGGTTTCTGGCCGCAAAGATACCACTTCAGGTAAAGCCAGCAATCTAACTAAAGTAAATGCACTATGGGCGGATTATGATGATGTGAACCTAAAAGAGGTCAAGAAGAGCATCAAAAAGGCAGGATTGCCTGAAGCAAGCATACATTTGAGCTCCGGTCATGGAATACATAGTTACTGGCTGCTTGATGAGCCGTTTGATGCCAATAAAGTGATCTCTTTTGTTAAATATATTTCCAATGAAACTGGATCTGATTCAAGAGCTGCTGAAGCGGCTCGAATTATGAGGCTGCCCGGCAGTTATAATAACAAGTCAGAAAAATTAGAGTGTAAAGTTATTGAGCTGGATCCCTCTAAAAAATACAGCATAAAGTATCTATCAAATTTGATGGGGATCAGGCCGGCAAAATCACCTGATTTCGGGTCTGATAGAATCAAGGGAATAAAACTACCAGAGGCGGAAAGGCCCTGTATTAACTCAATCTTAAAAGGTGTAGAAACAGGTGAAAGGAACTGGGCTCAGGGCAGGTTGACTAAGTGGCTGCAGATGATTGGTTATTCAAAGCAGAGGGCTTATGATATAGTCCTGGCCTGGAATGAATTAAATCAGCCGCCGGAGAAGACAGGGAAAGTCAAAAACGATTTTTATGCCTACTGGGAAGAAGAATACAAGCTTTTAGGATGCACTATTCCTGATGCAGAGCTGCAGGAGATGCTCAGCCACCACTGTGACCGCTATAACTGTCCGATAAAGGGTAGTATAGATAACCTGGTGCTTGATAATCATATCAAACTTAATAACCGTATATTCAACAAATACAGAGATATTTCAGGGTATGAACTTATAGTGTATGGGGTGCTTTTGGCTGCTGAGAATGGTCTCAATTCCACTCAGATAAAAAAAGAAATAACTCATAAAGAAGAAAGATGCATGGAACGACACAGGATAGGTCGATCCATTGATAAGCTGGCTGATTTAAACTTGATTGAAGTTAAAAAGAGAAGAGGGCGTCCAACCTTCTGTAAGGTTAAGAAGCAAGGGACCTTTGGTAAAGGTTATACATTGATTAACAATGGAGTAATTAACGGAGCTATCTATCAGGCCATTTCTCCAACTCAGCTTAAGGTTTACATATTGCTACTGAAATACTCATTTAACAAGGGAACAGCTTTTCCCAGCACACTTACTTTATCTGAAAAGCTAGGGGTTAAAAGACAGACCATCAGTGACCACATTAAAGCATTAGAAGAGAGTAGATATTTAAAGCGCAGATATGACTATAATGAGCAGGGAGCAGAGACTTTAACCTGCATATTATTGGTCTAACCCAAATTAGGAAATTACTTCCCCGTCATTACGGCAACCTTGGTGGGGGGGTGGTAGAATTTTCGACAGGGGGGGTGGTAATATTTTCGACGGGTAATTAGGAAATTACTTCCCTGTTATTTCGGGGCGCATAAGGGTAGGGTGGTAATATTTTCGACACTAATAAATAAAGTATTATATATATGGGTTTTCTTGTTTTTATGTTTTATTTGCTTATAATTTACATTAGTTTTTATTAATATGAGTAGTTAGTTCTTACTTTATTTTATCAGCTTAATTATATGAAGCTAAGAATCTGAATTAAGTTTGAGGTGTATTGCTTGAGTTTATGATCTTTTAGTTAAAAATTAGGTATAGCTTAGAAGAATTGCGGCGGATTATCCAGGTAAAAGATTGAGTTAGGTAGAAATTTGTCGAAATAAGTCTTGCTCAGTGAGAGTGAAGCAGCTGATTTAGAATTGTGATCAGAGCAAGCACCGCAGCTGCTGGACCTATTAAAACTCAGCTTGTAAATTAAGCGGAGTACAAGTCTGGATAAACCAGCTAAACCACCACTACACTTTTTCTATTTTGACTCAGCTTATTTAAATGATAAAATTGAATATATTACATATACCCTGAGAAGCCTCAGAATCGATTTCAAGCGGTTTTGATTGATAGATATACAAAACTACATAAAATAGAATAGAGAGGCTAATAACGGTAAAAATTATCATTTTAAGCCACTTTATCAGCCTGACTCTAATTTTGTTAAACCATACAGTTTCAAAAATTAAAATTAGCAAGAAAGTTGAGATGACTGGAAACATCGAAAAATCAATTATATATTATATGGAAAAACATAAATGAGAGATAAAAACTCTGGGATTGATACCCAGAGTAGTTAATTTGTCGATTTGAAAATAGGCTGAAGTTTATTATACTTCATTCTATATTGATATTCTATAATGCTAAAGTACATCATTATAGAATAAACTATAATAATCTATGATTATTGTTTAAGTTTTAAAAAAAAAGTTTTTTGGGGGTTAAATTATGGATGATATAAGTTTAAATAGAGATAGTTATATGACTAGTACAGAAATCAAGTATGAATCTGGAGATTATCTAGATGAAAAATTAGTTGATCATGTAGAAAAAGTAGTTGTTTTTAAAGGAATTAAGGATAGGTTTGACTTAAATAAAGTTGAATATATTTTAATTGAAAATTTTTTAAAAGGTTATGGACGTAATTTATACAGTGAAGATTTACGTGTGCTTATAAATAAAACAAACGATTTTTTTAAAGAAAATTATCCTGATTATAATAACACTCAGACAATAAAATCTAAGATTAAGTTTAAAACTTTTAATAAAAAAGAAAAATATCGAATAATAGATAAAGTAGAAGTTGTTTTTAATGAAAGAATAAATCAGTATACAGCTAAGACATTAATTTCTGACATTCAAAATATTGGAATTGATGAGAGTATAGTTAAAGAATACATGCAGTTACTTGATGAAGGATTATGGTGTGATTTTGATATAGTTTATAGGGAAAGTCAAAAATCTGAAGCCGAAAAGCTATTAGGAGAAAAGAAATATTATTATGAGATTGTATCAGTTAGACCATTAGAATTGATAAATTTTGATATTCAAAAAAATAATCTAAAAGGTCTAAGAATAAAATTAGGTCTAGAAGATTGGGTAGATGTTCTTTTGAGAAGTATTGGAATTGAACCAATTGAAACTAAAATGCCGCTAAATTATAAAATAATTATTTTGATGCGCTTATTACCTTTAGTAGAAAAAAATATAAATTTAGTAGAACTAGGACTACCAGGAACCGGTAAAAGTTATTTACATAATGAATTATCTTCTTCTTCATATCTCTTGTCTGGTTCAGAAACTACTAGAGCCCAGCTTTTTTATGATAAAGCAAAAAGAAAGTTTGGAATAGTGAGCAAATGGGATGTTGTCGTATTTGATGAGGTTACAGGGGTTAAATTTGATGATAACTTAATACAGTACATGAAAAATTATATGGAAGCAGGCAAATTTAATGCTGATCAAGAAACAGTTCCAGCTGATTCATCTTTTATATTCAATGGAAATACTAATAAAACAATCAATCATTATTTGAATTCATCTCACCTTTTTAAACCGTTACCAGAACCTATGCAAGATACAGCATTTTTAGATCGAATACACTGTTATTTGCCAGGGTGGGAAATTGATTTTGATAAAAAGAATTTATTTACAACTCACTTAGGGTTAACACGAGATTTTTTATTTCAATTTTTAAGTTTTCTTAGGGCTAAATCTAACAGAGATATATTCAAAAAAAATGATATTGAATTAGATAATTCTCTAAGCAATAGAGATAAAAAGGCTATAAAAAAGAATTTTTCTGGATTAGTTAAATTATTAGACCCCTTCGATCAAAATACTTTATTAGAAGAAGACTTAAAATTTTTAATGTATAATTCAATAGAAATGAGAAAAAGGGTAAATGAACAGCAGAAAAGAATCAGCCCAACTGATAAATTTGAAAATAAAGAATTTAGTTTTAATATTGGTAGAAGTTATTATCCTACTAAAATTTTACCAGAATTTAAATTATACAGACAAATTGAAAAAGATAACAATGTTAAAATTGATACAATTTATTCTCATAGAAAAATGTTCAATATAAATAAAAAGCTCATGAAATTCTTAAAAACATCAGATTTTGAAAAAATTGTTTTAAATAACCGCAGTCTTAATTTTTCTCTAACAATAAAACTCAATTCAATTGAAGCAGCTTTTTCTTCAGAAAAAGATGAAATAAATCAGGATGCAAAAAAGGCGTTTTCTAAAATAGAAGAAGAGATGAATTTAAAAGAAAAAGGCAATCAATTTATTGATAAATACATAAACACTTATCGAGCAGTAGAAAATGATCTTGATACTTTAATGAGATATATTTATAATAATGCAAGATATTTAAAGTTTTATAAAAATGTAAGATATAGAATGGATTATAAAGTTAATCAGGCTGATCTAAAAAGCAGAAGAGAAAACTGTTATTTAAGTAAGTTAAATCTAAATGAAGTTGATGTTTTTTATAGAAAAGAACGAAAACTTAAAAGTCTCAGATGTGAATATGGCGGGTTTATAATTGTAATATATAATAAAAAAATGTTACATAAAGAAACTAATGAAATTTATTACAATTATTCTAGTAAATTATATTAATTCTATTAATAAGAATTATTAAAATAGTATATATATTATATTATCAGATTATTTAAATAATATATAATATTTATTTTTTTATTAAATATTGTTATAATAATATTTAATAATTACTATTTTATTTATTATTTTTTAAAAAATCATTATAATAAATATATATTATTAAATGAGGTGGCGAAATGAGCAAAAAATGGAAATATATGTCATTTAGAGTTACTGGAAAAATATATAAAGAATTAAAAATTAAGTTAATTAAAAACGATAGAACTTTCCAGAATTTGATTGAGAATATTTTGAAAAATTATATTCAGGGGAACATCAATATTAAAAATTATGACTATCATAAAAAACCTATTGATAAAAATTTACTTGAAAAAACACTAACATTTAGAATTGAAAAAGAATATTATAAAGAGATTAAATTAAAATTAATAAGAAAAGATATTTCATTTCAGGAAGAAATAGAAAAATTTATTTTAGCATATTTAGATGATAATTTGGCTTTAAGAAATGGAAGGAGAATTTAATTTGAAATCTGATAAAAAAAAGACTTTATCTTTCAGAATTGATCCGGAAATTCATCAAAGTTTAAAAAGAATATCATTAGAAAATGATATTACAATACAAAAAATGGGTGAAGTGTTTGTTGACATTTATTTAAATGAAAATTTAAAATTAGATCGCCCAGGTGTTATACCTGAAACAAATCAAAGGAGATTATATAGAGACGCGGATGAATCTACTGTTACTTTCAGAGTGAGTTTAGAAGTTCATTCTGAATTAAGAGATATACTTAAACATAAAAGAATGACCTTTCAAAAAATTGCAGAAGATTTTTTTAAGAAAGTTGTTAAGCATCCTAAAAAAATTATAGTCGATTTAAGCAGAAATGAGTACAATAGACTGGAAGATGAATATCAGAAGGCAATTCATGTTTTTAAAGATCCTTATGGTTAAGATTTTATTATGATCCAAAATTTAATTCTGCTAATTGCTTGTTGGACAAATTTTAGGTACTCAAATATTTGGATTAATTTGTGCTGAGTAAGAAGCTTTTTCTTTTTGCATAATATGTTTTTCTTTTTAAAGATCTCCATAGGGTTTAATATTTACTTAAAGACCAAGTAAATATTAAACCACTATATTAAAAAAATATTATTTTAAATTTTTGAAGGGGTTTATTTTTTTTATATATGACTTTTTTTTAAGGGGAAACTTTTTAGCTTGAAATACTCCAACAATGACTTAGAAAAATTATATCTGCAGACTGAAACTTGCTCAAATCATTACTGCAGGAATCTCTTGCTGGAGGCAATAAGGCTTGATTCTAGGGCTTAAGATTTACAGCAGCTTATTACTACCCTGTAAATTTTGCTGTGGATACTGCAGGATCTCTGGAAGTTAATAACCAAGCAGACAACCAAAGAGATTGCAAACAGTCAATCATCTTGAATTGAGATGGATCACTCAAATATCTGCATTTAGTGTAGTTGGAGATGACTACAGGATAAATTTATTATCCAGTTGCTTGAGTAGCTAAGTAGCAGATCAGGATGATTGTCTGAAAACAGTATTTACAGCAAATTACCCTGCTAACTGCTGCAGACTATAGCTGAAGCAGATAATATAGATTGATACAGATAAGGAGATATTATAAATAGTCATCCTGTAATAGGGGTGGCTATTTCTTTACCGTCGGAATTAATCTAATCAGATTACAATTATATATTATATATGTGAAAGAGAAAAACTATATAATATGAGGAGTTGGTTAAATGAATAAGGTACCTATAGTTACATTGATTGCTTTAGTAATAAAATTAGTCTTAATTGGTGTTGAAACAACTAAAGCAGTTAGTCAGATTTCAAGTGAATATGGAGTTAGTTTTGATGAGCTGTGGAGAGAACTGCCAAGTAGTTTCAAGTAAAGTAGAATAGCATCTAATAATTATTAGCCTGCCTTAACCGGCAGGTCTTTTTATTTGTCTAAAAAATTTAAAGGAGAGTGGATAAAATGATTGATGGTAAAGAAATAGCAAAGCTAGTTAGAAAGAGAAATGATGTAATAATTGAGAAGTTCGAGGATGGGTCATATAACGTTACTGACACCTACATTATGGTAAAGCTTAATGAGGCTGAATTTGGCAAGTTCTTTGCTAAATTTAACAGCTACAAGTCAACTGCAGATATTCCTTTTAACTTTGAAGGAACCATCTCTTCTGCTGGAGGTAATGTATTTGCAGAAAATAAGCTGAACACTAAAACCGTTACCAGCCAGGTTGGTAATGCTAAGTATGAAGCAGTAGTTACTGACTTTTATAAGAAAAATGATTCAGGTGATGAGGTTAGAATTTATAAGGCCGGCAATGATATTGGTATGTTTAACAGAGATTATGAATTTCTGCTTCAATATGGGGTTAAATACAAGGCTAAAGATAATAAGAATCCTATCTTCATCTTAGATAATCAGGACCAAGTTAAGGCTGTAATTATGCCGGTGCTTGATAAAGGAGATAAGCCAGTTAAAGAAATACTAAAAGATTTGATTAAGGATAACTATCTAAAGACTAAATCAGCTTAGGAGGGGTTAAATAGATGTATGTAAAGAAGTGTCCGGAGTGCAAGGGTAAAAGCTATAGTGCAGGAAGAAATGAATGGATCTGTCCTTACTGTGGTGAAGATTTAAATGATGTTGAAGCTGAGAGAGTAAAGGAGTAAAAGAATAAGGAGGGTTTTATGGAAGCAGTTAAATTAAAACCAGAGGTGGAAAACCAGAAAAAAGAAGAAGACTATTTTGTAATCGATAATGACCAAAAAGCTAACTGGGCGCTGAGAAAGATCAGGCACCTAAAAAAGAAAAAGAATGAAAATGAGGAATTTGCTGAAACAGAGATTAAAGATATTCAAAAAGAGATTGATGAGGTCACTAGCTGGCTGGAATCTGAAAACAGCAGCTTAAATAATGATATTGAGTATTTAGAGATGAAACTCAAATACTATGCTCTGGATTTAAAAGATGATGATCCGGAACTTAAGACTCATAAACTGCCATTCGGCCAGCTGCAGTTTAGAAAGCAGAGGGATAAGTGGGAATATGATAATGATAAGCTGCTGAAGTTTGCAGAGAAGAACTTGAAAGATGCCGTTAAAGTTAAAAGGAGAGTCGATAAGAGGAAGCTGAAGCAGAAAATTAGGGTAGTTGGTGATAAAGCAGTAGTAGCTGATACTGGTGAGGTCATTGAAGGAATCAAAGTTATAGAACGAGGTGAGAAGTTTAAAGTTAAGACTGATGTTTAAGTTAAATAATTACAAAAGAAATTTAAATAAAAATACTCAAAGCTCAGCCTTAACCGGCTGGGCTTTTTTAGGAGGTAATGAAATGAGTAAAAATAAAACTAAAAAGCTATTAGAGCAGCTGAATAACAGGATTGACTCAGTTAAAGAGTCAGACGAGTTTAAGAGGATGCTCCAGTTTTTAGGTAAGTTTCATAACTACAGTTATCAAAACTCAATTTTAATCCAGATGCAGAAACCTGATGCAAGTTATGTTGCTGGATATAAACAGTGGCAGAAAAAGTTTAACCGTCATGTCAAAAAAGGTGAAAAAGCTATCTCAATTCTAGCTCCCTTCACCTACAAAAAGAAAGTTACTGAAGAGAAAAAAGTTGGTAATCAGTTGAAAGAAGTAGAAAAAGAAGTTAAGAGAATGTATTTCCGACCGGTTAATGTATTTGATGTCAGCCAGACTGAAGGTGATCCGCTACCTAATCTAGATATCTCCGTTGCTGATGATTACAGCAGACTATATAAACCACTGGCTCAATATACTGAGTTTAAGGATATAATCCTGACTCTGAAAATGCTGCCAGAAGCTCTTAAAGGTTATTCTAGAGGTGGTAAAATTGTACTTAACGAAATACTCAACGCGACTGAAAGATCCGGAGTATTAGTCCATGAATTAGGACATGAACTGCTTCATCAGGATGAATCTGAATTAAGTAAAGAAGTCAAAGAAATGGAAGCTGAAGCAGCTGCTTTTGTGGTAATGGATCACTATGGTGTGGATATTAAATCAGATAAGTACTTAGCATTATATAAAGAATCCTATGATTTAAAGCAGAGCTTAAAAAGAATAGACAATTTAGCTTCAGAGATTATTAATTACTGTGATGATTACCTGCTGCAAAGTAAAAAAGCCGATAAAAAGCTGAAGGAGGTTGTCTAAATGGGTGCTCAAAATAAAGTGGTTGATATTGAAAGCAGAAATAAGGAACTGATCAGCTTTACCCAAAAAGAAGTTGAAACCATAAAAAGAACAGTGGCCAGTGATGCTAATACTGATGAACTTAGAATGTTTCTGCATATAGCCAAGACCTATGGTCTGGATCCCTTTAATAAAGAGATATTCTTCTGGAAGATCAAAGGTAAGCCAACAATAATGACTTCCAGAGATGGGTATCTAAAAATAGCTGACAGACACGAAGAGTACAACGGCCTGGTATCAGATGTGGTTAGAGAAAATGATAAATTCAGAAGAAAAGCTCAGGGTATAGACCACGAATATGGTACCAATCGTGGTGATATTATAGGAGCCTATGCCTTAGTTTACAGAAAAGATAGAGAATATCCTGTCTATGTCTTTGCTCCCTTTCAGGAGTATTTTGCCGGCACCAGGGTTTGGAGCCAATATCCTTCAGCTATGATTTTAAAAGTAGCTGAATCAATGGCTTTAAAGAGAGCATTTACTGTTTCAGGTTTAGTTACTGCTGAAGAAATGGATGTGCAGCGATTAAATGAGAAAGATAAAGAAAATCCGAGACGGCCGTTTTCTAAGAAAAGGAATAAGCCTAAAGATAATGAAGAAGAGCCAATAGAAATAGAAGCTGAACTATCTGAGAGAGAAAAAGAGATTAAAGAGATAGTGGGTGAAAATAAAAATTTAAGAAAAGATTTATTCACCTACCTGAGGGAAGTAAAAGAAAAAGAAGGTATAGATAAAGATAAGCACATCTCAATAGATGATTTGAGTGATGGCCAGTTTAAACAGCTTAAAAATATATTAAATACGTTTAAAAAGATGGCCTAGAGAAAGGATGATAAAAGATGCCTAAATTTAAAGTTAGATGCAGCTGGAGAGAATACCATAGTGGTGAATTAATAGTTGAAGCTCAGAATGAGGATAAAGCACTTGAATTACTGCAGGCAGATCAGAATAGATTATTGGAACTACTGATTGATAAATATGCTAATGAAACTTTTGAGAGCTTAAGTGATATAGAGTTGATTCAGGAAGCAGTTGATACTGATAGTGAACTGGATTTGGTTATAGATGCTGGGGAAATAAAAGTGTGTGAAAGCTGAATGAGGTGATAAAAATGCCAGTTAACGGAGTACCCAGTGATCAATGGAAGATTGAAAGAGCTTTGGGACCATATAGTAAGCGGAGGGATGAATTGGAGTTACTGGAGGAACAGAGATTATTTAAACTTAAAAGAATGAAAAACAAAGACAAAGGAGAAGATAATGATGGTCAATATACAGAAGTTTTCACTGAGAGTGGTTAAAGAAAATGGTGGCCGATATGATATTGATAAAACTATCAATAATCCTATAGCAGCAAGGAACTTATTTATTGAAGTCGCTGAATTAGATAAAAGATCAGAAGAAGTTTTTGTGATGGCAACTATAGATGTGAGAAATAAGGTGACTGGATTATTTGAAGTTTCAACTGGTACCTTAAATTCAAGCCTTGTTACTCCCAGAGAAGTGTTTAAAAGAGCAATCTTACAGAATGCAGCCGGTATAGTCTTAGGTCATAACCATCCTAGTGGTAACACAGATGCGAGCAGTGATGATATTAATATTACTAAAAAGTTGGTTAAGTCAGGTAAGATACTGGGAGTTAATGTAGTCGATCATATTATAGTTGGTAATGAGGGTAATTACAGCAGCATGAAGGAAGAAAATCATATTTAGATGGGATTTGATTAGATGTTAGCTATAGAAAATATAGAATTTGAAGATGAAGAGAATATGGGCTTTAAGTTAAACAGTGTTATCAAAACAAGAAAAAAGGCTGAAAAAATATTTACTGGACTATTTCAAATAGACCCAGAGGAAGAGGTAGTGGTAATAATTAGTTTAGATAGTAATGACAGGGTAATTGGATTAGCAATATTAATGAGAGGAGGTGACGCTTTAAAAAAAGTTGGTACTGATGATTTATTTTATAAGGCTCTAGCCCTAGAAGCTGATTCAATAATATTTGGGTATAATAAAGCATGTAAAATTTATACTGATAGTTATGATTATCAGTTTAATGAATTCCTGTTAAAACAGGCTGAAGAGTTTAGAATTGAAGTAAGATATAATCTTGTGCTGCTTGATAGCAATAAGTGGATAAATATTTATTGAGAAAACTAAAAGAGGTTATCAATAATTTGGTAGCTTCTTTTTTTTTAGCTGTAATTTATAAAATTATCAAGAAACCTACCTATATACCTCTTTTTCCTGTCTTTATACTCAGCACAATATAGTACCTATCATGAATATAATACCTATCTTACTTGAACAACAGTAATAGCAGCTAAAAAAGGAGGAATAATGTATGAATAATTATTTAGATTATTTGCCTGAAATCCTGGATGAATATGAAGAAGAATCGATTTTAGAACAGCCCAATAAAAGATGTATTACTGGTTTGAGGAATTATACTTTGATGAAATTAATTTTAACAGCTGGCTTAAGGCCAAAAGAAATTTTAAATCTTAAGTGGGAAAATATTGATTTAATTGAATACAGCATAATGATAAGAGCAAAAAACTTAACTCAAAATAGAAAAGTGTATATAACTTTAGATTCAGTTGATGCTTTAAGAGAATGGAAATATAGGCAGAGGGAAGAAGTTGGAGAATGTAGCTTTGTTTTTACTACTCTGGCCGGGAATGTAATTAAGGCCAGATATATGAGAAGTATGATCTCCAGATATGCTGATAAAGCTTTCATTTGTAAAGATGTTTCGCCCTATACTTTAAGACATACCTATGGGGCTAAGTTGTATAATACCAATGAAGATTTAAGGAAAGTTAGAAGGAATTTAGGGTTATCTGATTCTAATCATCTTAAAATTTATTCTATACTTGCGGATCAGGATGTTGGATTTCTTTATTAACTTTAAAAGTTTGTAGTATTTCAAGTCAGCAGATATAATTAAATGGAGAATAAGTTGTATGAAATTTGTTGTTGAGCAGCAAAAGCAAAAAATATTGGAATGATTTTAGAAAGGAGATTTAAAAATGATCAGAATTGATAGGGTGCCGATAGAAAAAATTAAGAAGAATCCATCCCTTTATCCAGATAACTTTGATAGAGGAGGGTGGGAGAGACTGGCCAGGTCCATTTCTCAAGTCAGTATTTTAGAAATGGTTATCCTTTTGGAATTGAATGATGGATATCTTCAATTAAGTGGAGATAAAAGAATAAAGGCGAACAGGAAAACAGAAAAAACTGAAATACCGGCTATAGTTGTGGATGATGCTGAACTGACACCAGACAAAATAGAGATAATTAAAAACCTGCAGCCTGATGATATAGATCCGCTGGAACGAGCAATAATTCTAAACAGTTACATTGAAGAGGAAGGATTAACCAAAAGAGATGCTAGCAAAAAGCTGGGAATTGCAAGAACAACAATCA